>Ga0247723_1000719_pt1 | contig 21535 bp, 13 predicted proteins | sample MSEWelMarce5H_FC_FD_189079 | JGI IMG/M metagenome (GOLD analysis project Ga0247723, IMG submission 189079) | Subsurface sediment microbial communities from gas well in West Virginia, United States - MSEEL Well Study Marcellus 5H_FC | ecosystem: Environmental > Terrestrial > Deep subsurface >... | reverse complement strand
TTAAAGTTTATGAGAATAACCAATTAGTTTATGATAGATCAACTCCAGAATTAAATGAGCACGAATATTCTATAACATCAGATAAGACCGCTATACAAAAAATACGTGATGGTGTAGTTAACAGGTATGAGTCTACAGCCCAGAACCTTCCAATAGCAAGTGGAGACCTTGCCTACTATGGATTTGATGGCGTAGGATTCCCTTCAGGATATGATTACACATTTGTTGTTGATCACGGATATATTACAGTACCTGCTGACATTGAATATGCAGCAAAACTTTTAATAGAAGATCTGAAGTGTGGAAAACTTGATTACTATAAGAGATACATTACAGCATATAACACAGATCAGTTTAGAATTCAATTTGATAAGTCAATGCTTAATGGAACAGGAAACTTTTTAGTAGATAAGATACTTGAAAAATATGTTAAAAATATTGTCAAGCCAGGGATAATTTAATGATATGCGAAGAGCCAGATTTTATTTTTCCAATGCAAGCAGATGTCTACTACCCAATTGTTGATCAAGGTGTTTACGGAAATGTTAAAAAGAATTGGGTACTAGATAAAACTATTGCTGGTAATTTTAATTCTGTAGGTGGAGCAGGTAAAGAAGAAATAACTCCAAATGTTAACATAACACAAAAAACATCTCTAATCGGTAGAGTAAAGACTGACATAAGAATTTCAAGTTTAGATGCTCCGCACTCAATGACAAACATCATTTTGACAAATATTCGTGATAGAAACTGCAACCACATATACACAGAGACAGCAGGACCACGAGCAGGAAAGTCCACGATATTTGAAATTGCAACACAGGAGCCATTTGTAGGACCATTTGGCGGTATTGAATATTACAACCTTGTAATCCGTAGATCTGAGAATCAGGCGGTAGATGTATGATTAAAGTAAGAATGGATAGCGTAAAGTTTCGTAAAGAGATGGAAAATATTATGGACTATTCTTTTGGATTTGTTGATGGGATGCAGGCTGGCAAGACTGCTTTATTTAAGAACCTTGGCCCAGTAGTAGCAGAGCAAGCGTCACAGTTTATTGATGCAAACGCAAGAGTAGGTTACGATACACTTCATCATGTTTATGAATGGGGTCAATCAGGAAGTTCATCAGCAAGACTATTTGATATTAAGTTTACTATAAGTAATCTTGGACTATCGTTTATGTCAGACTTTAAGCAGTCAAGAACTATTCAGGATGGTTCTAGAGTTCCTTTTGAAAACAAAGCAAAAGTTATGGAACTCGGACAGCCAGTTGTTATTAAGCCAATCAATGGAGAGACTTTAAGGTTTGAGGTTGGTGGACAAGTTGTGTATACAAAGAAGCCAGTATTGGTTCAAAATCCTGGAGGAAATACACAGGGACAATTCCAAAATGTTTGGGACATGTTCTTTGGTAAATATTTCACTCAATCATTTTTAAGATCAAGTGGTATTGATAAGTATTTTGCTAACCCTACTGTTTACAAGAAAAATTTGGCTGCTGGCAAAAAAGGTGGAAGATCAACTGGAATGTCTGTTGGATCTCGCTGGGTAGCAAACGCAGGGATGGTATCATAATGACAGCCTCAACATCAACATTAAATACACCAGGTCTATGGATTAATAAGTATCTTCAAGAAAAACTTGGTCTGGGTATTGGTATTGGGGTTCCATTTTTCCCATCTCGACCAGCATCTATTGATGAATTAACTGAAAGTTGGGTTACTATAGCCCCACAGTATGTTCTAGATTCTACTAACAAACCAATAGAGCCTAAAGTCTTAACACAAGAGTCACAGAGACTTGCTTATGCTGGAGTTATGGCAACATGGGATAGACTAATCCGTATGCGTAGATCTCCATTCCCACATATTAAATGTGAACAACTTCTATACTATTTTTATGCAACAGAATCAGATGTTACAGAAAAAATGGTTAGGGTACAAGAAACAGTTTTGAGACTTATGGATCGTGAAGATGAAACTGCAGAAGAGATCAATGCCTGGGCTAAAGGAAAGACTATAGACGGCATGACCTGCAAATTCTATTTTCATGGATTTAAGATATACCAACTAGAAGAGGTCAGAGATATTATTGACTTTGGAACAGCCCGTACCTATGGCGGTAACAAGATAATTATTGACTACGATTACCATCAGATGAAAGACATAACCAGAGCAATAGCCCCTTAAAAATGGATGATATAATTATCATGAGGAAACAAGCCCTTTAATCTATAAAGAAAAAAGAGGTGAAATACATGGCATATACACGTGGTAGTTCTAACGACATTATCGTTGGAGCAGCAGCACTCTTCACATACGAAGCAGGCGCACTTGCAGACGCAGATCGACCAGCGTTCGTGGCAGGTACATCATACAAGGAAACCCTTGCATCTGATGTAGACTTCCGTAACGTTGGATATACAATGAATGGTTTGGAAATCCAATTCCAGCCAGATTTCGGCGAAGTAGCAGTAGACCAGGTACTTGACGTTGCTAAGTTATTTAAGCAAGGCATGCAGGTAAACCTAAATACTACATTCGCAGAATCAACACTAGAGAACCTTCTATTTGCCCTTGCAGGCAAGGATGCAGATCTAACAACAGTTTCAAGCAACCCAACACTTAATCTTTCAGCAGGCGATATTGGCGATGTTCCAGTAGAGCGTGGTTTGATTGCAGTTGGACCAGGAACTGGAGACGCAACCGAGAATATCGAGCGTGTCTACGTTGCATACCGTGCACTTTCAATTGAGAGCGTATCAGTATCAGCAAAGCGTGACGAAGCGACAATGTTCGAAGTATCATTCCGTCTTCTTCCAAACGACAACGGATCATACGGCAAGATCGTAGACCGCACAGTCGGCGCAGCATAATACAACTAAATATATGAGAGGCTCAATCCTTCGGGGTTGGGCCTTTCTGTTTGGTATACTTATATAATGGCTACAGAAATATACAAAACTGGAATTATTTATTTAGTTGACGGAACTGAGTTAGAAATATCTCCACTTAAGATTAAATATCTAAGAAGATTTATGAATGACTTTGAAGGTGTTCGATCAGCAAAAGGCGACATAGAGGCTATATCTGCTCTTGCTATTTGTGGAATGAATTGTATGAAACAATACATGCCAAGCATTTCAAACTCTATTGAAGACTTTGAAGATGCAATAGATTTAAAAACAATATATAAACTATTAGACTATGCTGCAGGAATCAAGGTAGATGCAGAATCTGATGAAGGAGTAAAAAATCAGGCAGTTAGGTCTGGGGCAACTTGGGAAGACCTTGATTTGGCAAAACTAGAATCAGAAGTTTTTTTGCTGGGTATCTGGAAAGACTATGATGAACTAGAAAGATCTTTATCAATGCAAGAGATAACTGCAATACTAAATGTAAAAAGAGAAGAAGACTATGCTACAAAAAAATTTATGGCAGCAATGCAGGGTGTAGACTTAGATAAAAATGCAAACAAAAGTAATGCTTGGGAAGATATGAAGGCTAGGGTATTTAGTCGTGGACAAGCAAACGACTCAAGAGACATCCTTGCTCTTCAAGGCCAAAATGCAACTAGCGCTGGATTTGGTATTGGCATGGGCTTAGACTACGAAAAAATAGACTAAAATAAGCCTGTCGCTATGGTATAATTAATCAACAAACCTATTGGAGGAAATAATGTCAGAACAAACAACAAAGAAGATAACTCTCATTGATGGTACAACTATTGATGTTAGACCGCTAAAGATTTCTTTACTTAAGCCTTTTATGAAGAGGTTCCAGGAACTTTCAGATGTGTCAGATAATAACGATGAGTCAATGAATGTTCTTTTAGATTGTGTAGAAATTGCATTTAAGCAATACGTAAAGGAAGAAGTTACTCGTGAGCAACTAGAAGATAATATCGACTTGCCAACAGTATACGCAGTAATCGATGCAGCCTCTGGTATTCAACTTACAGATCCTACAGCATTGCTTACATCAAAATAATAAAAAATGAATAGGGGTGTCATGAATAGTGTCTGATGTAAATGCTAATATTGGTATACATTTTGACACTAGTGATGCTCTTGCTCAACTAAGAAGGCTTCAGGCTGGACTTAGTAAATTCAATCAAGCCCTAACAGAAGGCAATGTCGCTGCAGCAAATGCACAAAAGGGTTTAAACTCACAACTTATCCAGTCTATTAATGCAACTGGAAAGTTTGTTGCATCTCAGAAAACTATTGCATCAAGTACTACAGCGTTTACTGATGCCCTAGAAAAAAATAAGTTAAGTATGGGTCAGTACTTTAGATATACTGCTGCTGCTGCAACAATGAATAGCAAAACCTTAAAGGGTCTTTTTGCACAAGAAAAAGATGTCCTAAAAAGAGCAATGAAAGATAGAGTTAAAACTCTACAGACACAGTATGTTCAACTAACTAATGCCAACGGAGAACTTGTAAAGGTTCTTCAAGTTGTTCCAAAGCACCTTAAAATGGTTAATGGTCAGTATGCTGACTATGCTACAAGAACTCAAATGGCTGCACAAAGACAGCAGTTCCTTAATCAACTTCTCAAGCAAGGTTCAACCCAACTTTTAAATTTTGGTAAGAACACTCAGTGGGCAGGTCGTCAGTTGATGGTTGGTTTGACTATCCCTCTTACAATACTTGGATCTACAGCCTCCAAGGTCTTTAGAGAAATGGAAGAGGCTACTGTAAGATTTACAAGAGTTTATGGAGACATGACTACCAGTATTGGAGATACTGATAAAGCAGTTGCAGAAATTCAGATGCTTGCAAAAGAGTTTACAAAGTTTGGTATTGCTGCTAAAGACACAATGGAAATGGCAGCAAAGGCTGCTGCAATGGGTCTTACTGGTGCAGATCTTCAGGCTCAAGTTACAAATGCAACAAGACTTGCAGTACTTGGTCAGGTAGAACAACAGCAAGCACTTGAAACAACTATTTCTCTTCAGAATGCTTTTGGCATTTCTGCAGATCAACTTGCAGCAAAAATTAACTATCTTAACGCAGTAGAAAACCAGACAGTATTATCTATTGAAGATTTAACTATTGCTATTCCAAAGGCTGGACCAGTTGTAAAGCAACTTGGTGGATCTGTAGAAGACCTAGCATTCTTTATGACTGCAATGAAGGAAGGTGGAATCAACGCATCAGAAGGTGCTAACGCACTTAAGTCTGGTCTTGCTTCTATGATTAATCCATCAAAGAAAGCCAGTGAGTTTTTAGCGGGACTTGGAATTAATATTAAGGGTCTTGTTAATGCTAATGCTGGAGACCTAAAAGCAACTGTAGTAGGATTTGCAAGAGCACTTGATACACTAGATCCACTTAACCGTGCAAGAGCAATTGAGCAAATGTTTGGTAAGTTCCAGTTTGCTCGTCTATCAACACTGTTCCAGAATGTTACAAAAGATTCTTCTCAGGCAGCCAGAGCACTTGGATTGGCAGGAGCATCAGTTGAAGAACTTGCTATTTTGTCTGAGCGAGAACTTGGTAAAGTAGAAAATGCTGTTGGAGTAAAGTTCCAAAAGCAACTTGAAAATTTAAAGTTACAACTTATACCAATTGGAAAAGCATTTTTAGAAGCAGTAACACCAATTGTTCAGTTTGCTTCAAGAATATTAGAGAAGTTTAATAATCTTAGTGATGGAACTAAAAAGTTTGTAGTTGGATTTATTGGAGTTATTGGTGGAATTGCTCCAGTTGTCTTAATGACAGTTGGTCTTGTTGCTAACGGTGTTGCAAACCTTATAAAGTTCTTTGCAATGCTTCGTGGTGGAGTTGCAAAACTTAACGGACAAAACAATGTTTTGGGTGGTGGGTTTGATTACCTAACACAAGCAGAAACAGAAAACCTTGCACAAACACACGCACTTCATTTATCTCACAAAGATTTAATATCAACATTCAATGTAGAAAAAACATCAGTAGAGGCTTTAGCCCTAGCATATCAAAATGCAGCATCTCAGGCTAGAGCACTTGCTTCTGGCTCTCCAGGATTATTTAATGCTGTTCCTGGACCTGCAGGTGCCGTATCTGGTTTGCCAAAGTTTGCAGACGGAAAAGTTCCAGGTAACGAATCTGCAGGAGATAGCATTCTTGCACTGGTTGCACCAGGAGAAACAATTGTTCCAACTGCACAGTCAAAGAAATATGCACCACTACTAAAGGCAATAATGGGAGACGACCTTCCAGGATTTAAAAAGGGTAAGGTTGGACTAACCGAAGACGATAATGCGTATGTGTCTAGCCAATCAGGAGGCGCTGGTTCAGGAGTTGTTCCATTTATCAAAAAAGAACTTGCTCGCATTCGTGACATGGAAGATGCTGAACTAATTAAGTATGCTGAGGCTACAGGGCAAAAGGTAACAGATACATCTGTAACTTCCATGGAATCAATTCGTTCAACCATTGTTGAATCCTTTAAAAAGATTGTTGCTGATACTAAAAGAGAATTTGGAGAATTAACAAAAGAAGGTCTTGAAACAGTTGGAAAGAAAAGGTTTAGTCAAGATAGAAAGTTTAATGACAAAGGTGAACTTACTCCTGGTTCTAGCGTTATGGGTCAATGGGCTCCAAAATTTATGCAACCCTATAAAAAAGAATTTGGTCATGTTGGACAAACAGAAAGAGTTGAAGCATCTAGGCTTAGTCTAAACGAAGAAGCACAAAGACAAGTAGATGGAATTAGAGAATTCTATGCTAAAAAAGGAAAAGCAGCCCCAGATCTTAAAGTAGCAGACGCCCATGCGTTTGATCTTCTTGGAACACTCAATGGAGCAATGTCTAATGAAAAACGTGCCCGTGGCTATGAAGAAGACAACGGTGTTGGATCTCTAGGCAAAGACCTTGAAACAGATTTTACATCAAGAGGAGTCGATAAATGGCGAGAAATGACCGCTATTATGGGACAAGATTTTGAAGCACTTAAGGGCCAAGCAAAAATATATGATGATGCACTTGCAGCAAAACTAAGAGAATGGAACGAAATACAGCAACAAAGAATTGCTAATAATGAACCACCAGAGTTGATGACTGATGATGTTTTTGCTAAACTAGAATATGAAGTAAGAGATGGGATTAGAAGTCAAATTCCAGAATGGAATGCTCTTATTGAATCAGCAAAGCAAGCAGTAACTGAGATTCGTGTTAGCGTTGGAGAAGATCTTGCAGAACTTAATGCTTTCTTAGAAACCAAGGGCTTTAGACCTAACTCACTTGGAGATAATACAGGAAATTCAAAAATTCTTAACACAGCGGTTCGTGGAAATATTGAAACTGGAAAACCAGATGGAGAACTTCTTGGAACACAGCCTATGCACGAACAGGGTGCTCCAAGAATTGAGGCTACACCAGAAGCAATTGCAAGCGCTAAAGAAGAAGGTGCAAAACTTGGTCAAGCAGCAATTGATGGATCCAAGAGTTCAGAAGGAGCAGACACCCAGTCTCCTTCTAAAAAAGGTAAAAAAGTTGGTAAAGATATTGCAGATGGAATTATTGAAGGAATGCAAGAAGGCCAGCCTCAAGTTGAGGCACAATCTGCAAGACTTGGTGATGCAGCAATACCCTCAGCAGCAGAAACACAAGCAAAAGTTTCAAAAATGGATCTTGGAAACAAGGCATTTTATGACGACCTTGATACTCCAGAGTTGCGTGATCAAAGACAAATTCTTAAGTCTCAAGATAGACAAAGAAGAAAACTTGGCTCTAATGTAACAGTAGACTCTGTATCAGAAACTCCAGTTACATCTCAAACCTCATCATTAATAATTGCTTCAACAAAAAGAACTGAAGCAGCAGCAGAACAAGTAGCGGTAAGCACAGAGCAAGCAGCAACCGCACAAGCACAGGTTGTACAGCAAATCAGAGATGAAAGTAAATCAAGAGTTACTATTAAGGGTAACACTGTTAACATTGGTCAGGCTCGTGCAGAAGCAGATAATGCAGAGAAGGAAGCAGCAGAGTCTAGGAAAAGAGCAGCAGCACTTGAAGCAGAGCAAGCAAAGCAAATTAAGTCAAAATCACCAACAACTATAACTGATGAAATGGTTCTTGCTGCTAAAGAAAAGGCTAATGCTTTAGAACTAGAAGCAGCAAAGAAAAGACAAACTGCTGCAATGGCAGAACTTGACGGCAAAGACATTGTAATATCTGAAGAAGATGTAAAAGATATAGGAAACGTTCAAAAAATCCAAGATAAAAATCAGGAACTAGTTTCTAATGGAACACAGCAGCAAGGTGATGGCCTAAGAAGAATTGTTGAAGGAACAGAAGATACAGCAGAATCAACTGTCTTGGTTGCAGATCAAACAGATGAACTTGCAACAGTGACTGGAGACATTATCCCAGCACAAACAGAAAACCTAGATAATGTAGTAACGACAGCAGTTTTAAATGATGCAATTGTAGGAACTACTGGAGATATTCACGGATCCACAATAGATACAGCAATGTCTCAAGAAGATATAAATAAACTACAAGAAGAAGAAAAGTTCTTGAGAGAACAAATGAATTCAAAACTTGCACAGCAAAATGCATCTTTGACAAATAGCGATCTTACCCAAACAGGTAAAAAGAGATATACTGAAGCCCAGGCTCTTGATGAGGCATTTGGAGACGGTACAGATTCAAACCCAGGATACACAAAAGACAAGAATGGTCACTTACTGTTTGATCCAGAACTAGACGCAGATGGCAAGAAGCAACCAACAACCATGACTGAAAAGCAAATTAAAAAGAAGAAGCGTGGTATGCGTAGAGAAAAGGTTGGAAAGGTTTCTGGTAAAGCAACTGGTGCACTAGGTGCAGCAACAATGGTTGCAGGCATGGCAGGGGCTCCTCCACAAGTTACAGCAGCATTAGGAGCAGCAACTACTGTTGCACAGTTTGCGCCTATGCTCGCTGGCATGGGGCCAGTAGGCTGGGCAGCAGCAGGAATTATGGCAGTTGGTGCAGGAGCATATATGCTCAACCAGCACTTTAATAAGATGGCTGCAGAGTCAGCAAAGTTTGTTCTTGCAACATCTGCTACAAGAGATAGCATGAAAAAGATGGGAGAGATGACTGGTAATGTCGGTGCCTCTCAGATTATGGATAGAAGAAGACAGGGTTCTCAATACACTAAGTATAACGAGTCTTACAAGGTTCCAGATAAATTTGGTAAAAAGTTTATGTCTTCAGATCTTGGAAAAGATACAAAGAAAACATTTAAAGAAAATACAAAGAAATTTGGAAATGAAAAAGCAGCAGATGATCTTGGTCTAAAGTTAGCAGCACAGATTGCTGACGGAGTCTTAAGTCAAGAGCAAGCAGAAAGTATTTCTCAGGCACTTGCTCTATCATTAAAGGATCAAAAAGTTCAGATGCAAGTTACTGGAAGAATTAGAACTCTTCTTGGTCCAAATGGAGAAAACTTAGAGAAGGAACCTTTAGAGACCAGACTTAATCTTATTGCAAATGCAAGAGCACGAAGCACCAAGACACTTGGAAATATTGAAAAAGACAAAGAGGCTGGAAAGTCTCAAAGAAAAGATATTGCTGCACTCGCTGCTCTAAATATGAACAATCTAGAGATGACCACCATGATGGCGGATCAACTTGAAATTCATTATCAAAAGCAAAAGCAAAAACTTGAAACAGAACTAGCATCAACAACAAATGCTCAAAAGAGACTAGAACTAGAAGAAAAAATTAAACAAGTAACTGCAGATGCAACCCTTGCAACTGAAACAATGAACAATCAACTTGGCACTCAGATTGCAATGGGACAAAGAGACTTTAATAAGATGTATAGCGGTTCTGTTTGGGGTGGCCAAGCAATGCGTGAAGATGCATTCTTTGATGGTCAAAGCGCATCAGTTAAATCTGCATATGCTGGAACAGATCAAGAAAAGTCAGCAGATAAATTCTTAAAAGAAACAAAGCAATTTGAGACTGGAGCAACTTCTGCTACAACTAAAGTTAATGGAGCATATACAACAAACGGACTTGCTTCTGGTAAAGCAGCACAGCAGTTCCAGGCAAAACTTCAAATGCTTGTTGGCAGTAAGGTTCTTAGCCCAGATGAAGCAATGTCATATACAAAGATGTTTGCTGGAAAACTTGGTCAACTAAACCAACTTCTAACTTTATCTCTTACTGAAAGAGGAAGCGCAAAGACTAAAGAACTATTTAATATGTTTGCAGGATTTAAGAGTAAAGCAACTGCAACTAAATTAGTTAAGTATATGGTTCAGTTGGAAAAGGGTCCACAGTTTGATCAGAATATGGAAACCCTTAAGAACCTTCAAGCACTTGATGGTTTAACTATTGACATGGAACTAGTTCTAAAGGGTGGCCCAGCAGTCCTAGAAGAAATTCAAAGAAGACAAGATCTCTTAGAGAAACTAAAAGAAGAAACAGAAGCAGAAGATAAAAAGAGTGGTAAGACTACTACTGCAGACGAGTTCTTAGAAAAAGCAAAGAAGGCTACTCCAGAAGATCTTCAAGCGATTGAGTCTTTGCAGGCAAATGAAGAGAAGATGAAAGAGTTTAGAAAACTTTCAAGAGATCAACAAACAGAATATTTACAAAAACTTGCTATTGGATACACATATGAAAAAGGCTTAAACGCTGAACAAATTCAAGCAGATGCAGAACTCTTTATAGAAAAGCAAATGATTACCAATGCAGACTATAGACTCTTACAAGACGGAACGCAGGCATACAAGGATGCTAGAGCACTGCTTTTGAAAGACTATTTGTCTCAGACTGCTGGAGACAGAGCACAAACAAACCTAGATATTGGAGTAGTTAAGGGCATTGATGTTAAGAGCGGTGTTGACGATGGAACTGGCGACAAAAAAGAAAGAGACACCACTTATGACGAACTAATGAAGAGACTTCGTAATGTTCGTAACGCTGCAATTGATGCAGCAGGAGGATTTAAAGAACTTCAAAGAGCGATTGCAGCAACTGGAAGTAAGGCTATTGGAAACAAGTTTAAGGGTCTTGAGCAGCAGTTAATTAAGATGGGACAGACTAGCCAATTCACAGATTACCTTGCTGGCCTTGATACAAAAGACTTAAAGAAGTTTGCTTATACAGCAACAGCAGCAGATGTAAAAAAGAAAAAGGGTAAGCAAAAGTATACTCAGGTAGATCCTGAAACTGGAAAGATGGTTACTAAGTACCAGAAGTTTAAGGCAGGAGACACTGTTCTTACCCAAAAGGGTAGAGACATGGAGGAGGGATATAAGAAGGCTATTATTGGAGACTACAATAAGGCACAACTCCAGTCTGTAACATTAGCAAAGCAGGAAATTGCAGCAAGAGGAAAACTTCTTGCACTAGGATTTGATGAACTAGACATTCAGGCAATGCTTGCAGATGAAAACTATAAGACTCTTATTGCTACAGGTAAGGTAACAAAGGCAGAATTAGAAACCAATGCTGCGCTAACAAAGCAAGCAAGAATTAGAAATCAAATTAATGGAGCAGTTGCTGGACAAAAAGATTTACAGAAGACTACAGACAACCAAAAGAGAATCCCAGAAGTTGTGGCAATGATGCAACAAGGTGGCATGAGTGCAGAAGCAATTCGTGCAGCAATCTCTGACCCAGCAATGCTAGATACATTGATTAACGGTATGGACAACTTTGCTACTCTTGCAAAAGATGCTCAAGATGAATTTAATCATTTGCTTTCACAGATCCAAGACATACCAGAAAGAAAAATTATTGAAATTGTATTTACTCAAACAAGAGAAGAAAAAATAATTAATGCAGCAACCGCTGCAGCAGAAATGTTTGATGCCTACAAGATGATTGACGAAAACACACTAACAAATTCTCAGGGTAATACATTTGCTGGTCTTCAAGTTATGATGGAAGACCTAGGAAATCAATCTAAGATTGCACAGAATGCTATTAACCTAACTCAATCTAAGATTGATGATATGCAAAAAGATGTTGATGCAGACCAGAGGGCTATAGAAACAAACTTTACTAGACCAATTGAAAAGAAGCAAAGAGAGATAGAGAAGTTAGCAAGAAGCGCAGAAATTAACTTTACTAGACCAATCCAAGCATTACAAGAAAGATCTTCAGTCCTATCTCATGACTTAGATGTTATGAATAAGGCTGCTGAAGCGATCAATGAGAAATATGATAAACAGCAAGAGGCTCTTACAAAAGTTGCAGAAATCAATCAGCAAATTATTAGTCAGCAGCAGCAACAACTTGGTTTGGCAGATGCTCTTTCCCAAGGAGATATTTCAGCAGCAGCAAAAGCAGTTCAAGATATGCGAGCATCTAATGCAGCAAACTATGCAACCAGTGCCCAAGATGCTTTGCAAAAATCAAGAGAAAATGAAGTTGGTAATCTTCGTGGTGGAGTAAGCGGAAAGACTCAGAAAGAAATTGAAAAAGAGCAGTGGGACATTGGTCAGAAGATTTATGACCTAGAACTCAAAAAGGCTGCGGTAGATAAACAAATACTTGGAATCCAGGATGATATATACGATCTAGAACTACTTAAGGTGGCTGCAACTGATGCAATTCAAGTTAAGACAGATGCAATTGCAAAAATTACTTATGGAATATTATTAGATCAACAAAACGATCTTAAGGCAATTCAAGACAAGATTCTTCCACTGCAATCACAAAGCGATTTGTTAGCAGCACAAATTACTTCAAATGACAGAAATAGAATTATTCAAGGACAGACTAGAGCAGAGTGGGATCTTACATTAAAGGCTGCACAGGCTGCAGAAAAACTTGCCAAGGGAGATCTTGCTTTAGCGCTTGCTGGTGTTAATTCAGTTTCTGGAACAATAAAGGGTGCATGGGATGATATTAAAAAATCCTATGATGCAATTAAAGATAAGTCTATAACTATTACTCAGCATATAGTCACTACATATGGTACTGCACTTGGTTTGCCAGATCCAAATGCAGGGAAAACAGATCCAAATGCAGGGAAAACAGATCCAAATGCAGGGAAAACAGATCCAACCAAGTCTCCAGGCAAAGCATGGATTTCTGACGGTAAAGGTGGATGGAAGAAGCCAACCAAGCCTGTAGGAGATTATGGCTGGAGCGATACCAATGGTTGGGTTAAGGGATATGCTGGGGAAGACACAAAGGGCAGCACAGACTCAGCATCAGAAGTGAATCTACGAGCAGCAGCACTACTAGCAACTTCAAAGGCAGCAGCAGAAAAAGCAGAGCGAGACCTAGCAGCCAAGCAAGCAGAGTATGACTCTTTAATGGCAGGAGTAGCAAGACTCCGTGCCGATGGAGATAATGGCCTAGCAAATGCAGCAATGAATAGAATTACTTCAAAGTATCCAGGAGGTCGTCCAAGCAAACTTGCAAAGGGTGGTTTGATTGACCCAACTAAATTCTTGGCAGGTGGTTTCTCTGTAGGACGAGATACAGTTCCAGCAATGCTAAGTCCTGGAGAATTTGTAATGAGCAAGTATGCTGTCGATAGTTATGGAACTGAAACAATGAAGGGCATAAATAGTGGATCTCAGAAACTTGGATCAGTGTATAATTATGATTTGACAGTAAATGTTAGGTCTGATGCGAATGCAAACGAAATAGCAAATACAGTAATGTCTAAGATTAGACAAATCGATTCTATGAAATTAAGAGGTAATAACTTATAATGGCTACTAACCCAACGGCTGCACAGTATATGGCAGGAAGAAAAAAGTATGGAAGACCACAAGCAATGCTCTGGTCAGAGAATTCTGGCACCTTATCAAATAGCCTTTATTTACCTAACGGATACGAGGTGGGAGCCCAGCCTGCAACGGCAGTTGATCAGTCATTGTTGGATCAATTCTTAATCTTATCAGATGACAATAGAGGAGAAATATCTATTGATACAAACAGAATTGAAAAGCGTGAAAGAATGATTAATGGAAGAATGAGATCTTATCATGTGGCTGATAAGTTAAAAATTTCAACGAACTGGAACATGCTTCCATCTAGAGCATTCGCACTATCTCCAGACTTTAATTCTGTAACTGGAAAATCAGACTATACTGGTTACTCTGGCAAACCGTCATCTGTTGATATGCAATATACAACAGACGGAGGAGCAGGTGGAGTTGATATGCTTGACTGGTATGAGAATCACCAGGGATCTTTCTGGGTATACCTTTCATACGACAAACATTCTAATTTTGGTAAAGATGATGCAGCCTACGGACACCTAGGGCAGTACAATCAAGTTATTGAAATGTTCTTATCTTCATTTCAGTACACAGTTGTAAAACGTGGAAATTCTAATTATGACTTTTGGAATATATCAGTAACACTGGAAGAGGCATAGAATGTTCCAGAATGATGAATTAAAAAATCATCTAGAAACCTCTTCTGTAATTAGAACACAGTCTGCGGTTATTGCTGAATGGAATATGAACATTCCAAACAACATAAAGAAAATTGGTAACTATAGATATAGACCAGCAGAGCCAGAATCAGTTTATTACAGTTTAATTAATAGTTTTGATAATAATGAGACAGAAGACACTGCTGTAAAGTTTTACTACGGTGCGACGGATGCCGATATTAAAATTGATGGTGGAGTAGACGATTTAAATCAGCCAATGTTTTTAACTCCTAAAAAGGAAAAAGTAAAACTATTTTATTCTTTAGAAGACTGCTTTGGTAAATTTAGACCAAGGTCTGGAATTAACAAGGCTCAGTACTTCTCTAAGTCATATCTACACCACGCAAACTCAAATATGTGTGATAGACCAAGATACTATATGCCAGACAAAGGAGACACTTTTAAGTATTGGTCATCCTATAGAACTGAAGGTGGATCTGAATATGGCATATCAAACAAAGTTATAAATGGTCAAAACTATATACAAGATACAGCCCCATTTATTGTTTATGAAAATTCAATTCCATCAAACAGAATTGTTGTAAAAATGCAAACTCATATCGGCTCAGTAGACCTTGGTCCATTTTCTAATTCTGCTGGATCTTTTAGTGATCCACTATACGGCAACTCTAACAAAAAAACTCCATTAAAATGGAAAATTCAGGTATTAAAAAATAACAATTGGATAGATGCAAAATCATTTACCGCAGCATCTACAAAAAAAGACGGGACCCCATTAATTTCTAGTGATGGCTATGTTGAACTATCATATGGACTAATAGTGCCAGATAGATATAGAAGTTCATTTATTAAAGCAGAAGAATACTCATCTGTTGATTTCCTACCAGCAAAAAATATAAAAGGGTATTCTTATCTAATTAAAGCAAATGAATCAGACCTTGGCGTTTACCATATATGGTTTGAGAATAAGTATGAAACCTTTGTTCCAAAATATGGCTGGGATCTTTCGGAAGAAGAAACAAATAGGCTGTCTAACTTTGTTACAGATCTAACATCACCAGTAAAGTTTACCAACTCTTCAGATGGATTAAGCACATATAGAGAGTTTGACTATATTGATGGACTTAGAATTGTCGTAGACACAATGACAAGATCAGATTCAGTATTTGACCTCATTGAACTTTCTCCAAGATTAGCAGTAGACCTATCTACAAAAACAACTGATTTTTCAATAACAAAAACAGCATCAGATCTTGGAATTTCTGGTTTACCTGTTGGTCAATTATTGGCTTCTAACGGAAGCCTTAGACTTTTTGACTACGATCAAGCATTCAATTTAAACAATGAAAATAGTATAATTAAAAATTATATAACAAAAAACATACAAATAAAAATGTATGAAGTTATTATTAATGTTGATGGCTATGACTATTTTGTTCCAATGAAAACAATGTACACAGAAGGATTTCCAGAGTCAAACACAGACAACAGGCAAGTATCTTTAAAACTAAGGGACATGTTCTCTTATTTTGAATCACTAACTGCACCACAAACTTTGGCAACTAATGCATCTTTAACATCTGCTGTGTCAATGCTATTAGACTCTATTGGTTTTTCTAATTATGTATTTAAAAGAACGGTTGGAGAAAAAGATCCAATCATCCCTTACTTCTTTATACCACCAGACAAAACAGTAGCACAGATACTAAATGAATTGGCAGTATCAACACAGACCGCTATGTTTTTTGACGAGTATAACAACTTTGTAATGATGAGCAAAAACTACATACTACCTGAAGAAAGCCAAAGACCAACAGACTTTGTTTTGTCTGGATCAAAAGACTCAGTTGACGATGGGGTAGTAGAAAACAAAAAAACTAAAACTAAACTTGCAAACATTATATCTATATCTTCTCAAAACAGTGACATTTTTAATGATGGAAGCATTAACTATAAAACAAGATATATACAGAAAACTTATGGCTCTATTAAGCAAGCAAGCCTAATTGATAAAGAAAAAACCTGGATATACAAACCAGCACTTCTTTGGGAAGTTGCGGGAGATCAAAATACAAAATCAATTAATGATCAGGCAAAAAGTCAGTCAAGTTACGTTCTTGGTGCAATACCCCTAACATCTAACCTTTCATCTTCTGTACCTTCAGTTATAAATAACACAGTAGTTAACAATACTATGGATCTTGGAGAAGGAGTTTACTGGCTTTCAAGATACAATGGATATTTTTATTCTAATTCAGAGATTATAAAATACGATGCAGTCGAATACAGCATAACTGGATACGGAAATGTTTGGATAAACGATGTTCTTGAGTATCAGAACTATTTTTCAAAACTAGGACACAACGGAAAGATATACCCAACAGGACTTGTTAGAATTTATTCTGTTCCTAACTACCAAACGGTTAATGGTGTTGTTAAGTTAAAAAATGGAGCAGTGTCAAAACATGGAAGAGGACAGTTTGGGACTCCAGTAGTGGAGCATGTTGCTGGACTAAACCCGTACTGGACATCAAACGACTCTGTTCGTGGCTGTACCATGAGATCAGAACTACTGTTTAGTCTTGCAGATCCAACATCTGTTGATGCCCAAACAGAGGCATTGACCTTAGACACCTTGGCAGCGGGAGTGAACAATACATTAGCACAAAAGACAGTTAGAACTGGTATAATAAAAAACTTTCTTTCACAGTACTATGGAACAGAAACAGATATAAATAGACTGCTAACAACACAAAGCGGAACAATCCAATCATCTGCGCTTATTCTTAATGGACCATCTTTTACTACTACTGACAAAGGTATTGATTTTGTATCTTACGTACATAAAAAATTAAATAATAAATATAAGCATTTTGGAACAAGAATGAGAATTGTTGGAAAAATTGAAAACAATACAAGCCGTGGACAAACTCCTATTGGAAGTGACACCTACTTTGTTGTAACTGGAAACTCTCCAGATCAAAACATCAACATTAGTGCAGGATCTGGTGGGCTTGCCGTAATGCTTAATCCAGAAACAAACGTAGGATACTACTTTGAAATTTTGGCTTTAACAGAAAACAATATTAGTAGTTATAGCGACTCAGCACAAAACCTAGACAATGTTCTTTTTTATAAGGTAATGAGAGACTCAGCAACATCTAAGGCTATACCAGTAAAACTCTGGGGAGGATTAACAAATATTATTGTTGATGACGGTAAGTTTACTGGACAATCCAGAATGGTTGGCGAAGAAAATCCAACGGTATATGATTTGGCTGTAGAGTATCAAAATGTTGGAAACATAAGAAGATTTTTTCTTTACATAAACAATAGGTTAGTTGCAACAGTTGATGACAAAGAGCCACTTCCAGTTTATAACAATATGGCAATGTTTGTTAGAGGTTCTGCAAGGTGTATGTTTGAAAATTTATATGCACTTACAAATAACTATACTCAAAACACTACCTTTGCATTAGACACACCAGTAATGTCTTCTGTAGATGATCAAGAGATTGATGCTAATGAGTCGTTTAGAAAGTATGCAATGAGTGGAATAGTTCAATCAACATATCTTTCAGGAATAAGTCCATCTGAGCCACCAGCATACAATATGTACTTTGAAGAATTTGGATCAATTATGAGAGAGGCAGCATACTTTAATGTAAGATATGATAAGGCTTATCCTGCACTCTATGCAAAATTATCACCAACCTTTAATAGAATTAAGGGGTACACAGTATCTGGATTTAGAGCAGGTTCCTATGGCGCAGAGTTTTTAATATTTAATGCTACAGACACAGCCCTCAGTCTAGATGAAACAACTGGAAACTACCTAAGAATTCAGGGAGTAACTTTTACTCAAGAATCTCAGCATCAGTTAACTATGGATGAGTTCTTTAATAAAAACAGTGACTTTTCTAATCCACAGATATCAGGATCAAGTCTAATAAAATCACCAATAAAATACGATAATGACTTTAAAGACATTAAGGTTAGCAGAATGACATATGGCAAAAAAGATTTTTCTTTAGAAACACCATACATACAAACTCAAGACGATGCAAACAGTTTAATGGAGTGGATTGTAAATAAGGTGGTTAAGCCTAGAAGATCTATTGGTTTAAAAATATTTGCCATTCCAACACTTCAACTTGGTGATATTGTTACTGTTGACTATACAGACAGTATGGGAGTAAACCAAGTATCAGATTCTAAAGATCGATTTGTAGTATATAATATAGGTTATGCTAAAAGTTCAGAAGGGCCAGATATGACTGTTTATTTGAGTGAGGTTTAAGATGGTTGACGCATTACCAAACCTACCAGCCTCAACCCCTTCATCGGCTTCCACTGGCGTTCTTGCAGCATCAAAAGACATCATCTTAATAACTGATGAGTCTATGCCAGTTGAGGTAATGACAGATCTAATTTTTGAGGATATCGGGGGTCAGGAAATAATCAATATATCAAGGTCAGATATTATTAATGGTCAGAGCGTTATATACCAGCCAATAAAAAACCTAACAAGTTTAAATTATCAATATAATCCACAAAATATAATGTCATTGCAAGACACCTCAGAAAGTTATTTTAAGAAGTTTCCAATAATCTTTGATAAAAAAATACCATCTGTTGGAACAGGTCCTAACGGTGAGACAGTATATATAGAAGAAGAAACTGGAAATCTAATAATAAATGTTATTAATCTAGACGAAGATGAACAAGTAGAGGTTCAGATACTTAATTCTGGATCATTTTATAATGATACAATATATGGGGTGGAACAATGATTACTGATACTGGAAAAAATATTTTAGCAAAATACCTATTGGGACAGGCACCAGCCTACGCCTCATACATTGCTCTTGGCTGTGGAGCCAAGCCATTAAATGCCGATGGAACTCTTGGAGACTACTCTAAGAAAGAAAGACTCAATTTTGAAATGTTTCGTGCACCAATCATATCTCGTGGATATGTTTCAGAAAACAACATAACAAAACTAGTATTAACAGCAGAACTTCCCAGCGAAGAAAGATATGAGATAACCGAGGTTGCTGTATTCTCAGCGGGATCAAACACTTCCGCAGGAGCATATGATAGTAAATCAATCTATGCATTTACACAAGACGAAAACTGGGAATATCACAAATCAAATGCAGCAACATCTATACCAGTTATATATGAACCTTTGGATGGAGATTTGAAAAACAATATAATAAATAGAACAGAAAAAGTTTTTCAGACAAACGCAGATAATAGAATTTTTACCAATGAGGAGCGAAGATTAAGATATGAAAGATGTAGGTTTTTTAATAACATCATTGTATCAAGAGGAGATGTTTCAACTTTAACCGTAGATAACAATAATAACCTAGTTGTAAATCCCGTATCAGAACACCTTCACCTAACTGGAGCAAACCTAGATTTTAACAGAAATGCTCCAACAGACGAGATTAAGTTAGCCTTTACTGTTATTAATAAAAATGGAGAATCTGATGCTGTGCCAGACAACGTTAAAGTTTTAGTTGAATTTGCATCAACAGATATTCACGGTACTGGAGAATGGGCAAGGTTTCAAGTTAATCTTAATAACGGAACTGGAGCGGGACAACATGATTTTACTAATAACAGATATGTTGTTGCAACTAAACAACTTCAAGAACTCTATAAGAGCACTGGGTTTACTTGGAGCCAAGTAGATGTTGTTAAAATATTTACATGTGTTACCGATAACTCTGCAGTATCTGAAAACTTTTACGTATGTTTAGATGGCATTAGATTAGAAAATAATAGTTCTGCAAATCCACTATATGGAATGACTGGTTATTCAGTTATTAAAAATACTAACGCTGAGCCCATTATAAAGTTAGCAAACACTACAAACTATATCGAGTTTAGATTTGCAATGGATGTCCAATAATGGCAACACCAGATTCTGGAATTAAAAAAGTAATTGTTTTAAAGTCATCTTTACCACAAAGATCTGGAATGAATGAAAACTATGTTGTAAGATTTAGGATTGTTTCTGAAGATAAAAATAGATCTTCTCATTGGTCAACAAAATACAGGTTACCACTACAAAGTGTTGCAACCGTTCCTTTTTCTTTTACGGCATCACAATCAAGCAATACAGTAACTGCGGTTTGGACACCTACCATTGATACTAAATCAGAGTTTGATGTATACGTAAAGTGGGATTCTGGAAATTGGGAATACGCTACAACAGTTTATTCAACAATGTTTGCTACTATAATTAAAGATGGTGCAACCAGTGTAAAGGTCGCAGTTCAGGTTCCAACATTTCCAAAGCAAAGGTTTGCCCACGCAACATTATTTGAGTCTTTAGGGACAGCCGTTAGTGGTATAATTGTATAACCATGGCAAAACTACCACTACCAGAACGAGGACAGCCTTTAGATGTTTCTTACATCTATCAATTAGCGACTGCAATTAATGATCTTTCTTCTCAAATATCACCAGCAGTCTATAAGTACGTTACAGTGGATACACCAGGAATTGGAAAGCAAAGCATAAAGGCTTCAGAAGCAAGAATTATTGGTGGATATATTAACGTTGTTAATAGTTCTACAAGAAGCGCTGGAACAGAAGTTTCATTCTCGTACGACTTTCCAACAGATTTTAAGTATGCCCCTATTGCTACTGCAACACCAATCAATGTTGGTGGAACTGATGCTGGTAAAAATGTTTCAGTTGTTTTAAAAACTGTTACTACTTCAAAGGTTGAGGGTATTGTAAGATTTGGTACCACTGGAGATATGTCAGTGGATGTGAATTTGATTATTGTTGGAATACCAAATTAAGAATGATAAAATGCTACAAATGCAGTAGAAGAATGTTTATTGATAGACAGTACAGCAAGGTAGACCATCTTGAAGTATATTGCATGTACTGTGGATCTAGAAGATTTTTAAATCCACCATCAGCATCACGGGAGGGCCAGTGGCTACTAGAAAAGGAAAAATTGAGAGCGAAGGCTACAATCAGTCCTCTGTAATACCTGGAAACAAAAAGGTGTGGTTTTTAAATGGTGACCTTGTTAGAGTCCATCATCTAAATAGATCAAATGGAATAATGTCTGTTTATAATATTACAAAAGATCAAATTGAAAGTTGTTTAATTAGTGATTTTAAAAAGAGCCGAGAGCGAGCATACAC
>Ga0247723_1000718_pt1 | contig 21538 bp, 23 predicted proteins | sample MSEWelMarce5H_FC_FD_189079 | JGI IMG/M metagenome (GOLD analysis project Ga0247723, IMG submission 189079) | Subsurface sediment microbial communities from gas well in West Virginia, United States - MSEEL Well Study Marcellus 5H_FC | ecosystem: Environmental > Terrestrial > Deep subsurface >... | reverse complement strand
AGATGGTGCTGGTGGAAACACCTTTGGATTGGTAACTGAGCCAGCACTGTCACAGAGTGGTCGTATGACCAAAGGAGTAATGAGTTATGGGTTTCTTTTCAAATGCCACGTTCAACGATGGCGCATCACAGTTCGAAGCAGCTGTCGCAGGCTCTTATGTCTGCCGTCTCGCAAACGTCGAGAGCATCGATCGACCATCATACGATGATCCGAATGTTTTGCTTCCAAACTTCCGCTTCACCTTCGAAACCACTGAGTATGGCGATAGCAACAGCAACGCGTTTCGCTTCGTAAAGTTTACGCGCCAGGGCTATGGTTCCGACAAGGCAGCACTCACCATCCTGCTCGATGGCATGCTTGGACGCCGCTTGACACAAGCAGAGTTTCATAACCTTGACATCGACTCGCTCCTGGCTAAGGAGTGGATGGTCACTGTCGACTCGAAGCTCAACACGCGTGGTTATCAAACGAACGCTATCGTGTCCGTTTCTCCAGTCAGTGCCAAGAAGAAACTGACCAAGATCGCACAGCCAGCGATCAAGACCGATGACATCGAAGATCCATTCGGTGAAGACGCCAGCGAGTAACCTCTCCGGTTGCCAACGACTCGCTGACGAACCAGGCACATCATCCGAACGGTGTGCCTGGTCTTTTACTTTGAAGGGGAGAATCAATGTCGAAGAACACAAAGCTCGAGGAGCGAACACAACTCCTGGTGCAAATCAAGGAACTCAGAGCTGCAGGTAACAGCATCAGCCGCACCGCGCAGATCATGAAGATGACACGCGGGACAGTCCAGCGATGGATCAATGAAGAAAAGCCAGACAGGGTAGTCAAGAAAATGGACCCATACATTTCGCTCGATGAAAAGACAGCGACCGTAATCAAGTGGGCGGAACTGATTGCAAGCGGTGAGACCCGAAGCAAAGCAGCCGAAGTCGTCGGTTATCCAATAATGATGATAAATCGATGGATGATGAGCGAACCTTCACTGCGTGTGGAGTTCCAAGAATGTATCGGTAAGAAACAAAACAATCATGGTGGCCGTAAGAGCTTCGAGTCAATCATGACAGATGTACGCGCAGGACGTCCTGTGTGGCGTGATGGCGCTCGATTTAAGATACAGCTGGTGGAATCTGCACTCATGCGCTACGAGCTTGATGGCGCGAATGTTTGGCGATGCAAGGGCTTCGCAACTTTATCAGGCAATGATGTCCTGGCGAGAGATTGGACGGTGATCGAATGAAGTTCTCTGAAGTTATTCAACACTTGATGCATGGCAAACCGATCACACGCGTATGCTTTGATCACGATGTCTACATCCGATACTCCGACCTTTTCGAGGCATTCATGATGCATACAGGTGATGAGTCGAAGACTCTGCAAGGTCTCACACTCGATCCTGAGTCGCTGTTCGCGACTGACTGGATGTGGGGTGAGGATCACCCTGTAAAGGATGAGATCACATGGACACGGACAACATCATAAAGACCATCATGGCGAAACCATGGTCCAACACCTACGAGCTGCTCAAGGCCATCGGAGCGTCCAGTGACCAGGTCGATGAGGCATGGCGCGACTATCGTCGCAAGTACATGCGGAGTCAGCGCTGGCAGGACATTCGGACGAAGGCGCTTGAACGATCCGGTAGAACATGCGAGCAGTGTGGCCGTCGACAGGATGACGGGTACAAGCTCGATGTCCATCACATCACGTACATCAGACTCGGTGGTGAGCTAATGGAAGATGTCCAGGTGTTGTGCTACTTATGCCACGGACAGCTGCACTACCGGCGCAGAGTGCGCCAGGATGAGACAGAATAGGATCATGGCAAGAGGTAATACAACAGAACCTGAGATTCTCGCACAGGTCGAATCGGCTTTGATCGCTGGTCAAAGTCCTTCGGTCATTGCACGGTCGTGTGGATTACCACGCACGACCATCATCTCGATCAGGGACAGAATGACGACTCCTGTCGAACAGAGTCGACATGACATCACCACGACGATTCTTCCGACAAAGTCTCTCGATGATCTTCTGACATCAGTGCTCGAGGACAGCCTGAAGGCGCTACAGGCGATAGCACGTACAGCGCAGAGTGAGCGTTACATCAATGGCCAATCAGCTGCCCAAATTGCAGCTCTCCATGAGCGCATTGCGAACTTCTCGATACAACTTCTCTCCGCCGCAGCCGAACCAAGCCAGGACAACAACTAGCGCACAGACGGCTGTCTGTTATCTCGACTATCTTCGAGAGACGCTCCCGAATGGCTGGTCCTTTACAGCTCGACATCTCATCGCCATCGCTTCGCACCTTGACGCAGTCGAGCGTGGTGAGATAGACCGACTCGCGATCCACATGCCACCGCGCCACGGTAAGACTGAGACAGTGACCGTCCGCTACGGCGCCTATTGCATCGAGCGGGACCCGTCAGCGAACGTGCTGGTCACTGGCTACAATGAGCGCATCGCGAGGCGCTTCAGCCGTAAGTCCAGGCAGATCGTTTCGTCCAGGACAAAGCTCGCGAAGGACAACGCCGCACAGGATGAGTGGTCACTGCCGGAGGGCGGAACCTTCATGGCGAGAGGCGTAGGCAGTCCTCCAACTGGTGTCGGCTTCAAGCGCATCATCATCGATGACCCGATCAGGAGTCGCGAGGATGCCGAGTCCTCTCTATACCGCGACAAGGCCTGGGACTGGTACACGGACGACCTGTACACCAGGCTCGAGCCGAAGGGCGCTCTCATCATCGTCTCGACCAGGTGGCATCACGACGACATCACCGCTCGCGCAATCAGTTCGGAGCCTCATCGATGGACCGTGCTGAACCTTCCGGCGATAGCGGAGGAGAAGTGTCAGATCGGTCGAATGCCTGGCGAAGCTTTGTGGCCAGAACGCTATGACGTAAAGGAACTTGGACGCATCAAGGAGGTCATGGTCGCCAACAGCGGAGACTATGGCTGGAGCGCTTTGTACCAGCAACATCCAACACCACGCGAGGGAAGTTTCTTCAAGTCGGACCGGATCACCATCGAGAGCGCCATGCCAAACTGCGCGAAGATGTCCCGCGCCTGGGACCTTGCAGCGACAGCTGGAAGTGGTGACTTCACGGTCGGTGTCAAAATGGGACGCGACACGGATGGCCGCATCTGGATTCTCGATGTCGTGCGTGGCCAGTATGACACCGACCAGCGCGATAAAGTTATAAAGCAGACAGCTGCTCTAGATGGCCGTGGCATCAGGATCCGACTACCGCAGGATCCTGGTCAGGCTGGCAAGAGTCAAGCCATGCACATGCTTCGGTTGCTTCATGGTAGTGCTGTGACAGTCCTGCCGGTGACCGGTGCAAAGGATGTGCGCGCTGAACCGTTCGCGTCGCAGGTCGCTGGTGGCAACGTGTACATGGTCGCGGCTGACTGGAACCGTACACTACTTGATGAGATGCGAACATTTCCCCTGGGGAAGAACGATGACATCGTCGACGCTCTCACGGACGCGTACGACGAGCTCGTCGGTCGTGGCGGTGGGTGGGGTGCAGTATAAGACATGATAAGGACACAATAGTCATATGGGACTCTTTGACAAACTTCTCGGAAAAGCAACCGCATCACCGTCCGCGCTGCTTCCGCCTCCGCTGATCCAGCGCCAAACGTCCTATTTCACTGGCACAGGTAACGGCGACTTTTGGTCCCTGCTGACACGTAACCTTCCAGGCTCGAGTTTCAACTGGAGGAACCAGGCTGGCGACCTAATGCTGAACAGCATCGTCGCGATCGGCATGGACTGGTACATTCGAAACTGGAGCCAGGGTGTTCCTGTTGTCCGTCGACCGATGCCAGATGGACAGGTCGAGACAGTCGCAGATCACCCGATTCTGCAGCTGCTCGCGCAGCCAACACCGAACGTTCCGCCATCATTGGTGTGGTCGTGGATTCTCCCTGACTACCAGCTGCTCGGAAACGCATACTTTAGGAAGGTTCGCGTCTCTGGTCGTGTCGTTGGTCTTCAATACCTGGCGGCTGACATGATGCGTCCAGTCGGTAACAAGGTCAATCCGCTGGTGAAATACCAGTACACGGTCGATGGCACGTCGTACGACATCGCACTCGAGGACCTCATTCACATCCGGTATGGTCGAGATCCGCAGGACAGTCGCTTCGGGCGCTCTCCTGTCACATCTGTTCTTCGTGAGATCGCCACCGATAACGTCGCCGCATCAGCTGCATTCGGCATGGTGCGAAACGGTGGCATGCCATCGATCATGGTCGGACCAGACTACAAGGGCGGAGTCGAGGATTTGTCCGAAGACGATGCACGTCAGACGAAGCGGAAACTACAGCAGGACTTCACTGGCGATAACGCCGGAAGTGTCCTGGTAATGACTGGACCATTCAAGGTCGAGCAGGTATCACACAAACCATCCGAGATGGCGTTCGACGAGATTAGGCGCAAACCGGAAGAGCGCGTGTGTGCAGCTCTTGGACTCAATCCGCTGGTCCTTCAACTCGGCAGCGGCCTCGAGCGCGCAACATACTCGAACCTCGAGCAAGCAACGCGATCTGCTTGGACTGATGGCATGATCCCGCTGATGCGCCAGATGTCCGAAGCGCTCACCATCGCACTGCTCCCAGACTACGAAGAGACGCAGCCTGGCGACTACCTCGAGTTCGACGTGAGTAACGTTCCGGCGCTTCAAGCTGACCTCAATGAGGACGCAGAGAGAGCGGAGCGACTATACAAGAGTGGCATCGTGGATCTCGCAACAGCCAAGCGTGTCGCTGGTGTGACGCCATCGGATGATGACCTCGGCTATTATCACCCGACTGCTGTACCTGTTCAGATCGGCGCGCAGGAACTTCTGGTCCCTGATGCTGCGCCTGTCTCGACAGCTCGAACTGCCGACGAAACGGCGAAGCTGGTAGGCGCTGCCGGTGCTTTGATCCGTGCTGGCTTCGAGCCAGAGGCTGCACTCCAGGCTGTCGGTCTGAACTCTATCCAGCACCTCGGCCTGTTACCTGTCACAGTGCGCCAGGAAGAGACCAAAGCATTCGACGATGCATCTGAGCCAGGACTGAAGTTCTTTCCATCCAAAGAAATGAAGGAGGAAGCACAGCGCGCCATCGAGTGGCGTGATGCTGGTCGTGATGGCGGGACAGCCGTGGCATGGGCCAGAGCAAACCAGATCATCAGTGGTGAGAAGTTGTCCGAGTCGACTGTCCTTCGTATGTACTCGTTCTTTCGACGTCACGAAGTAGACAAGCAGGCTGAAGGATTCCGACCAGGTGAGGATGGTTATCCATCCGCCGGTCGTGTGGCATGGGCCGCATGGGGTGGCGATGCTGGCTACAGATGGTCCACAGCTGCGCGCAAAGAGATTCTCAAGAAGATGGCACCGAAGGAAAACGGGAAGTCGTACCATCCATACTACGGATACGAGTTGACTGACACCGATGCCTGACATCTATCAAGTCAACGAGTCGTATCGGAATAAACTTCGATACCGTGAGAACGCTGCTCTCGCTGAGATGAGCAGGACATACGGTGTTCTCCAGGCTGACAACCTCCAGCGCCTCGAAGCGGTGACAGCCGCCATCGAGCAAGCACAGGCAGCAGGCGAGGACATCACTGGCCTCTCCGAGTACATGCTCCGCCTCGAGGCGCTCAATGTGCAGATGGCCGATGAAGTCGCACGATGGGCGCCACAGGCGACCGACATCGCAACGAACGGACAACGACGCGCCATACAGTTATCGCTGGATATACAGGAGGACCTGGTGCGAGCAGTCGCGGGTGTTCCTCAAAGCGTGAGTCTCACGGCTGATCTAATGTGGAACCGGCTCCCTGTCGAAGCAATCACGAACGTGGTCGGCTTCGCTGCTGACGGCTCACCGCTCGGTCTGCTGTTTGAGGCCATCGGTCCATTTGCTTTGGACCATGTCACGATCGGCATCGCGCAAGGTCTCAATCCGCTTCAGGTCGCACGAAGGATGTCTAGGACGTACGAAACTCTCGCTCCTTCACGAGCTGCTACCATCGCACGGACAGAGATGATTCGTGCCAACAGAGAAGCACAGCGACAGACCTTTGAAGCGAACCTGAGCATCGTGCGTGGCTGGCGCCGCATTTCAGCGGGGGACGTTAACGTGTGCCCTGTGTGCTGGTCGCTTCATGGAGATCCGAATCCAGTTGCAGATGTTGTACCTTCGCATCCAAACTGTAGATGTACGGTGATTCCAATCTGCCCGACATACAGTGAACTTGCAGGACTGCCGCCAGGCAGTTTTGATGAACCGGAAGAACTTCCGACCAAAGAGGAACAGTTCCGCATGTTGAGTGAAGCGGAGCGTCGGCAGGTCCTTGGACCTTCGCGGTATCGTTTGTATGAGACAGGTACACCTCTCTCCGCATTCGGTAAAGTAGTATCGAACTCGGAGTGGGGACCACAGGCTGTGGTCGTACCAGTGAAGGATTTATGATGCAGACTCTGGTGTCCTTTGGCGATGCAATCAAGGCAGATGACAATGGTCGTGTGCGTGGTTACCTGGTGCGCTTCGGTGGCGCGGACCTCGAGGGCGACTACTTCACTGCGAGCACTGACTTCGGACGACCGATGAAGTCTGGCGAGCGTGTGGCGATGAACCTGTACTACCATCACGGCCAGGATAAGACTGTAGGAAAGTCACGCATCGGAACCGGCTACATCACCATGGACGACAAGGGTCTCTGGTATGAAAGCCAGGTCGAGATGGCTGACCAGTATCAGAAGATGATCCAGGAACTCGCGAAGTCTGGCAAGCTTGGATATTCGTCCGGCGCCACGGGTCACATGGTCGAGCGCAAGAAGATGGCTGATGGCCGCTACGAAATCACACGCTGGCCGATCGGTGAGGCATCGCTGACACCGACACCAGCGGAACCAATGAACATGGTCAAGTCCTTGAAGGACATGTATGGCGACATGGAGGGTGAGATGGAAGAAGAAGAGATGATAATCCCTGTCGCTCCTGGCGAAGACGTGGTGACGTTCGTCGAGAACGTCTACGGTGACCTTGACAAGGAAATGGTCCATGAAGGACTCGAGGCGCTCTACGAGCGTCTCTGTGCAGGTGTTACAGCTGCATATGACAGTGGACTCGGCAGCGGACATGTGGATGCCATCATCGATGCATTCGCAGTTCGTGCGAAGGAACTGAATAGCAAAGTAAAGGATCCGGCAGCGGAAGCACAAAGCCTTAAGGCTATGCTCGAGCGTCCGAAATCCATCCGGGAAGTGGAGCGACGGCTGCGGGATGCAGTTCGTCTCTCCAGGGCTGAATCGACAAGGTTCGCCAAAACCATCTGGTCCGAGCTTCGGGAAGAAGCGCCGGCGGAAGATGCCATCGTCGAACAACCGAGCGAAGTGGAAGATGCAAAGTCTGCACTCCTCCGTGAGCTCATGATAATGGAGTTATCCAAATGACAATCGAACAACTCGAGGGACAGCGTCAGTCTACAATCGCTGCCGCTAAAGAAGTCCTCATCAACGGCGGCGATATGAGCGAAGCCAATCGCCTTCATGCATCTGCAAAGTCTCTCTCTGAGCGCATCGAAATGCTCAAGGAGTTCGGGAATGTCCCTGATCCTGTCGCATCCGAAGCGCCAAAGTCTGAGCCATGGAAGAGCGGCGGAGTAGTCCGCAACCCGTTCCCAGGCACACGCGACGAAGCAAACTTCAAGGCATATGCCTTCGGCCAGTGGGTCCGTGGCAATGTCCTAGGAAATGCCAAAGCAGCTAAGTGGTGTGCTGAAAACGGCGTCAAGTCGCAGACCGAAGGAACGAACTCCGAGGGTGGATTCACCGTCCCTGAAATCGTTTCGAGCTCCTTGATCTGGCTTCGCAACGAGTACGGTGTAGCGCGTCGCTACAGCCGCATCTATCCGATGACTTCGGACGTTTTGAATGTCCCGAATGCGTCGACCTCCACCACGACTTATTATCCTGGTGAAGCGACTGCAATCACGGCATCCGACATCACGTTCAGCCAGGTTGCGCTCACAGCCAAGAAGCTCGCCATCCTGACCATCGTGAGCAAGGAACTCAACGAGGACACCGTCATCGACTTCGGCGCGACACTGGCGCAGGACTTCGCATACGGTCTCGCACTCGCTGAGGATGCAGCTGCATTCCAGGGCGATGGTACTTCGACCTATGGTTCCATCACCGGAATCATGCCAAAAATCAAGGCGCTCTCTGCAACCTACGCTAACATCGCGTCGATGGTCGTTGGTGCTGCTGGTAGCAACACTGCACTCTCGAGCTTCACGCTCGCGAACTTCCAGTCGATGGTTGGCAAGCTGCAGCCATACGCGACCAACCCGAGATGGTACATGCACAAAAGCGTGTTCTACAGTGGCGTCGCAGACAAGCTGATCGCTCTGTCTGGTAACTCGATCATGGACATCCAGAACGCATATGGCCCTCAGCCAACACTGTTCGGTATCCCGATCTCGTTCGTCCAGAACATGCCGGCGACAGTGGCTGCAGAAAAAGACATGGTCGTTCTCGGAGACCTTTCCAAGGGTGTCGCCTTCGGCGATCGTCGTGGAGTCACGGTCGAAGTTTCTGACCAGGTCAAATTCATTGAGGACGCGCTCACGTTCAAGGCAACGGAGCGGTACGCCTTCAATGCGTTCGACGTTGGAAACGTCAATGCGACAGTCGCCAGCCAAGTTCCTGGCTCACTCATCGTGTTGCAGTGTGCTGCTGCTGCTTAGTCTGTAGCACCTTCGTAGTCAAGGGGAGCGGGGATGCATACCCGTTCCTCTTTTTCTTTTTAGGATGTAAACCATGCCACTCACTCGAACTCAAGCACTGGACCGTCTCGCGTGGATGGTCGCATCCGATCAGTATCCTTTTCTTGACAGCACCGCGCTCCAGCAGCTCGTCGACGACCACGCACGATGGACTACGTGGACAGCATCCACAGCCTTCGTCGTTGGCGACATCATCATCCCGACGGTCGCGAATGGTCGACTCTACCAGTGCGTCATCGCAGGGACATCGAGCGCCACTGAACCTCAGTTCCCGCAGTGGACCAGGACAACCGGCTACACGCTGAACGATGGCGCCGGAGACCTTCTCTGGGAAGATATCGGTCCAGCCAACACTGAACGCTATGACATCCGCGCAGCTGCGCGACAGGGATGGATTCGCAAAGCATCCAGCATCACACACTTGATCGATGTCAAGGATGGTCAAGTCGACGCGAAGATGGCTATCCTCCGTGAGCACTGTCTCGACCAGGCGAAGCGCTTCTCACCGATGGTGTTCGTATGATCCCAGCAGCTTACAGCACAGCGCTCAAGAACGCGATCCAAGCGTATTCGTACGCTGACCGTGTCGCGATCTGGCGGACCGTCAATCAGGCGGATGGCATCGGTGGCGTCAGTCAGCACTGGATACAGGTTGCTGAGATCCGTGGCACCATCAGTAACACTGGCGATACCGAAGGTGTTGTCGGTGGCATGATCGAGCAGTCTGGCACATGGACGCTCACGTGCTCACCAGACGTCGAGGTCAAGGCCGATGACAGGATATACACATCCGGCAATCCTCAGAACCTCGCGCCATATTACGAGTGCATCGGCAGTGACTATGGTCACACGAATGCAGTCAGTCAAACCATCGGACTTCGCGCCAGGACAAACGGCTAACTGTATCCAATGCGTGGTGCAAGCTTGGACTCCATCGCACCATGATATGAGTGAAGTTATTGATGGGGTGTATGTATGAGTCCTGAGATGTGGGTCCAAATCGGTATACAGGCGTTTATCACGACGATGTCAATCGGTGCCGCTTGGGTGGCATTGCAGGTCAGGCTGACGCGCCTGGAGACTCAGGTGGCACACATCATCTCGACGCTCGATGGACAACAGCAAGAAGTGCGCCGCATTGAGCAACGGCTCGGTAAACTTGAGAACAAGGTCAGCGCTTTGGAGGCGATCATACAAAGATGAACAGCATTTCAATCAAAAGACTCGTGGTCGTTGTGATCGTGGCTTTCGTAGCTGCATTCACCTCGGTCTTTGGCGATGGCATCCGCACAAGCGAAGCGCACGACCTCAGCGAGCTCGGCGCAGTGCTTGCACTCTACGGCTCGAAGGCGGTAGCGGCTGGAGTCTCCGCTGCGGTGTCTAGTGTGCTGGCTTTCTTGACGATGCCGTTCAAGGGGACAGACATGAACGCTTTGAAGGTGGGCAAATGAACTTTCCAGACTTGGCTATTACACCAAACCCTAACGTGGTCGGTGACTACATCGTCACTGGTCATTTCTATGATGATGCTGGCAACCTGCTCGGAACTTATGGGCCAGACGGGACAAGTGTTTTCACTTGGTGGGCTGCACAAGATTCTGACTTTCAACTTAAATATGTGTCGTTGTTTTCGCAGATTATGGCGCAAGAAATTGTGGATGGTACATCAGAGTAATGGCTACATACTATGTTAGGACTGATGGCAATGACGGTAATACCGGTCTTGGAACGACTACTGGGACTGCTTGGCGGACTATACAAAAGGCACTCGGAGCGACCGGCATTGCATCTGGTGACACAGTCTATATCGCTCCCGGCGTATACACCGAAGCGGTAACAATCGGCGGAACATATTCAGCACCAACATACGTTATAGGCAATCCTACTGCGTCTTTATTTGCCGGTGTGTCCGCCGGTTCAGTCAACCACTCCGGTATAAACTCAGCAGGTACTACTTCAATAATAACAGGCCCTATACTTAGCGGGACTTCAAAGTCTTATTTGAAGTTTTCTAACATCTTTTGGAGTACATCCAGTGGTGGAATAGTTACCATTACTGGTCGATATAACGAATTTGTAAATTGTGTTTTCGAAGCAATGAGTACCAATGGTGGGTTACTTAGTTTAACAGCACTATCCGGACAGACATTAGACGCAGTTGTAAGCAAGTGTATATTTTACAGAGGTCAGTCCCACATACTCTTTACTGGAAATACTAATGTCGCAGATACCAGTAGTATCAGTTCTTCTCTATTGCTTTGGTCATCTGACCAGCCGATAAGTATCACCACTGTACAAACTAAAATCTATAACTGTACTACTTTTTCAAGAGGTATGTATTCTGTTGTTGTATACGCTGGTAGTGCTAGTTTTCCGACAACTGTCTACAATTGCATTATTCCCGGCACACTTTTCGTTGGTGCGTCAAATATTATGGTTGAAGACTTCAACCGTTTTGTAAGTGGTCGGCAGGGAACTATGGCTGTTGGTGCAAATACTACGAATAACGGTGCTACGGGGCTTGATATCGGGCAGTCTTTACTTTTTGGATTGAACAACCTACAGTATGCAACAAGTTATTTGGGTAGTCCTAACACTTCATATGGCACAGTAACAAACGCACCTGCTACGGACTTGTATGGTGTAACGTGGACAGGTCTTAGCCCGGATGCAGGGTCTGGTACATATAGACAAGTTGGTGGAGTTGGCTATTACGCTCCAACAGAGCGGAACGCCTCCGCCATTACAATCGCTCCCGGCTCCACTTCACAAAGCATCGAACTCTACCTAGGTACTACAGGCTTGACAGCCTCTACCGCTGGTCTCTCAGCCCGCTACAACCGGACACGCACAGCCAGTGTATCTATCCCGCTGGTAGCCCGTACCATCGCTCAGGCGTGGACTGCTGGTGGCTTTGCGGAGGTAGACGCAACCAATATGCCGGGCGTGTACAGACTCGACCTTCCTGATGCGGCATTGGCTGCTGGTGCTGATGATGTCACTATCGTGGTGCGTGGTGCAAGCGGTACGAACGGCGCGGTGCTGACGGTCACGCTGAGCAGTGGTGGCTTGACATCAGCGCAGACAGCCGCAGCTGTCCTTGACGCTGTTGGTTCCTCTTATGTCACCGCTGGATCGATTGGATACGCGATTCAGAACAACAACGTGGCAAGCATCAGCGGTAGCACGGCGGCAGCAGATGAGCTCGAAGGCGCTCTCCTTCACAACGGAACAGACTACATTTCCGCTGAACTGGTGACCCCAGTAGCAGCTGCGACCAGCGTTCACATCGGACCGTATCAACTCCTAGCTGATGGCCTCGGAGCAGATCAGCCGCTTGATGTAAATGTGGGAACCGCTACGAGCATCGATGTCCAAGTCACTGACGCGAATGGGACAGGCATCGACATCACTGGCGCGACGGTCACGGCGAAGGTCTACAGCTCGGCGGGGACACTCGTGGCGTCGTATGCCGGAACCGCCACGTATGCCGACAATGGACGCCTGACATTCGGTCTCACGACTACGGTGACGAACACTTCTGGCACGTACACTGTGACTGTGACCAGGACAACAGGCGCGACCGACACGCAGATCTTTGGACCGCTAAGATTGTATGTGAGGCCAGTATGAGTGTGAACATCATCAACATCACCGAAGACCCGGAACAGGTTGTGCAGCTCGCAGCCTGGACTGGTGACTGGCACACGTACGTGGTGAGATTGGTCGATTCAAACGGGTCTCCGATTGACATTACGACAGGCACTCTCGCGGCGACATACACGAATGCCGCCACAGGCGTCGCGTATAGTTTCGTGACAGGAACAGCCACGCTCACGAAGTCTCTTTCCTCACAGGGCATTGTGACGATCCTGAACCCCGCTGCATATCCAACAGCAGCTGTCGTGCGTCTGACATTGTCTTTCACCGTGTCGACTACCGTGCGACGCTTCGGTCCACTGCTCATCGAGGTCCTCGCGCCATGACCGTCAAGGTCGACCTGTCCGGCTTCGATGACGCGGAGCAACGTTTTCGCATGCTATCTGTATTTTTGCAGAACGCAGTGAGCGCTTCGTACACTGGCATGATCGCGCTCATGACTGGCGCAAAGTCAGGACGACGCTACAAAGTCGGCGGAACAGTCTATCAAGCCTCCGCACCAGGACAAGCACCAGCTGTGCGAACAGGATTCCTGCGGACCTCGATCACAATCGGCAAAGTCAATGACTACGAATACGTGATCAGCATCGCGGCGCCTTATGGCAAAATCTTGGAGTTTCAGAAGAACAGACCGTTCGCGATACCGGCCAGCACGAAGGCATGGAGTGTGTTCACAGGCGTGGTGAGGAAGTACTTCAATGGTTGAATCACTCGTAGTCGACGAATGGATATACGACACGCTCACAGCTGATGCAACGCTTCAGGGACTGCTGGCGGTCGATAACAGATCGCCATCGTACCAGCAGGGCATATACCTGTATCTGGCTCCCGAGAAGGACCCGATCAGCCTCCGACAGCCACAGGTTCCCTACATCGTTGTACGTCACACTGACAATGGACAGGACGACACCACAGCCATGTGTGGCGGTCGAATCCTCACCAGTTCCGTGCACCAGGTGTGGTGCTGGGACACACAGAGTGGTGCTGTCTCGATGGCGCGCATCAAGGCCATCGTGAACCGAATCGATACACTACTAAACCGACAGACAGTAAACAGCACGACGCCTGTATTCTTTTTGAATCGTGCATCGGTATCATCATCGGTCGACGTGTCGCAGGATGGTCGCGTCGATAATGGCATCGCTCAGATTTACGTTGCCACAATAACACCAGAGGTATAACTATGGCCCGTCCGCTTCTCGCTAAAGATGTAACACTTACAATCACTTTCACCGCAGCTGCTCTAACCGGCGACACCACTGCACTTCCGAGCACGACTGCGACTTCGATTCAATGTCTCGCGAAGTCGTTCTCGACAACCGTCACACAGAACATGGTCAATGCCACCGCATTATGCGCGGTCTATGAGGCGTCCCTACCAACAACACAGGCAGGAACAGTCAACCTCGAGCTGTACATCGACAACACCACTGGTCCTCTTTTCACGACAAAAGTCGGATACGGTTGTGAGATCGATGTCGACCTTGATGGCGCAGCTTCCGTTGCTGGCAACGTCGTGAAGTATTTTGGTATGGTGACAGAAGCAGGGCTGTCCCTGACTCCGGAAGAAACACAGACCGAAACCGCGACCATCAAGCTTGGCGTGTCCGGAATCACTGGTCTGGCAGGATCATAACTTGAGTTCAATCTTCGACAACATTCCCAAGGCTGAAGGTCGACCGAATCACGTAGTCGACATCGAGCGCTTTATCGGTGCGCCAGGTAGTTTCACATTTCGTGAACCAAAGGCATCCGACCTGTTCCCTCGACCTGAAGTACAGAAGGCGTTGAAGATTGGATTCCCTGAGTTTCCTGACCAGATGCTCCAGATTCTGATGATCATGGCGCGCTGTTATGTGATTCAGCCTGGCGATGGTGAAATCAATCCTGGACGTCGTTTCGCACAGTTGGCCCGTGATCGCTCCGAAATATACCTCTATGTTGTCGGAGAGTTTGCCAAGGCATTCCCGATTGATATCGAAGCGGCGGTAGACGAAGTCCCAAACGACTAGGCGGGGTGGCGCAGAGGATTCTCTACACTTCGGTGAGGCATCTCAAGCGCCATCCCAGCGAGACAGATTTGACTCTGGATGAGTTCGCCGAAGTCGCATGGGCTGGTGAAGTCTGGGAAAATCAAATCGTTGAGATCGTCAAGGCCGTGATGTCGGTGCTGGCGAAAAGGACATTCTAATGGCGCTTGGTATCTTCGATATTGTTTTTAAAGTTACAGGCGCCGGTGATGCTGTTCAGTCTCTCAAGAACATCAAGACCGAAGCAAAGTCAGCGGCTGACAGCCTGGACAAAACCAAGCAGTCGACCGAGACACTTGGCAAGCAGTTTCAAGGTCTTCTCGCAGGAGCGGCCATCGCTGGATTTGCAAAGTCTGCACTTGATGCAGCTGTAAGTTACGACTCACTACAGCGAGCGCTGGCAACGACTGTTGGATCCACAAGTGAACTTACCGCGGAGATGGATAGACTTCGGAAGATTGCACTCCTTCCAGGAATCAATCTTGAGCAGACAGTCAAGGGCTTCATCCGTTTGAGATCCGCAAAGTTTGACGCCAACACAGCAGAGAAGGCATTGATGGGTGTCGCGAATGCTGTTGCTTCTGTCGGTGCATCTGCCGACACAGTCGATCGTGTCATCACGGCGATGTCACAGCTCGCAAACGGAACGCAAGTAAATCAGGAAGAACTGAACCAACTTCGTGAAGCATTGCCATCGTTTGGAAAAGCCATGGATGCGGCATTCGGAACACAGAATGCAGAGCAGATTCGTAAAATGGGCATCAGTGGTGCAGATGCGGCAAAGCGTATCGCAGATGCATTTAATGCCATGCCGAAGGCATCTGCTGGTCTTCAGACGGCTGTGGACAACGTAGCAGACACATACAATCAGTTACAGGTCGCAGTTGGTAATGTCATGGCTTCGATGCTTATCGCATTCGGTCCGGCTGTTACATCTGCACTTGAAGGAACGACCAAACTGATCCAAGAAATGACCAAAGCAGGAACAGCCGCAAATGCGATGTTTAAGGTGTTGATCGGCATTGGTCTCGCTGCATTCATTGTCGATGTATCTGTGAAGTTTGGAATGTTCGTCAAAGCAATCTATGCAACAGTGACAGCACTTCGCGCATTAACAATAGCTGAGATTGTAGCGAAGGCAGCTGCAAATCCAGCGGCAGCAGCCGCGTCGATTGCCGGAATTGTCGCTGCCACTGGTCTGACGATTGGCGCATTTGCCATCATGGACAAGATGTTCAAAACACCAGGTGTTCCACAGGTAGAAGCTAGTGGAAACACGAAGGGCGCACCACTTTCACCATTGCCACAAATGTCTGGTATAGGTGCTGCTGCCGACACAGCTGCAAAGGCTGGCAAATCCACAGAAGGCAAGGGTGGAGGTCTCATCAATACCATGGTCGACATCGCGGCATATGCGGCCAGGATGCAGGCAGCATTTGTGGACATGGCGAAGTCGATGGAAGGACACCTGTTCGAGATCGCGAAGAACACTGGCTCGACTCGAGATCTGCTAGATCTTAGGAAGCAGACATTCGGCGGCGGTCGCCTGGGCGCAATCGGTGTGACAGCTGCCGAACTTAATGCAGGTAACAACGCAACAAATCAGGGTGGCGTCGGTATCATCCCGCAGACACTCATCCCTGCTTCGACTGACCTCGAGCGCGCCATGCGTAAGATGATGATCCAGCAAGGGCGCCAGAACTTGGTCACTGAAATGAGACGAATCTAATGGCGACAAACTGGCCGATAAAGGTCGAGGTCGACTGTCCTGAGCCACGTCCTGGCTTAGGGCGCGTGTGTGTCGGTGCGGATGGAACTTCATGGGACCGTGCCAACAGTACCGGCTGGTTTGACTCCGTGACAAATACCGCCATGCCTGCGCCTCTCCCTGTCACTGAAGCATGGTCCAGCAATTACAGCGGACTGTATGCGAGAGTGCCACGAAGCGCCTACACGCTCGTGACGGGGTCTGTCTGGAAGCAGATGGAGATCAATGCGGCGGGTGATTATTACCTGACAGCGACGACGCTCGGCACTGCGAATGCAGAGTATGTCAAAACGACTGCGAGTTATGTCGCCAATCAAGGATGGTACATAAGCGCGTACGTGCCAAACTGGGTCGATAAATCATCATTGCCATTCCTTCGAGTGCAGTGGGGTTATGGATCCGCATCGACAGTCGAGATGGTGTTTCGTGGCGACGGATCATGCATCGTCTACAAAAATGGAATCCAGAAGGGTGTCTACGACCAGTCTGACACAAACAAGAATCCTGGTCGAGCTGTAACCACGGCGAGTGCTGTTGGTCAGCGTCAGGTCAGCCTGATGATTATCCCGCTGAAGCGTCGTGAGGTGCTGGTGACCTCGACCTTCGGTGCTAACTTCTGCCATATGTTTGAGGACTTGAATGACGTCGAAGGAAACACCATCCTTCCGTCTGGTTCATTTGCCTGGAAGGTTCCATATGGTAGACCGACAGTCCAGATCGCTCCTGTGGCATACGAGACGACCGGAATCTTTTACAGCAAAAACATCGAGCTCCGATATCCGCCTCCGGTTGGTGCGACCTTCGTCCCGCAGCTGTGGGGTGATGTCGTTGGAACATCGGCAGGGACTGTCACTACAGCCGTCGCTGTAACCGATGGTTTTTCTGCGTACACGCCAGATGGAATCATTCAGAATCTGCGAGTCAAGGTGACCATCACAACTCCGAGTCCATACACGCAGACCTATGGTGTATCCGCAGCAATGGCGAGCAGCACACCAGCTGCGACATCAACTTACAATGGTCCAGTCGACATCACACAGTACATAGATAATCTGGTGCTGTCTGTCGATGAGACTTCGCGCACCACTCTGAAGATGAGCGCCAGGCGCCAGAAACTCCTCGATGCTGGAGTGGCACAGCCGCAGATCACAGGCGACCGTCCTATCCGTGTCGCCATCTCAAACAGTGCTGATCCAGCTGTGTACACGGACATTTTTCGTGGAACGCTCGCGCCTCCGCAAATCCAGTATGAGCAGGGTGATACAAGTCTAAAGTTTAGTACGCTTCAGTTTGAAGGTATGGACCGCTCGCGTGACTTTGAGCTGTATTACTTCCAGGACGGAATCCTATACGACGGCTACACCGCAGAAAACGCCATCGGTGACATGATGACCATGGCTGGCTATCCTCCGGCAACTTACCTGCTATATAACGACGCGCTCGGAATCAATATTTCTCGCAGTCCAGATATCGCTCGCGGGTATTCAAACTTTGTGCCTCAGCGTGGTGACACAATCGCTTCGATGATCGGAAAACTTAAAACCGACTACGCCGCGACCTTCATCACTGGATGGTCTCCGACATCGAGTGGCTACAAATACCAGTGGTCAAATCCGGCTGACTTGACATCGACCAGCGTCATGACTTTGTATCAAAGTGTCGCGGCAGCAGCTACGGCTGGCGTCACTGGTGCACTTCAGCAGAAGCGCGTGGTCCGGAAGATGACAGGTCATTATGAGAGTCCAGAGTGCAATCAGATCACGGTCATCGGACAGGATCCGCGCAATGGTGACCTCATCTATTCGTACGATGCAGATGATGCGAGTCAGACTGCTGGCACTGCTCCAGCATCAAGGCCATACAACTGGCGCGGTCGACCAGTTCCATACATTCTAAGTGATCCGAGCATCACATCGAGTGCTGTGGCGTACCAGGCCATGCTTGCACTCAAAGACCGACTGATGACAGGTCGAATCCTGATTGAGTGGGAGAGTGACTTCTTGGTACTGTCCGCGACGGATCGTCCTCTCTGGGTCCGTGACGTGGTGACTATCATGCAACCTGATGGTGTGACCATCAAGGGTGTCTATCGCATCATCGCGATTCCGACGATCGAGTTCGTGGTCGAGGCTGGCGTGAAACAGTTCCGACGTGCTGTGTACCGGGGTTTATACCTGAATGACGGTGGCGAATAGTGGCGTACATCGATGGAACCCGTACATCTACGTTGACGATGAGCCACACGCAAAACGTCACGGAGCGCATTTGGAATCCATTCGCGACGCAACCTCTCGAGCCTGACTACGACACGCACTTCACAGACTTTTCGTTCGGCGGACATCTAGGTTTTCTTGGTTCACTTGCTATTGTTTCAACGGTCAATGCACCATCACCTGGTTCGGCATGGACGTGGGAACTTCGTGCGAACCTAGCGGTAAACAACGGACACGGATCGACGAACAGCGGATACGTGGTCCTTGCGTCAGGAACCGAGACAGGCGCCACGACATACAAGGATGTGAGCGTGACATGCGCTGGCACATTTACAGCATCGGTGTCGACAGATAAGCTCTGGGACGTCACTGAGACTGCATACAGCTCGAGTGTCGCACCGACTGTGTTTCCCCCCAGCACTGCGTATCGCTGGTATGAGATGACCACGAGTGGTGCAACGGCGGCATGTAGTATCACGGCTAATGGTGGAAGTGTCAGCGTGTCCGCAGCTGCGAGTTCGAGGCGAACAGCAGACTACACCGCGATCCTGAGTGCAAATGGATTCAGTTCCGGTGATGTCCGTCATGACTTCGCTGTCAGCCTGGTAAAGGTTAACACTGTCGCTGTTCATGACATCGCACACGCTCACACCTTCCACGCGCAGAGCGCCACGGAGTGGAGTCTCAGTGTCCTGGGAACGACTGACGGCTTCGGCATTGTTTCAACGGCCAGCGCTACCATCAGCACGAGCTCGTGTCTGGATCGCAGTGTCGCTGTCATCGGTCGCACCAGGGCGTGGTCGACATCGTACCCGGACTCACTCACAGTGACCGTCACTGGCTTCGATGGTTCGTCCAGGGCAATAACCGGAACCGGCTCACTTTCAGGGTCAGACACTTTCGTGGACTATGCGACCACGACGGTCCTGACGGATCCGGACTACGGGTCGAACACTCTGACTACATCGCTCGATGATGTTCCAGCAAGCATCTCGTGTGCCATTACTGGTGCATCGCTCACAGCTGCCGGCGAGGCGAATACAGAGACGCGGTGCATGTTCCGAGGATTTCGCTTCAATGGCTGGTCACTCGCATATGCCACGACACGAAGCATCGCGGGATCGACGAACGACAGACTCTTTGCGCCATACGAGGGCATGTCAGGATACCGATACCTGGACATCCAGATAAAGGCTCAAAGCGGGACATCAATCGCTGGAACATTCGTCATCACTGACTACCATGGCAATACTAAAACCTGGAATGTTACAGCTGCGACTACGTCGTATCAGACGGTGACCATCGACCTGTGCAGTCCTGATGCATGGTCTGTCTCCGCACTTCCGCTCACTGACGGGAAGGATACTCCGTATCCGAGGAAGAATACCGCCAGCAGTTCCTACGCTGGCTCAGAGAGCGTCGATAGTGCTTATTTCGGTGTTACGTCATGCCAGCGTCTACGCATCGCTACAGGGGCGATTGACCTCGGCACGACGACTCTTAAGCAGGACACGGTCAACGGCTTCAGTAATAGTCACTATGTTCCAAGTGGTCTTGGATACGAACACGAGCGCATCACACCTGCCATTGTTGCCGAAGTCGACACCACGACGTATTACTATTCACGCCGCTTCTGGCAACAAAACAATGATGGCAGGAACGAAGAAGAGAGCGACTACCGGTGGCAAAAGACCGTCGGTGGCGCAACCGGGGTCACGACATACAGTGTCACACCGCTGACCATCGTGGACCTCGTTGGTCAAATTAACACGTCCGATGATTCGATTGTCCGACATCCTGGCTGGACCGCGACGAACTCCGTGGCGTACCCGGGCAGTGGTACCTGTAGCGTCTCACAGCCTCCACTGAGAGACTGTTTCCTGAATGGCGGCACTGGTATTTCGACGTGGTTGTATGGCGGTGGAATCCTCGCAACACCAAACGCAACAACCGGGACAGACTTCGCGTATGGCTTCGAGATTGGTGTCGGAACCATCACAGCACAGACTCTGTTCGACTCGATAAACGGCGACTTTATTCCCGATCTGTATGACCCGTTCGATGTCAATGGTGGCACGGACTCGGCACTGTATCTGCCATTCGGCGCAATCCTTCGTGGTCCAGCGCACGGCATTGTCCTGGACACATCAGGAGATCCGGCGACATCCGGAACAGTGACGCTCCAGCTCTCGAGTGACAGTTCTTCTCGAGGCACTGACTCCACGTTCGACGCGCTTGGCAATTATCAGACAGGTTCACCGTTTGGACTAGGCAAATCGAATCACTCGATCCTGATCGGCGCGAATAGCGTCGGTGTCAATCCGATGTACAGCGCCAAGCGACAGCGCGCAGTGTTTCGCACAGAGGTGCTCGCAGGGAACTGCACGGCTGCTGATGTCAGTCCAGCACAGCAAGCGACGTATGGCGTCGTGACATCTGGTGGCGGTGTCAAGCTGTATCACGCCAGGGCGCACAACGGGACCAACTGGGATGAAGTGACAACGCCGATCACGAACGCGCAGTGTCTCAGCCTGGCGTATTCAAAATCAAGCGGCTCAATGTATTTGATTATCATCGTCGATACAAAGACAGGCAATAATGTCGTGCGCTATCAGACCGACGACGAAGGGAACACAGTCAGCGTGGCAACTACAATCGGATCCGGTTCACACGGCACGGTCTGCGTGTCGCCGAACGGCATGGAGTACATCTTCTTTCGCACATCTGGTGCGAACATTCAAAGGGTCAAGCGTGACCCGATGGGGAACATAATCACAGCTGCGTCAAACGTCGTGACGGGCAATGTGCAGAGCGACGAGCTCGCGTGTTACTGGCGCCTCGGTGTCATCTATCTCATATACAGCCACACCTCGACAGGCATCACGATTGTGTCTTCTGCGGATGATGGGGAGACCTTCAGTTAAAAAGGAAACGCCTCCAGAGGGGTGCTGGAGGCGTCAGGACTAGGAAACAGAACCGGTTGGACAATAGGAGTATACAACATGAGCGAGCGGACAATAGCACTACTGTCGACAGATCTGGCGATGGCGAATGTCGGTGTCCAGGAAGTCGG
>Ga0247723_1000717_pt1 | contig 21555 bp, 36 predicted proteins | sample MSEWelMarce5H_FC_FD_189079 | JGI IMG/M metagenome (GOLD analysis project Ga0247723, IMG submission 189079) | Subsurface sediment microbial communities from gas well in West Virginia, United States - MSEEL Well Study Marcellus 5H_FC | ecosystem: Environmental > Terrestrial > Deep subsurface >... | reverse complement strand
CATCGGGAGTATTTAACGGCACGAACCTATTGATCAAAGTTGAGGGGACTGCAATTGCACACACAACATCATGTTCATTGTCTATTTCACAGGACATTGCAGATGCAACAACAAAAAATTCAGGCGGTTGGTCTGAGGGAATCAGCGGTTTACGTTCAGGTGAAATTTCATTTGATGGTTTAGTGAACTATGCATCGGCTGCAAATGCTGAGGAATTAGTTGATTTCGTTTTAAACCGTACAATCATCACGTGTGTATTTGGAACATCTGCAACAGGTGACACGATCTACACAGCGGAGGGATACATTGCATCCATCGAGCAATCAGCAGAAATGGAAGCGGCGGTGACTTTCTCAGGATCAATCACATTGACAGGCGCAATCGTAAAATCAGTAAACGCATAATTTACTGATTCAGAAATACATCCCCTGCATCAGTAATATGGTGCAGGGGTTTAGAGTTTATCACCTAATCAAACACAAATGGAAGTCAATCAAAAAAGGGGCTATTGTCAATTAAATATTGGCGGTAAAATTCGCACCTTACATTTTTCAATGAATTTTTGGGCAGCCTTTGAACAGGCATCAGGATTCAGCATTTCAGAAATCGACAAAGTTTTTGGCAATGGTTTGTCATTATCATCAATGCGTGCGTTGGTTTATTCCGGCCTATTAGCATACGATCAGGAAAATGGCAATGAAATTGATTACACAATTTATTCGGTCGGTGATTGGATGGAGGATGTGGATCAAAGTGCATTGACATTATTAGTTGAAACCCTTATGCAATCCCGAATTTTAGGCAATGACCTAAATGCCGGTGTACGCAGAAACGTTGAAAAGTCCACAAAAAACCCAAAGCCGAAAAACCCCTAACGTGGGATTCAATGCTTGATTTTTACATTGGTCAAGCAGGAATACCACCGGACAATTTTTGGCGCAATACGTGGAAGGAAAATGCGTTGTTGGGGGAGTCTTGGAGTGTAAACATCAATTTACATTGGGAAATGCACAGATTTACAAGCACAATGATCATAAATTCACAGGCAACGAAACGTTCACAATTGATCACACCTGATAAATTATTCCCATTGCCACAGGATGTGTTTTTGGACAAAGGGAAACCAAAGTCCACACCGGAACAATTCAAAGCATTTTTAGATCAAATTGAAAAAAGCCAAACCAAATAATGGGTTGGCTTTTTTTTTAACTTTACACTATGGCAGAAGAATTAAAAGTCCGAATAACCGGTGATGCATCAGGTTTGAATGATGCATTATCAAACGCAGAAAAGCAATTAACCGATTTTGGTAAAAAAGCATCCGAAATTGGAAAATCGATGTCGATGTTTGTCACAGCACCTTTGGCATTAGCCGGTGGCGCAGCGGTCAAATTAGCATCCGATTTCAATGAGTCAATGAACAAAGTGGATGTATCATTCAAAAGTTCATCGGCTGAGGTTCAGGCATTTGCAAAGCACGCATTGACATCGTTTGGTATTGCTGAGGGAACGGCATTAGATATGGCGGCATTGTTTGGCGATATGGCAACCGGTATGGGTGTTGGAACTGCTGAGGCTGCAAAACTTTCAACATCTTTGGTTGGATTAGCCGGTGATTTAGCATCATTCAAAAATATTGGGATTGATCAGGTTCAAACAGCATTGGCCGGAATCTTTACAGGTGAAACCGAATCATTGAAACGATTGGGTATTGTAATGACCGAAGCCAATGTGAAAGCATATGCGTTTTCAACAGGGATCAAAAAATCCTATGATGAAATGTCACAGGCTGAAAAAGTCATGTTGCGATACAATTATGTTTTATCCGTTACTAAAAACGCACACGGTGATTTTGAACGTACAGGGGGCGGTGCAGCCAATCAGATGCGTATGTTTGCTGAGGCATTGAAACAGGTTGGGGCGCAATTTGGTCAGATAGTATTGCCATACATTACATCGGCATTTAAGGCATTCAATTCATTTATGGTTTCCGTTTCTGAGTCATCAAAAACCACAAAAACAATTATTATGGTTTTGGGTGGTTTAGTGGCTGCAATCGGGCCGGTATTAACAGCGGTTGGATTTTTATCGCAAAATATGATTGCCGGATTTACAAACGCAACAAAGGCAGTGAAATACCTTTGGGCGGCAATGATGGCAAATCCTTTGGTTGCAATTACAACATTGGTTGCCGGATTGACATCTGTTTATTTAGTTCAAATGGGTGTATTTAAGAATTTGACAGATGTTCAGAAAGAAATGAACAATTTGAAAGACGAATCCGTCAAATCGACAATTAAAGAGGAAAACGAAATGCAACGTTTGGTGAAATTGGCACAGAATCAAAATGTGGCAATGTCAGAACGTAAAAAAGCAATTGAGGCATTGAATGCAATGTCACCTGAGTATTTAGGGAACATTACATTGGAAACGGTTGGAACCGACAAGGCAAAAGCAGCAATGGACAAATACATTGGATCGCTAAGGCAAAAAGCATTAGTGATGGCCGGTAATGCTAAGATTCAGGAATTAATGACCAAAAATTTAGCATTACAAACAGGTGAAGCCGATGCCGGATCATCTGTAATGGGTGCGTTAAAATTGGCATATGGTGCAGCGACAGGAAATATGAATGCGTTTGCAGCAGGGGCAGTTGATAGAGCCAAAAGAGTTACAGAGGAAATAAAAGCAAATGAAAAATTAATACAATCAATTGCCAAATTATCGGGTATTGATTTAAATAAAGTTGATTCACCAACATCAACAAAAACAGATTTAAAAGGGCCATCAAAAGCGGAAGGGCAACCAAGTACAGGATATTCGGCAGAATTTAAAGCATTTCAGGCAAGAATTAAAGCAACAGAGGAAACAGAAAAGGCATTATTTGAAATTAAAAAACGAGGGTATGCCGATCAGCTAAAAGATCAGGAAATCATTCAGAAAAAAATGATGCTGAGTTTGGGCGAAGATGGCCGGGCAAACGTTGAATTATTGAAAAAATGGTTTAATTACGATATTTCAACAAGTGAATTTTTCACATCATTGAACAAATTGCGTGGGATTACAATGGATATTCCATCACCAATGGCGATGTTGGATAAAAAGATTGCAGAATCCACAATTGCACAGAAAACGCAATTGGATTTACAGGCGCAACAATATAGCCTGTATATGGACAATGTCAATAATATGGCACAATCGGTTGGTAATGCATTCAATCAATTAGGTGGCGCAATTGTTCAATCAATGGGTTTGGCATCAACAGGATTGGAAGGATTTATGGCAACATTGATTCAAATGGGTGTTCAGTATGCAGCGGAGGCATTAAAACAATCCATTATCGCCAAAGGACAGATTGCAACAGCCAAAGCAACATCAACAGCAAATGCAGTTGTTGCAGGTACTGAGTCAGCCAAATCAACAGGGCCGGGTGCAATTTTTACATTATTACCATTTATTGCAATGGGTATTGCTGCCGTTTCATCGGCATTTAGCAAGGTTCCGGCATTTGCGGCAGGTGGTATCGTATCCGGCCCAACAATGGGTTTAATGGGTGAATATCCGGGTGCAAAATCAAATCCGGAAGTTATTGCACCATTGAGCAAATTACAGGGTATGTTGGATCAAGGCAATGGCAATGGCACAGCAAACGTTTCGGGTGAATTTGTGTTACGTGGTCAGGATTTGGTGGTGGCATTACAAAGAGCAGAAAAGCAAAGAAATAGAATAGGATAAATATGGCATACGGTGTAAAATATCGTTTGGAATTTGCTGATTTAAAAGGCAACAAACGAAAGGTTGAGATTTTAAAAAACGGATACACCGGTGCAGTTTTGCCAATGGTGGGAACGGCAGAACCTGTTGAAATCGAGTGGAAGGCTGAGGAGGATTTGTATGAACCATTGATTGGATCATTATGCACGTTGAATTTGATGGTAACGGATGACGTTACTTATGACAATTTTTATCTATTTGATGAACGTGAATACAAAGTGGTTGTGTATTTTGAGGCATCGGCCGGATCATGGCAAACATATTGGTCAGGATGGGTTGTAAATGATTTATATGCTGAGGCATTGGTATCAACACCGTATTCATTGTCAATCACAGCCACAGACAATTTGGGGCAGTTAGATGGGTATGATACATGGATGCCTGCAATTGGCACCGACAATCCTACATTGTGGCAATTTATGTGGAATGCATTGTCAAATTTATCGTTGGGTTATGACATATATATTAGCAATGATTTAAGGATTGCAACCGATACAGCATGGAAAAACGTGTTTAGTCAGGTTACAATTAAAAAATCAGGATTTTATCACGATTATTATATCATTAACGATGCAAAAGTGACATTGCGGTCAATCCTTATGGGATTTAATTGCCGTATTTTTCAATCATTTGGCCGTTGGTATATTGTCAATTGTTCATCTTATGGTGATCAACGAATCATTGAAGGAATACAGGCCGGAACATACACCGGTGCAGGCATATTGACAGCCAAACAAGGGTTTTTGAATGCAGGCACAGAAAACATCAAATATTGGATTTATAATGCATCAGGTGTACAGCAATCAACCGTAACAACAAATATGTTGAAAGTTGTTCCAACCAATATGCAACCAATAGGCCAAAACCTGTTTAGAACACCACGCAGACCGGTCAAAAAATATCAGGAAATTGTCGATATTTCACAACAACAGGTGGATTTGAATTTGAACGCATCGTTTGAATTTGATTATGAGAATTGGGAAACGACATTAGTCACAACGGAATTTGTCAATGCGCCATTTGCAGGCCGTAGATCGTTGAAATATGTTGGGACAAGCGCATTGGGTGTTTACACGGTAAGATTGTCAAGTACAGGGGCAGCGCAGGCCATTAGGGGCAACCAATATCAGGTTTTGTTTTCAGTCAATATTGACAAAGGCGGATCCGATAACAGATTGCCGTGGTTTTTGCGTATTGAATATTCACCGGGTGTGTACACATATTGGAGTGATGTGAACAAAACGTGGGGTACATCACCGGGTTCAGTTTTATGGAATGAAACGAAAGTTGTTGGGGCAGGTACGTTTGAATCATTCAAATTTACAGCCAAAGAAGCGACCGAAAGTGGAACAATTCAGATTGGGTTTTCATATCCATATATTGATGCACCGGGTTCATACACAGGAATGTATTTGGACAATTGTGCAGTCAGAAATATTGACAAAGATCAGAACGTATATAAACAGGTATATTTTATCCGGGAGCAATCAGGCACATTTGCAACATCAGATGTGATGGAGCATAAAGATGTCGTGCAGGCCGATTTGGATTCAGTTGTATTTTTAGGTGCATTTACAGACAATAACGGATTTAAACGTGCGCAGGATGTGATGGGTTTATTTATTGAACAAATAGTCACACAGCAAAGATTAAACGATTTTAGGCAATATTCGATGCAATACGAAGGTGATTTGTATAATATGGATGATTACGGTGTGATGTCAATGGCCCATAAATTGTACATTAAATTTCCAACATTGACCGAAACAGATTCGGCCATTGTGGATTCAATCCGAGTGAAATTGAAATCGAATGTTTACACCTGCCAATTCCATATCCCTAATAATTATACGGATGTTACAAGCACGTACAGGATTTCATATCAGGAATAATTTTGTTTTTCATAGGTTTAGAAGTGCGCATCCGTTGTATTCTTTGAGTGCATCGGATGTTGATTAGGGTGAATGCAGAATGGTCGTGGAATAATCTACGGCCATTTTTGTTTTATTTGTCGGTTTTACTAATTAGTTATTTGGCTAATTTTGAAAAAAAACTACAAATGGGTTTAAAACACGATCAAATCAAGGATCATTTTTTTTCATCGCCATTATCAATGAAACATTTTTCGGAAAAATACCACGAAACTTATGGGTATTCAGATGCAAAGCAAATGCGAAAAATGATGAGCCGTTATAATATTTTATCACGTGTAAGGGCTGAAAAAACATTGGCTAATTTACCAAAGGCACAAATTGAAACATTAACGTGGGAGGAAATAGATAATTTTGGAATTGAGCCATCAATTGGGAAGGAATACACATCAGCACGGTTGCCGGATCATATTAAGAAAATTGGGATATTATCGGACATTCACGTTCCGTTCCATTCAGTTGAAGCCGTTGTGTGTGCCATTAAGCATTTAAAGGATCAAAACATTGATTGCCTGTATCTAAATGGCGACACATTTGATTTTTACAGCATAAGCCGGCACGAAAAGGAAAAGGATTTGCGTGATTTTCCAAAAGAAATCGAAATGTGCCGTAATTTCTTGCAAAAACTGCGTGACATATTTCCAACAATACCGATCTATTTTAAGGCAGGTAATCACGAAAACAGATACCAACGGTATTTGAATGAGCAGGCTGAGGAATTTGCGCAATTGCACGAAATGCAATTTGATAAATTTTTTAGGTTGGATTCATTGGATATGAAATTTGTTCCGGATTGGCAGGGAATGGAAATGGGCGATTTATTGGTTTGTCACGGTCACGAATTGATGGCAGGTGGAATGAATCCATCGCAAAGCACATTCAATAAAACGTTCTGCAATACATTGATTGGACACGTACACAGATCAACCGGCACAATCAAAAAAAATGGATTTAAACAATACATCCACACATATTCCACAGGATGTTTGACGCAATTATCCCCTAAATATTACCCATTTGCACAGCACAACAACGGATTTGCAGTTGTAACGATCACAGATGGCAAAGCAAAGGTGGATAACTTAATGATAAAAGATGGGAAAATTGTGTAGTTTTGTAGCGAAATATTAAAGGTTATTGATTCATAGTTGTTGTAAGATAAAGGGCATTTCCGTTGGATTTGCCCTTTTTTATAACCGTTAAATAAATAATTGATATTTTTTTGATATATTTTGTTTGAAATTGTTTGAAATATAAAATAAAGGTTGTAGGTTTACATCAACAAACAACAACAACAAAACAACAACAATATGAAAAAGATCACATTATCTACGGTTAAAAGTTTTATCAACAAAAATTCAGGTCAATTATTGATCAATGTTAGAAGCAGTTTTGATGGGATGCAAGATTGCGTTGCATCTGTAAATGGAGGATTTACAATTGCAAAATCTGATGATAGAGAGTGGAACAAACGTAATACATTAGGAATCATTGGTGCGTGGTTTGTTGGATCATCAAGAGATTATTTTTCAGCATATGAAACAGATACATTGAAAGGTATTGAAGTTTCAAATTCATGTGGTTCATTTATAATTGCAGTTAATAAATAATATACACCGAGCCGGGCGGATTCCCGGCAATCTTTTAAACAACAACAATATGTGGAATCTATTAAAAACAATTGACAAAAATGACATTGCAGGTTTAGTTATAGTTTTAACAGCCGGCGCAATCTGTGTGAAACTTATGTACATCGTTGGCAACATTTAATCACTACGGCAATGATATACAAAATCACATTCAAAGATCACGCAGGATATTACACCGTGACCAAAGCATTCAACAGCACGGATGAACTTGGAAAATATATCCAAAACGAATTGACCAATAATGGTGGAAAAGAAATTGGCATTGAGGAATTTGAATCAATGCAGGAAATGTTAGAAAAAAGATATGAGGGTAAAAATTAACGCAGGTGAATTGCACCGATTGGTGGCTGAGGATTTAAACAATAGAGGCATTCAACCACCACGCAAAGACAAATGGGAATCGCACAATGTGCAAATGGCCATTTCAAGAAAATTAAATTATCCCCTAATGTGGGAATCAATCAACCGAATTTCAAAACAATTATACGATGAATCAGAAATCAAATCTAATTAAGGCAATTATCAATGTGATGAATGATGTCAAAGGGATTGAAAAATCAATGACCATTGGCACAGGACAAATGGCTTACAAGGGTGTTCCGGACAAAGAGGTCAAAAAAATCATTGGCCAATCGATGGCAAAAAATGGTTTATGCATTTTACCGATTGGGATCACACCAACAATTAAAATTGAACGTTGGGATGAATTGGATTACAACGGCAAAATGAAGGCAAAGCAGTCCGTATTTACGGAGGTATATTCAACGTTTTTATTGATGCACGAAAGCGGTGAAAGTCAAGAAATTTGCGGATATGGTCACGGAGTTGATCCACAGGACAAAGGAGCAGGCAAAGCAACAACGTATGCGTTGAAATATGCATTGTTGTATTCATTTTTAGTTCCAACAGGCGATATTGATGACACCGATGCAATCCATAGCAATGAGATACAAACAAAGCCACAGGCCAAAGCATCAAAGCCACAGGCAAAAGGTGCAATCCCTGCGCCATCGCAATTTGATATTGAGTTTAAAGAATTGATTTCAGATGTTAAAAGTGTGATTGCAATTGGTGAATTAAAGGGCATTTGGGAAAAATTAACCGATGAGGCAAAAACCAACAAAGAAATACAGCAATTATTTAACCACAGAAAAGCAGAATTAACAATCAAATAATCAAACAACCTATGAAAAACGAATTGATGGCCGTTGATGGCCAAATCCTAGAATTGAGCAAAAAAGAAATCACGCAGATGGCCGAATCATTTATGGCCAATGCAGATTCAATAAACACGGTAAAATTGGCGGCACAATTGGCCAAATTTCAATTGTTAGCATCCGAAATGGACAAACACATTAAGGAGCATTTATTTGTCGATTTACGGCAAAACAAGGACAGCAAATTGTCGGCATTTGGTGTGGACTTTTCAGAAATGGAGGGCGGTGTAAAATATGACTATTCTGAAACGGAATCATGGTGCAAATTGCAATTTGAAATTGATCGCCTAAAAGACAAACAAAAAGAAATTGAGGCATTTTGTAAGGCATTGAAATCAAAGGTTTCTATATTGGATGAGGAAACAGGTGAGTTGGCTGATTTTTACCCACCATCAAAATCATCCACAACCACAATCAAAAAAGTAATTAAATAAACAATCTAAATAAATAACAAATGGCACGTTTAGTAAGCATTAAAATTGACCTTTCAAAAATCGACAAATCACGCATCTTTGAAAGCCAAAAGACAGGGGCAAAGTATTTGGATATTACAGGTGTATTGACCGACACACCGGATCAATACGAAAACAATGGATTTGTAAAACAGAACACCACAAAGGAGGAACGTGAGGCAGGGGTAAAATTGCCAATTATAGGGAATTTTAAATTGTTGAAAATCTTAAATGATCCCGGCGCACCTGTTTCGGCACAGCCAATCCAACGTGAAGTGAATCCAATTGAAACCGATGAATTACCATTCTGATGCGCAAAATTGTTGATAGTTACACCACAAGGCACGGAGAATTGAAGGCAATATATTCCGTTGCAACGGCAAATTTAAAGCACAGGGATGTGGAAATTGGGGCCGTGTATGAACTTGAATACCGTTTAGGAAATCAGGTTATGTTTTTAAAATCCGAATTGGATCACGCAACAGATGGGAACCGGACATTGTTTTTTAAACATCCGGATTCCGAACGCAGATTGATTGGAATCCCTATTATGTCAATCATTAGATACGTAAAGAAATGAGCATAGAGGACAAAATTAATTTGGTATTTTATTGGACTTGCGCACAGATGTTTTTCACGATATTAGGTGCGATTTTAAACATGGTTAAAAATGAAAAAAACAAATGAATTAGGATATACGTTCAATCAGGTTTGGTCGCATATCGCCAAAGAATTAGAAAATAATTTAGAAAAATTAAATAAAATTCAACCTAAACAACATAAATATGATAACGTTTCAGCAATACGACCAAAGCAACAAACACATTTATGAGTTGTACAAAATGATTGCTTTTAAAATGGCAAAAGAGGGGCGCAGGCAGATTGGATCAAAGTACATATTTGAGCAAATGCGTTACGAATACACATTCCGAAGTAATAACGATCCATTCAAGGTGAACAACAATTTTGCACCGATGTATGCCCGGAAATTTGTTTTAGAGCATCCACAATATGGCAACCTGTTTAAATTTAAGCCATTAAAGAATGCAATATTGATTTAATCATTATATTTGTAATGTAATCAGCGAAAGGGGTGAGAGTCTTTCGGTGATTAATTGGGTTTAAAAACCACAAAGCCGGTCTGTTCTCTCACACAGCCGGCTTTTTTTATTTTCAAATGAGCAAATTGATAATCAAAACCAAATATTCGGTCATTCCGAATGACTTGGTAAATAGTGATCAAATATCACTAAAAGCAAAGGGGTTATTTGCCTATATTCAATCAAAACCGGATGGGTGGGATTTTAGTGCTGAAAGGATTGCAAATCACATAAAAGAAGGATTGCAATCTGTTTCATCAGCATTGAAAGAATTGGAAAATGCAGGCTATTTAATCAGGCAAAAACAACAAAACGAATGGGGCCATTGGGAAATTGAATATGTATTGAATGAAATCCCTACCATTGAAAACCCTGCACACGGAAACCCTGTGTACGGAAACCCAACGTTCGGAAACCCGATGCCCGGAAAACCATCAAACAATAGAAAGCAATTAAATACAAAACAAGACTATAAAGAAATAATAAAAACACGGAGGGATGAGATTTTTGATTTGTGGTTTAAATACAAAGCAGAAAAGAAACAGAAATACACCGAATCAGGTAAGATTGCATTATTGAAAAAATGGGATCACATAACTGATGATCAATTAGAAGATTTTATCAATCATTCAATGGCCAATAATTATTCAGGTATATTTGAAAAATCAGTAAATATCAACAACAATGGAAATTCAAACGGTGAAAAACTTGGCACAAGTGCCGCAAGAATGGAGGCCCTCAGAAATTGGTAAGGGAACAGCCAATTTGATCATTAAGGCACAAAGCACAGGAAACATCCGTACACGGCACGAAAATGATTTAAAACAGGTATTGCGTATGGCAATGCTTATGGTTGGATTACGTGGATCAAATATGCCGACAGATGAGGAAAAATATGTTTTATTGGCATTTATAAAATCAAACTACGGCAACCAAACACCGGAGGAAATAGCCATTGCATTTGAAATGGCAGTTGCAGGAAAATTGAATACAGATTGCAAATGCTATGAGAATTTTTCGTGTGAATACTTTGGCCGGATAATGAACGCATACATTGAATATGCAAGGCAGGAAACAAAGAATGTAAAAAAGCCCGAACCCGAAATTATTAAACCGGTTCCAACGGATGATGAATTAAAAGCATTGGCCATTGCAAATGTTAATTCATACGTTAAACGAATAAAATTGGCGGATCAAACAGGGCAAAAATTTGATTGGCCAAAAGGATTGGCATTTTTATATGATTATTTGGTCAAATTTGAAATTTGGCAATGCCCTGAATCAGATCGTGTTGAAATATCGAAACGATTACGGCCCAAATACAATGACTTTGAATTGTGGAAAGCAGGATGCAAAGCAGAGGCATACAAATTGTTTTGCCATCAGTTGGCTGATATGGATATGACATTAAATGAAAACGGAGAAATTATTTAAACTATGAAAGCAGAGGAAACAGAATTTGGCACGTTGGTGCTGAAAGCATTAGAGCAAAAGAATATGAGCCGGCAGGAATTAGCCGATGAGATCAACAGCACACATTCATCGGTGTGCAATTGGATAGGTGGCAAAATGGTGCCAAATCTTATCACGGCATTGAGGATTTGTAAAATGTTGGATATTGATGCGAATCAGATAATCAAGTAGATATGAAAAAGACAAATAAGATCACGAAATTTATAGTTTGCTTTATAGTCACCTTTATTTTGTTCTGTTATGTTGATGGCAATTTCTTTATGAAATCAGGTGAAAAGATTATCCAATTAATAGCAACAATATTTTTAATCGGTGCATGGGAAATTAATGAAGACTCAAACTAATAAAACTATGGTAAAGCAACAAACAGCAGTTCGATGGTTAATTGAAGAATTAGGCGAATATTTTCCGCACGAAATTGGGGGTATTCATTTAATGGTTGAAAAAGCCGAACAAATGGAAAAAGATATAATTGTAACCACATACGATATTTCATTGCCATTTATAAGCGGTGAAGAATATTACAATCATATTTTTAAAAAAGAAAACCAATAACGGACATATGAAAAAGATGATTTTTAAAGCAGTAATTTTACTGATTGGATGCATTGTATTAATTATTATTAATCAGGTCAGAAAATCAAAGAATGGTGGCAAAAAACAAGTAATTGCCAAACGTTCGGAAGTTAGTCAGGCATTTATGATGGATACATTCGAACCCATTGAGGATTTCGAAATGATTTACTTTGATGAAAGCATGGGATTGGTTCAAATTAAAACGAAACGATAATGAGAAAATACAGAATAGTTGAATTGAGATTTGGATTTTATCCGCAAGAAAAATGGTTGTTTTGTTGGAAATATATAGATAATCTTCACGGAGGTTATATTTGGGGCGAAAAAAACAAGGCTCAATCAAAATGCGATACACTTACTTATGCAAAGTATTGTATTGAAAGAAGAAAAGAATGGTTGAATAATGGAGATACTTATCCTATTTATCACGAAATATCATGAGAAACGAACACGAACACAGATTGCAAACGGTATTGGCAACCTATTTGGATTTAAACAATTACACGTTTTTTGCAATACCGAATGGTGGACTAAGATCCAAAGCAGTTGCGGCCAAATTAAAGGCTGAGGGAGTCAAAGCCGGTGTCGCTGACCTATTGATCCTTTTGCCAAATTCAACCTTTCACGGCTTATTTGTTGAGGTCAAAATCAAGGGCAATTCACAGCAACCAAACCAAAAGACATTCGAACAGAAGGCAAGGGATTGCGGATATGAATACATCATTGTGCGATCATTAGATGAGTTGATTGAGAAATTGAAATATTACGAATCGCAGAAATTTATTGAACAGGATAAAATTATGAGAGCATATCGGGAAGGTTACACAGATGGGAAATTAGAAAATCAAATGACAATACGATGAAAAAATTATTTAGAAAGTTGTTCCCAAAATATCAATACAAGCATATTGCATTTCAAACAGGAACAAGTGGAATGCGAAGGCACGCAGATTTTATGGCTGAATTAAATAATGGTAATATTGAAGTTATTAATTCATTCATTGAATACCATCAAGATTTTAAAAATAATCACCAACCTGCATATATCAATTATGTAATTAAAATTAAAAAAAACCTATGAACATAAACAGACAAAAGGCCATCGATTGGGCCAATGAAAGAATTGCCGATCCAAATTTTAGAACGGAACCAATAAGAGTGAATGCATGGGAATTGATTCACAATCCAAAATTATTCTTGGAAACGTGTGTGGCCCGGCTTACCTACGGATCAGAAAGAGAAAAAATTGTAGTTTATAACCGTGTGCGAAATTTTAAAATGTTTTATAATGAACTTAATAAATGACAATGAAATATTTGTGCATGGTGACATCAAATGTTCAGATGGATTAACGCATGAGGATGCAAGCGAATTGATTCAAGAAATACAGGAATTGATGATATTCCATAAAATTGTAAAAATTGATTTGTGTATTGATCCATACAAATTTCCACGTGAATTGTTGGACATAGGCAAACCATAAAAATACAAGGCAATAAATGTCCAGAATTAACAAAAAAACAAACCAATGAAAACTACAAAAGACAAAATACGTTTATTGACATTTTTCGCATTGTGCCAAAATATGTTGGATTTCATTGATGGATCGTGGCACGGTCATCCGGCAAACAAACAGGCCGTGAAGATGGTGACAAAGCAAATGATCAGGGAGTTAGAAAAAACAATGGCCGTATTATTCCCGGCAAACAAAAACGATGATCCGGATTTGCCCGATGCGTTGGATACATTTCAAAATGCCTGCACAGCAATGGAGTCATTTTTTATGCTAGGGATGAACATCGATTCAATGGATCAGGTAAAAAAGGATTCATTGAACACACAATTGAATATTTTATTAAAAAGTTACGGAATAGATTGTTGGGAAAAACCAATGAAAGAATTATGGAAGGATTAGAAATTTGGCTACCGATTGACAATTACATCGGATTGTATGAAATAAGCAATTTTGGCCGTGTGAAAAGTTTACCACGCAAAATGAATAATAAGGTGGTAAAAGAAAAGATTTTCAATGAATCTATTGGAGCCAATGGATATTCAAAGGTGACATTGTCGCATTATGGAGAAACCAAAACATATTTGGTTCATAGATTGGTTGCAATTGCATTTTTAGGAGATAATCGGCATTTACAGGTTAATCATAAGGATTTGAATACGTTAAACAATCACGTTTCAAATTTGGAATGGGTTACACAGGCAGAAAATAATCAGCATAAATGGGATAATTGTGCTAGAAAATCAAGCAAACACAAGGGGGTATCATTTAAAAAGAAATTGAACAAATGGCAGGCATACATTTATGATGGTAATAAACAGAAATATTTAGGTGTTTTTGAAAATGAAAGTGATGCCATAAAATTTGTTTCGCAAACACGTGATGCAATTGCAAATATGAGGTAAATTTACATCGCAGTTGGGTGATGAATAACTGCCGGATCAAAAGCACATATTTACCTAATCAATACTATATGACAAATGAGAGCCGTGAAATGGTGGATCATCCGCAACATTATCAATCTGTTGGAGGCATCGAGGCAATTGATGTGATTGAATCATTCAATTTGGGTTTCAATTTAGGGAACGCAATCAAATATATTTTAAGAGCAGACAGCAAAGGGAACAAGAAACAGGACTTGGAAAAGGCCGTGTGGTATATTAACCGGGAATTGTCAAAATTCAAAGGATAATGGATGCTAATCATTTAGTCACAATGGGTTGGTGGGTTGGAGGGGTTGAGTGCGTGTTTATATTAGTAATGATCAGTTTAATTTTTGATGAAAAAAACAGGTTGAAATGATAGAGGAAATAAACATCAAATTAGTCATTCCACATCCAAACAATCCCCGATTGATTAAGGATGACAAATTTAAAAAGTTGGTGCAATCCATTAAGGATTTCCCTGAGATGCTACAATTACGGCCCATTGTTGTTGATGATAATATGATTGTATTGGGTGGAAATATGCGATTGCGTGCCTGTATTGAAGCCGGATTGAAACGTGTGCCAATCATTAAAGCATCAGCATTGACAGCCGAACAACAGAAACGGTTTATAATTGTGGATAATGCCGGATTTGGTGAATGGGATTGGGATGTATTGGCCAATCAATGGGAGATGGATGATTTGACTGAATGGGGGGTTGATTTGCCTGTTTATAAGGAATTGGGATTTGAATTGCCTGTTGATACAACGGCTGATCCAAAGGATCAATATATCATTGAGGTGGTTTTTGAATCTGAGGAACAAAGACAAATGGCATACAATCATTTCATTGAAAATGGTTTAAATTGCAGACTTAAAAAATAGAATATGGCGGTGAATGCACGTGTAACAAAGTTGAATAAAAAACGGATGTTGGATGCCCTTGAAAAATCATTGGGCATTGTCACAACAGCATCAAAGGCAACAGAAATTCCACGTTCGGTGCATTATGAGTGGATGCAAAAGGATGCAGAATATCGGGAGGCTGTGGAGGCATTGGCCGACATGACATTGGATTTTGCCGAATCGCAGTTGCACAGACAAATCAAAGATGGCAACACAACAGCCACAATATTTTATTTAAAGACCAAAGGCAAAAAACGTGGATACGTAGAACGCACGGAGGTTGTACATGAAACCGGCATTGAATCTGCCATAATAGAATGGACACCGGCACAAATCGAAAACGAATAGCGCAGAAATGCAATATTCAGTTTTATCAGACATTAAACAGCACTAAAAGGATCAAAGTTCATCAGGGCGGTACACGTTCGGGGAAAACCTATGCCCTGTGTCAATACCTGATTTATAAAATGACATCATCACCAAAACCATTGGTGATTTCAATTGTGCGCAAAACATTGCCGGCATTGAAGGGATCAGTTCAACGTGATTTTCTTGAAATATTAGACAATTTGGGCATCCTGTATGTGGGCCAACACAACAAATCAGAAAACACATATACGTTTGGCGGTCATGTTGTGGAATTTTTATCAGTTGATGAACCACAAAAAATCAGGGGCCGTAAACGAAATATTTGCTATTGCAACGAGGTCAATGAATTAGATCACGAAGATTTTCGGCAGTTATTAATGCGTACAACGGATGAAATGATTTGCGATTTTAATCCATCCGATCCGGTGCATTGGATTTATGATGAGGTAATCACACGTGATGATTGTGACACATGGATCACAACGTATTTGGATAATAAGTTTTTGCCGGTTGAATTAGTGAATGAAATCGAAAGATTAAAGGCGAAAGATCCGGATTATTGGAGGGTGTACGGTGAGGGCAAACGTGCCGTGTTTAGCGATCGCCAAATATTTCCTAATTGGCAATTTATTCCAAAGGCTGAATTTCCTGAATTTGATGATGTATTTTATGGCCTTGACTTTGGATTCAGTCACGATCCAACGGCCATTGTGCAGTTGGCAAAGGTTGGAGATAAATTGTACATCCATGAGATTATGTACAAAAAGGGCATGACCAACCGTGACATTGCCGATTTCCTAAAAGAAAAGAAAATAAACGAACACATAATTTATTGTGAATCAGCGGAACCAAAATCAATTGAGGAATTGCGACAAATGGATATTTTGGCCGTTCCTGCAATTAAGGGTGAAGGATCAATAAAAGCCGGGATTAGTTTATTAAAGGAACACGAAGTAATTTGTTCAAAGGAATCAATCAATTTGCACAATGAATTTCAATTTTATTTTTGGGAGCAATTAAAGGATGGAACGATTATAAATAAGCCAATCGACAAACATAATCACCTAATGGATGCAATCCGATATGGGGTTTATACTAAATACAAAAACCGTTCTGATTTTTTTGTGGTTTAATTCGTTATTTTTGAGAAAAAAAAGCAATACAGATGGCATCATTGATTGATACATTCCGGCAGACCATTGCCAAAGCATTGACCACAGGAACAAATCCGGCATACAACAAATTGGTTTACACGTGGCTAGGTACTAACATCATAATGAATGAGGACAATGATGTCACATACATTCGGGATGGATACCAACGAAATGCAACCATTTATTCAATAATTAACCTAATCGTTAAGGCTGCAACAACGATTCCAATGACCGTTTACAGGGTTACAAATGAGGGATCAGCAAAGCAATACAAGGCGATGACATCAGGTGTGATGGATGGCAATGCAATGTACAAAGCCAACATCCTGCGCAAAAGAGCATTTGAGGAAGTAAAGGATTCACAATTAGAGGCACTATTAAAAAGGCCAAATCCTGAGCAATCGTTTTCAGCATGGTTGGGTGAATTAGTTGCATTCGGTAAACTAACAGGAAACCGATACATCTACGGAATCGGGCCGGATTCAGGGCCAAATGAAGGCAAATTCACGGAATTATATGCATTGCCATCACAATTGGTTGAAATCGTTTCAGGAGGTGTGATGCAACCTGTGGCAGGATACAAAATTCAATACAATTCAATGATTGAGGTTCCACCTGAATTGATTTGCCACATTAAAGATTTTAATCCGGATTACGACAGCAGCGGTTCAAACCTATATGGCCAATCACCTTTGCGTGCCGGCCTGCGTGTTTTATCGGCCAACAATGAAGCCGTAACCACCGGATTAAAATATTTGCAGAATCAAACATCACGTGGTATGTTGATTTCAAAGGATGGAAATTTGACTGAGGTGCAAGCACAGGCATTAAAAGACAAATTCCGTAAAAATTATCAGGGTGCATCAAATGCCGGTGATGTAATCATCACACCAAAGGATTTGTCATGGGTTAATTTTGGATTATCAGCATCAGATTTGTCATTGATTGAGCAATACAATGGCACCGTAAAGGATTTGTGTAATATCTATAATATACCGGTTCAGTTGCTAAACAACACGGATTCATCAACGTACAACAATATGAAGGAAGCCAAAAAGGCTTTATATCAAAATGCTGTTATTCCTGAGTTGATCAAAATACGTGATGAATTGAATCGGTGGTTGGCACCAAAATTCGGCAAAGGTGATGAATATTTCATTGATTTCGATTTCACAGCCATCAGCGAAATGCAGGAGGAAGTGGATAAATTGGTGAATCAGTTGGCAGCAGCATGGTGGGTTACACCAAACGAAAAACGTGATGCAATGAATTATGCAATGGACAAAGACAATCCGTTCATGGATGATTATTTTATCCCTGCTAATTTGATGGCACAGAATCCATCAATGCCATCATTGGAGAATCCAAAGTCACTAAAAATTGACTAAATATGCCATTGCCTAAACCATTTGCAGGTGAAAGCCAAAATGATTTCATGGGCCGTTGTGTTGTTGATCTTAATATTGTCAATGATTTTGGCACCATTGATCAACGTGTGGCGGTTTGTAGCAATCTATTCAATCCACCGAAAGAGGAAAAGGCACAAGACAATTGGCCGGATGAATTCGAAAATGAATTGAGCAAAGCGGAACGCACATCAATAAAAGATTTCACGGAGTTTTACAAGGCAGAATATAATGATGCAATTGATTTGTTTTTGAAAATCAAATCAATGACCACAGCAACAGCACAGCAGTTTTTTCAGGACAGCAAATATGTTGCGATGTACGAGGGAATGTATTCCAAAATCGGGTTACAATTTGCCAATTGGTATTCACGCAATGTTGAAAAATATATGCCAAAAGCCGATCCGGGTAATATGCAATCCATTTGGGCCAACGCATTTGCGTTTATGGGGAATCAGGTGGCAGGCCAAAGGGTGACAATGGTATCATCAACGGCACAGGCTACATTGACAAATACTTTGCGACAATTTATGTCCGATCCAATATTTATGTCAGCCGGTGAAAAGGTTCAGGCCAAAATGTTGCGACAAAAATTTGATTATTTAGCAGATTATCAGGCACGCAGAATTGTAAGGACTGAGGCAACGAATGCAGCAAATTATGCAACCGAACAGGCGGCAGTCAATTTGTTTCCGGGTGCTGATATGACCAAAACTTGGAAATCAGGATACGATGCAAGAGTAAGGCCGGCACATCAGGCAGCAAACAATCAAGTTGTTCCGTTTAATAGCAAATTTTCAGTTGGTGGTGAATCATTACAAAGACCGGGCGATCCTAATGGATCAGCAAGCAATGTAATTAATTGCCGTTGTTCAATGATTGTATTGCCAAAGGTTGGAGCAAACACAATTGGTGCACCAATTACAGATTTAGGATTTGGCATTGCACAGGCAACCATCGTTGATGCAATCAATAGTGCTGAAATAATCACAGGGGTAACAGGTGCAATCATTGAAGGTGAAAATTTAGGCGGTTAAAATTAATTTTTACAACAGGTTTTCTAATTAGCAATTTGACTAATTTTGGGCAAAAGAAAGGTTATGATTTACAAACAAACATCCATTGGGATTGATGACATTGATGAGGCAAACGGCATCGTGTCCGGATATGGTTCAATTTTTGGCAATATTGATTCAGACAATGACATCATTTTGCAAGGGGCATATACAAAAACATTATCTGAAAATGGTTCACGTGTAAGGTATTGCAACCAACACAGAATTGATCAGCCATTAGGTAAATTCACAGAATTACGTGAAGATGCAAAAGGGTTGTATTTTGTTGCTGAAATCCCAAAAACACGAATGGGCGAGGACATTTTGTTGTTGATGAAAAATGGTGTGATTTCTGAAAATTCAGTTGGTATTATGCCAATTGTTAAGAATTACAGACAGGATGGTGTGCGTGAATTAAAAGAATGCAAGTTGTACGAAATTTCATGCGTTACATTAGCAGCAAACCCAATGGCATTGATTACAGATGCAAAGGGTGAAATTGATCAGGATTTATTGGCAAAACGTTTCGACATTTTAGCCAAAATGATCAAGAAAGAAAATGTATCCGATGAATTAGGGTACGCAATTGAGGGTGAGTTGATGAAATTGAAATCATTGTTTATTGATGTTACCACACGGCCGGCAGAAATTGTCACCGTGCCGGAAGTTAAACAGGTTGATATTTCCGAAATATTTTCATATTTAAACAATCAAATAAAGTCAAAATAAGATGACAGAGGAAATCAAAAACCAATTGAACGAATTAAATTCGGCAATTGATGCGAGAATCGCAAAAGCAGAAGGTCAGGCAGTTGCATCAGCAACAGGCAAAGCGGATGAATTATTAAAATCCGAAATCAAGAATTTAGAGGCTAAATTCACAGAAATTCACGGCCGTATTGATGCAGCAGAAGTTGCAGCAAAGAAAACAGCAACAGGTGCAAACGCACAATCATTCAAGCAATCATTGGTTGAAGGTATCACAAAAGGTGGTTTAGAGAATTTAATCAACGGATCAAGCCGTTCAGCTAAATTTGAAATCAAGGCAGGTGATATGACCGTTGCGGCTAATTTCACAGGTGAAGTTATTCCGGCACAATACGTTCCGGGTATCAAGTACGATCCAACGCGTCCGGTACACGTTCGCCAATTGTTAGCACAAGGTTCTACAAATGCAGAGGTTGTACGTTACGTACGCGAATCAGCATATGACAATGGTGCAGCAGCAACAGCACAAGGTTCAACATTGCCTGAATCAGATTTCGATTTAACGGCATACGATGCAAACGTTCAGAAAGTTGGAACATATTTCCGTATTTCTGAGGAGATGTTGGCTGATACAGCACAATTGACATCATACCTTGCAGCACGTGCACCTGAGAAATTATTAACGGTTGAAGATGCACAATTGCTTTATGGTAACGGAACGGCACCTAACATTTCAGGTATCGTGACATCAGGATCAACAGCATTCGCAGCAGGTGCATTTGCAGATTCAATCACAGCAGCAAACCAATTTGATGTTTTAACGGTAGCAATCAATCAATTAGCATTGGTTAATTATCGCCCGGATTACATCATGGTAAACCCAACAGATTTTGCAAAAATCTTATTGTTGAAGTCAACAACAAATGAGTATTTGAAAGATCAGGTTTACGCAGGTTTACAGCCACAATTCTTAGGGGTACCGGTTGTAATCAACACAGCGGTAACGGCGGGAACTTACTTGGTAGGTAATTTCGGTTTAGGAACACAAATGTGGATCCGTGAAAACTTATCATTAGAGTTTTTCCGTGAGGATGGAACAAACGTTCGTGATGGTTTTGTAACGGTACGTTTACAAGAGCGTATTGCATTAACTAACTACGCACCATTAGCAATCGTTAAGGGTACATTTGCAACGGATATCGCTGCAATCGGGGTTTAGTTTTAATACAATTCCAAATTAAAAGAAAGCCACCTAAATATTGGGTGGCTTTTCTTTTTATATTTGTTCAAAAAATAGCACAATAATGGGCAAAGTTTTAATGAGAAAAACGGTATTCGATAATAAA
>Ga0247723_1000716_pt1 | contig 21558 bp, 49 predicted proteins | sample MSEWelMarce5H_FC_FD_189079 | JGI IMG/M metagenome (GOLD analysis project Ga0247723, IMG submission 189079) | Subsurface sediment microbial communities from gas well in West Virginia, United States - MSEEL Well Study Marcellus 5H_FC | ecosystem: Environmental > Terrestrial > Deep subsurface >... | reverse complement strand
TAAATATAATACAAATAATTTTGCCTAACAATTACGAAGCGAATTTCTTTTCTACTAGTTTTCGGCCGTTTTTGAAGGTGATGTAGTTGATAGCCCCTAGACTATACCACATTCTTAAAATTCCCATAGCCTCATCTGCTGATAAAGCACCGTTAATTATTTCTTTTACGTCGTTCATAGTGTAAAGATAAGTGGCGAGCCTTGACTCGCCACATAAATTAAACCCATAAAGTATCTTTATGGTAACTCCAATATAACTTTCTACCCCCTACATTAATAAAGTTTTTACTACCAAATTCGTTAGACCAAACCCACTTTGAATAAAAACTAAATCTAAAATACTCATCTTTAAATCCTCCAAATTTTTCATTACATGAAAATTTACTTAGATCTAAATCAATATTTAAACCTTCAATACGAGCAAGCTCTTTAATTTGTGTTAAATGACGTTCGATAAATTTTATGTTCATATTATTTATTATTATTATTACAGTGTAAATATAACATGAATAATTAACTAAGCCAAACTGATGATTGTATTTGAGTTACCTTTTAAAGACTCTACTATATATACATCTTTTATTTCAGGCATTTGTTGTTGTAATAACTTAAGTAACCTACTAGTTATATGATTACTTCTACTATACCATGTAGTAACTTTAAATTTGCTTTTATTGTGGGGACATACTGTTACTTTAACTGGGTAGTTACCTGTTGCCTCTAATGCTTGTTTGATTTTTTTGTTCATAATATTTGTTATTAATTGTGGTACAAATATAATACAAATAACTATGCCTAGCACAAAAAAAGCGCTCATAGAGCGCTTTAATTTAAATTACTTCGTGCCATCCGTGAACGCCCCAATCTTCTTCTGTTTGACGATTTTCACTGAATTGAGTTAAATCATCTACTAGATAAAGACAACTGTCGCCACTGATGTAAATGTAAGCTTTGTCTTTAGGTACTGAAAAATCACTATCGATATGTAAAACGCAATACATATCTTTTTTGAGTTTGTATCCGCTTCCGAATATATCTTTACCTATCTTTTTGAGTAATGATTTGAATTCTTGATTATCACTCAAAAATTTCTCCCATTGCTTACCTTCACAGTCATAACGATTATGCTCGTAATTTAATGTAGGTAAATTCTCAATCTTGATTAATTCAGTAAATGATAGTTTACTTTTTCCGTGACCTAAAAAGGCTTTAGCAGCAGTGCTGCTATTGATTGTTGTTGTCATAATTCAAAGAACTTATTAATTGTGATACAAATATACAAAACTTACCTTGCCCTACCACCGCATCTCGTACTGCATCGCTGTTTAAAAAATCTACTGTCGGCCGAGGGCGCCTTTTTTGGATCTGGAGATCCAGACCCTCCAGACCATCCTCTCCTCAGCCTTCCCTCTCCGCACGCCGGACAAAAGTCTCCTGGGTCGTATGACAAAAATTGTTTGAAACATTCATTACATTTAGTTCTTATCATAATGTATAAATAAGTATAGCGCCTACTTGCGTAAGCGCTATGTGTTAATAATCGTCAAATAACTTATCATCTTCATCCTCAACATCCTCCCACGGATCATCCTCTAGGTCAGACTCTAGCTCGTCAATAACCTCTAGCTCGGCTATAAGGGTATTAATCTGCTGGCTCATATACTCTAGGTCGATGTTAGTGATGGCGGCATTGTTGCTCATAGCATCATCTAAGATATTATTTATTTCTTCTTCCGCCTTGCGTAAGTGTTTTAGTATTCTTTCTTTATTCATGGTAAAAAATTTATTCAAAAGTTACATTAGCTTCCCATTTTATATCACCATTCGGAAGTAAAGATAGGTCAATGTTTGGATTACCTTCTACGGTATATTTACCTCCATTAGCACCTAAATGCTTCTGTAGTGCAAAAAACATCTCAGTATCGTCATAAGCATCTGTGTCAGTATATTCATCTTGTTCCCAAACTCCGGATTGAAAACCCTCTTCCTCTTCTACACTCATATTAAATAACTCATCAACATAATCTATAAGCTCTGGTTTAATAGGAGAATTAAGGCGAACTACAACCTCATTAATACCTGCTAGTTCTTGTAAGCGCTTGGCTTCGTTTATTAGTTTTGTCATAATAAAAAATTTTAGATAAATATACAAAAGAATCACCTGCCGAGCAAAAAAGCCTGCAGGTGATTCGGTAAAAAGTTACTGCCTTAAGCAGTAACCTCTGTTTTAACTTTCGGGCGACCCGGTCCTACTCGCTCACCACGAGCAATACGTTCTGCTTTCTCTTGTAATTTAAGCTGGCGTTTTGAATCACCTGATGACGGACGACCGCGTTTAATTTCTGCTCCGTTTGCGATTTGCTCTGCACGAGCAGCTAATACCAATTGGCGTTTTGAGCCTTCAACTGTTGGACGACCTTTACGTTTTGTTTCTGTTGCTGTAGCAACTGTTGTGTTTTCTGTTGACATAACCTTGATTTTTTTAATTTATTATGGTGTAAATATACGATTTAAGTTTTGCCAGGCAACAAGTGTTGTTGTGAGACAAAAAAAAGCGCTCGTAGTGAGCGCTTTGAATTAAAATGTGTTTATTTTTAGTGTATTCTCGATAAAATCTATATATTCAGACATGTTTTCTTCACCTACAATATCGGCTAGATCCATCCATTCTTCTGTGCCTGTTTCAAGTTCGAAATCATCATCCATAAGATAAGCATCAAATCCTGTACCTGTTTCACCTCTATAGGATTCATATGCATCATATAAAGGTTGTATTTTATCTTTAGGTACTAAAGCAAAATCTTCTCCTTCTTTAAAACCTCCAAAATGAAAATCACCACCATGGGACGAGAATGACCAAGTACCATCTTTATCTTTTTTACCATACATTTCATCCGTACTTCCTCTTAATTCATTATTTTCAATCACTTCACCTTTAGGAACTGTATCTATAACAGTTGTCTCTTTCGTGGAGTTATTAAAATCTAATTCTGAGACCATTTCATCTGGGTTACTCACAGTTGGGTAAAACCAAAGAAGCATAGGATCATATGCTGCGCCATAGCTTTGATTTTCATTTAGTTTTTTAATGCCTGCTAATTCCTGGAATCGCTTGGCTTCTTTTATTAATTGTTTTTTCATTGTAAAAATATTTTATATAAATATAATAAAAAGAATAATGCCTATCAATTAATTGGTAAAAAATCCGTGGTAAAAAAGCATTGGCTACAAGATACAAACAAAAGCTGTGCCGAGCACAAAGATGACCTACACTAAGTGTGGGTTTTTCAAAAAGTATTCTATGTCTATCTCAGTTTTACACTCCTGCTGAGCCAATACGTGCTGGATTCATTTCCTGGATTACCACAGTTGCTAAATTGTTTTGTTCTCTAGACTATAACCGTTGGCGGTGCCACAAAGGGCTGTGCTACTAGGTTGAGTAACTCATTGGTTACTGATCGAATTCATCCTTGAACGACAATAAATATACGTAGACACAAAAAGACAACCGGAATGGTTGTCTAATTTAAATATGTTTTTTGCGCGTTTGCTTTGCGTTATTTACATTACCTACGCTTAAGCGCCATTATGTGTGTCTAAATATATTAACGCGTTTTCTATCACGTTAATACGTAGTGTGAAATTAGTATCTTCACCATCGTCCCCAATAGCGTCTGTGCTGTTGTAGAACCAAACTCCATCCTGAGCTAGTGGTGAGTTGTAATTTTTTTGTTTTAATATTTCAGGAAAATCAATTAGTACAAGGTTTGTGTTAAAACGTTCGTTGTAACTCTCTAAAATATGACACAAAAAAGGACTGGGGCCATCACCATTTAATTCTGATAACATGTACTCATACACGTGCTTGCGTTGTTCTTTGTTGATTTCCATAATTTTTTTAATTGTGTTGTAAATTTAAGTACAAAATCGTGCCAAAACACATAAAAAATTGGTAAAAAGTATATCTAGATATACGTTCGAGTGGGTGGTTGGTGCGGGGCGCGTTGGGGTTTCTCGACCAACAACACTCTACCACCACCCATTCCCTAAACTCATTCCACCCATCACCCTAACCTCACTTTTAGGGCGCCCGAAACTATCTTTTCGATTTCCCTACACTACCGTTTTTGTCACACTTAGCTACCTTCTCATATCACCTAACCTTATTCATCTACATGCGATTATTGCGCGTCTTTAGCGCATCTAACGCATTTGTTATTTGTAGTCAGGACAGGATTCGAACCTGTATGCTTAAATATTGCTAAGAAGTACCATAGCTTGACCCAATTGCGCCACCTGACTATTTTATTTATTTACTGAGTATTATTTATTCATCTATTTCTTCATCCTCATCCATCTTCTCATCTTCACCCTCATTCAACCCAAACTCATTGTACAAATGCTCTATAGCATCATATGCTTGTTCACCCGATAGAAAATCATACATAATGATACTTAACATTTGTGAATCGGTATAACCAAATTCCTTTAGGTTATGTAGTAATGATATTGCATTATTTCTGTTTCGTAGTGTTGTCATCGTTACAATGCCTTAATTTGGGTTAATAATTCATCCACTTCATTATCCTGTAAATGACCTAACACATCACTCGTTATTGGTGTATCATAACATATATCCCATTCTTCCTCATTGCCCTCAATTATGGCTAGTTCCCACAATCCCTTATCACCACCATATGAGAATTGGTGTTGAACAATTGATGCACCATATCCATTTGGATAAAACACGATGTATTGAATACCTGTTTCGTGTATTGTTTTACTTGGTAAATTTTTAAATGACATATTACAATTCGATTTTAGTGTGATTTTCAATTACTTCAACTTCGTACACTTCGATGTTGAAGTGTTTTAATTTAAGGTCGAATGTTTGTTTGTTATAAACATCTTCCCACACATACATTGTCTCAATTAAGTTTTCTAAACCTAATTCTGTAAATTTATTTACACGTTTATACGTTTTAGATTTTAGATATTTAAAATTATCTAATGTACATGGTGTCAATGACGGAAAATGGGTTTTTAACCAACTATTAATTTCATCTAAGGCGTCTTGTTTGATACCTAAAAATTTAACTTCGATATGTTTTTTCATAACCTTTATTTTAATTGTGGTGTAAATGTACGAATAAGAATTTTGCCAATCAAATTAAATCAAATTAATTATAACTTTATTATAAGTTAAACCATGATTAATATTTAACATTTTACAAAACTTACTTATTTTATTTTGAGTAATATCTATGCCATCATAAAATGTTTGACTTATTGTAAATTGATTACTTTTATAATTTACACTCATCATTGGATAACCTTTGAATTCTTTAAATAGTAATTCTTTAAATTCTTTTAAAGTAATGTTAGTGTTTGGAATTAGTTTATTATTTACTTTCATAACCTTTATTATTATGATGTAAATGTATGAATAGTAGTCTTGCCAAACAAATTAAGGTAACATTTTCACTAATTCATATCCGAAATATATTAGTGTTACCAGTGACAGGAATTTAATTATTAGTGCTCCCAGTGCTCCGATGTCGTTTATTTTAGCAGCCAGAGCACATATGGCCATCACTAGAGACCACACCATTGATATTATTTTTACTGTTAGCATGTTGTTATTCAATTATTTTTTCTGAAGGTCAATAAAATCGATTAACTTCTGTGTTATTTTAAATTCGTTAATAAAAGCGTTTGTCAGTTCGTTTAATGAATTACCCATTAATAACTGAACTATGTAGTCTGAGGCATAATTGTTTAGGTTATTAATATGGTTACGTACTTTTTGTAATGTTGATATGGCTAATAAAACTTTATCTTGATTAGTATGCCAACCAACTATAATTTGTTCAAGCAAAAAATCATCAATATCAACGACTTCAATTACACCGTTAACTTTATAATTAATCCTCATAGCATAAATGTAATTGTTTTTAGCATCTCCTTGTGAGGTAATGCTTACGTCTTCTGAGATTACAAAAGTTGGATGAAAATAAAGACCGTCATCATCTAAGCCACGTGCCTCAATAGTACAATAGTTTGATAAATGAGAATACTTTTTTTGAACATCAGCAAATATTTGTTGCTTTTTTTCTTTATTTGTCATGTTGTTTATTGTTTAGCAACCAGGACGGGAATCGAACCCGTGTCTGTTTTGGGTCTACATCGCTGCGACTACCTCCACTGTGTTAACCATTGACACCACCTGACTATGTTGCTGTCTTTCCAGCTGTCAACCACCCATCATCTAATTGGATTACTCCTCAATGTGGCAGGATTTTGTAGTCAGGTTAGGAATCGAACCCATTATCTCCCTTATGATCGGGTGCGTATGCCAACACGCCACCTGACTAAAGATTGTTATTGTTTAGGTGTTGGTACTAAACATAAATCACCATCACTATCATTTCTTAGTTCCCAATTGTAAGCACGATTTAACCAAAACGCTTTATTTTTAAGGTTACTATATTCTCCAATTCTCACTTCAATCATAGCTGCTGACCCTTCATTTGAATTTTCTCTAAATAATGGTTTACCATCTGCTATAACTTTTAATGTTGATTCCTTTACTTGTTTACCAAATACATTTTCAAGTACAGGTAATTGTGCTTCAGTTGCTGCTTCAAACATTTTATCAACTTCATGTTGGGTGAAAGTAATATTTTGAGCATTATCTACTCGTGATAAATAATTACTTGCAATTATACTTTTCCATGATGTACAAGCGATACTATGGATTTTTAATACGTCTGTTACTGCTGCTGTTAATGTTTGTTTTGTCATAACCGTTTTATTTTCTTGGTTTAAAATATGTTTTTTAAATTGATTGAATGTAATTTCTTTGATTCCATAAGCCCACTTTTCATCTTTTAAAGATTCTAGATGTGTGTGCCCATAATAATAACTTCCATCCTCATGACAATTAAGTAACATATGGTGTTGTTCTATAGTATGAGCTCTGCGAGTTGTACAAACACTTCTTCTCCATTCATTACATACCTCAAGTTCCTCATCACTTAAATTATCTAACATCATGTACCATTTTTCTGGTAAACTGTTTTTAACTGGCATTACTATTTTAGCCCATTCACCCTCAAGGTAAATATAATCGAATCCACCTTCAATATTTCCATTCTGACCCTCAACCCATCTTGGGGTGTAGTTAACTGTTTTAATATTACCATCACGTATACCAATATATTCAGTTCCGATTGGATAATCACGTTGCGCTTTTTCTAATAAACTATTATTCATAACTATTATTTTTAATTGTGGTGTAAATATAATAAGAGAATTTTGCCTACCTAATTATAAGTTCTTCACTTCCATCACGTTCTACTGTAGTATTAGTAGCCCATTCATTTATTGCTTGTACTAGGTGTTGCCTTGCTTCATTTACTGGTTCGTAGTCTTCTAATAGTGGCATAGGTTCCTCTCTTGTTTTCTCGAGTTGTCTGTAATGGCTCTCCTCTAATTCAGCTATTTCGGCTGTATGTAATAAAACATTTGTTATTTTACTAGCCATTTGTTCTTTGATAATATTTAGAATGTATGGTGGTAATCCAGTTTCCATTGAATCGATTCGTTCATCCTTAACATTCCAAAAACTAGTTTCTCTTTCGTAATCTACATCAATGTTATGGAAAAATGCAACTTTATCACCTGTTTCTTTATTTAAACAATAAACTAATACACCTCGTTTAGCATATCTACGGAAATAATCATAATCCTGTTTACTGGCTGTACACCATTTAGTGCCATATCCATATTTAACAGAAGCAGAATGTGTTAACGGTCTTAATATTAACCATTGTTCATCATTATTTAAAACAACAATATGAGTATCCATTGATGCGTCCTGCATCTTTAGTTCTGCTAAATTTATTACATTAGTTAAATCCGATATTTTCTTGTATTTAGATATATCGTTATTAGGAATGAGTTGTCTTTCATTTAGCTCATGAAATTTATGTATAATTTTTACATTATCAAATCCAACTATACTATGCATAACATCTAACCACATCTTTTGAGTAATATTGTCATGGTCACGTGTTATTTTTTGTAAATCAATACCTGATTCATTTTGTACTTCTTCATACACATTCTTAGTAGTATATGTACCATAGTCATGTATAATAGAACGTACAAACAAATCAACATACTTAGATTTACCTGATGGGTCTAAAATTCTAATCAAGTCAAGTACAGTTACATTTAAAAAATCATGTTGTTTTTTTAATTCTTTAGCCTTACTCATAACACGGAATTTAATATGTTTTTCTTAATGTAATTTAATTTTAATTGATTAGTCCTAACAAAATCAGCTTGAATATCGATTAACTCACAGACAATATGCTTATCCTCAACTGTTACTGATTTTAATGAGTAACTAAGTTGACATCTAAGCAAATTGTCTGGAGTATATCTGATTTTGAATTGCATTAACGTCTTTTTCTTGGTTTGTAATTAAACTCAACCTCATCATCAACGATAACTTGTTTTTTAGGTTTGCCGTACTTAGCATTCTTTTTAAGTTGTTCTAACCAATCCTCTAATGCTTTCCAATTTAACTTTTTACTCATTTTGTTTTATTTTGCTGGTGTGTAATTTAATATTCTGATTCCTGGGTATTTAGATTCTAACATCAATTTAGCATGTTGCCATTGTGTTGCTTCTACTGTTTCTTTTAATGCAATAGCACCTGAAGAAGGTGTATTGAATGATACTAGCCATTTGTGCATAATTTTATTTTTTTTTTTATTAATGTGAATATAATAAAAGAATTTTGCCCTATATAACCAAACTTACTTTACTTAAAAGTTGATTAGATACGTGGGTATATATTTCGGTAGTTTTTACGTTTGAATGACCTGCAATTTTTTGAATTATTCTGATGTCGGTTCCGTTTTCTAATAATCCTGTAAAAGATGAATGTCTTAAAGTGTGTATTGAACTATTTTGATCTATATATTTTTTATATATTTTCTGGCAACTACCAACAGAATATTGATTTGAAGTTTGACCATTAAATAAGTATTCGTGGGGTTTGTATTCTTTGTAGTATTTTCTAAGTAATTCTAAAACATGCTGTGATAATGGCACTAATCTATCTTTTCTACCTTTGGCGTTTTTAATATGAATCAACATTCGTTTAGAATCAATATCCTCAATCTTTAAATTAACTACTTCTGATACTCTTAAACCAACTGAATAAGTTAATGTTAGAATTGTTTTATGTTTAATATTTTCTATCTTTGATAGTTGAGTTTTGATGTAATTATTATCAATTACCCTAGGTAGTTTCTTTTCCGATTTCGGTCTTTCTATTTTACTTAAATAGATATCTTTTTTATTTAAGATATATCTAGCAAATAACTTAAGAGCACCAATATATTGGTTTTGTTGACTTGTACTAGTATATGGGTATTTTTCAAGAAATGATATTATCTGCTGTGTTGTTACCTGGTATGGGTCTTTTATATTTTCTACATTAATAAAAGATGCTAGGTAAGATGTATATAAACTTATACTTCTTTCCGAATAATTTTTATATCTTAATTTTTCTCTAAAAATTTCAAGAATTTTCATATTAAAACCGTTGATTTTATTGGTATTTGAATGTGGTGACGTATATATAGTTGTTAGGTTCAATCATCAATTTGTTTTGAGTTTATAGTTCTAAAACCGCAACTTTATTATTATATAAACAAATAATACAAGTTTCATCACCATCACAGAAACTATCACACGACTCTGGATATTCAGTGTCAATTTTAACAACAACCTTTTGACCCTCACTCAACTTGTGATTTTTTTGATACTTTGATATTGGATATGTTTCTCCATTATCCAATTTAACATATTTTTTACTTTCTGTGATAATTCCTTCTGTTTTCATATTTTATATTTTTTTTCAAAGGTAAAACAAATTAATGACAAAACCTAACAAATGATAAACAACATTAAAACGATTGTTTATCATCGGACGTTATATTTTGTTTATTATGATATAAAGATAATAATTATATTCTGCCTTCCCTAATCTAAAGCATAATAGAATCGTTGTTGATTGTATTTAGCCACTCTATTAGTTTCGGCCAGTTTACGATACGCTTGATTAGTATTATCATATACTCGCTCTAATGATGTTTCTATTAGTAATTGTTTACCTAATATTTCAGCAAACATATTATTTGATTCATTCACTTGCTCTTGACTAGATGGTACATCACAATATTCTGCTTCTCCTACCTCAGAAATAAACATACCTGAGTATATTCCATTTAATCCATATCTATCAACAAATACATCAGCATTGCACCAAATAAACACGTTATTATTTCTATCACTAAGTAGATCAATCATCATACTATCAATGATGTACCCACCTGAGTTAGGGAATTTACCCATTGAGAATAATCCATGTGGTGAACCATGTCCCATGGCTATTATTTGATCATGAGTATGCATTAATTCTCTAAGTTCCATATATGGTATACCACCATTAATTATAGTTGTATTAGGTAATTTATCGTATATCGGACGTAGAAAATCCGTTGAACGATCGTCTGGGTGTATAACTAGAATTTTACTCATTAATGTAGTGATTTACTTACTTGTTGATATGAGATATGAATATGGTTTGCTATTTCATTAAATGAATAATGTTCCATCTTCATACGTTTAACTTGAGGACCATCAGGAAATGCTTGTTTCATAATTGAACTAGCTATTTTTAATTCCTCACTATTTACTTGTTGTTGGGTAAACATTTCAAAGTATTTCATATTTTATTTTTATTATAATATAAAGATAAAGGAAGGGCCTTGACAGCCCAACCTTTACACAATTAAAAACTAAAACATATGCTTAACAAATCAATCAAAGCACAATATTTTTTATTCGAAATATAACATCTCAACACACGCTTGATGATCAAACATACCCATATCCTCAAACATCGAATATGCTCCATCAGGGTCTGATACTGCCACTACTTCTACTACTTCATGAACTATATTTGCACCATATTCGTGTATGGCATCTTGTATTTTATTATCTGTTGTCATATTATTCTCTCCACCATTTATAATGATCTGGTTTTTTACCTATTACTCGTTTTGATTGTCCTGGTTTGCGACCACGTGATGATTTAGGTTTGTTTATCTCCTCTAAATCTAGTTTAGGTAATTTTGAGGATGGATTCTCATTAAACCACTGCTTACGTGTTTCGTAAGGTATACTCCATTCATTTTCTCCTTGTCCGTACATTATTTATCTTCTATATCCATCCAACCCACAATACAACCTAATCCTGTTGCTGCTGCCCCAGCATATACAATTTCTGCTTTTCCAATCGGTTCCCAATTACATGTTACTGCTTTATAGATACATCTGATTTCTCCAAACACTAACAATGCTATAATTAATAGCCAAATAAATACTGTTTTCATACTTTTTATTATTATGATATAAATGTACGAATTTTATTTTGCCCTCCAAAATATATTCTTTAATTCAATGTAATGTGTTGATACAAAACCAATAACATTAAAATGACTAAACGAGTCAGGACATATTCCTATTAAATGAAATAAATTATCTATCATATAACTAATGCTAACCATTTTGCAAACATATAACCACTATAAGCCCCTAATGCTGCTGAGAATGGTAATACAATAAATTTACCTAAGTTAGTTTTATATTTTGCTCTATTCAAAATAAATGATATTAGGGTGTAGTATAGAATAAAGTTTATAAACACAGCTACATCCATTTCTTTAGCCATAAATAATACTATACTATTACCTAAGAAACCCCATGTAAAGTTAATTAATGATTCATAGATAATTTCTAATGGAGTTGTTCTAGCATCCATTATTTTGATCTTTCGTTTTAGTGTCTTTCTCATTTCGCTCTATATTTCTCCCAAATGTAAATGCTTAACCCAGCTAGTATTATTCCAATTGGTAAATCCCATGTCCATCCTTTAATCATTATATCTCGTATTAAGAAATAAAGATTAAGTATAGTCATTAATAGTAGTATTGTTGATAGTATTTTCATTATTTGAATTTTTTAATTTTAATTTTATCTAAAAGACTAGCTGTTAATATTAACCAAATGAATAATATTGATGGTAATACCCAAGCTATTAAATCCAATAATGTGATTTCTTTTTTATCACCACCTGCTAACCACCAAGCACCTACTGTTGATGCTAATACTATGTAAGTGATTAATATTATTTGTCCTATCATATTTATTTTACTATTTCAATTAGTTTGTTTAAACAAGCAAGTTCTGCTTCTTCGTAGGTATTAAATTTTAAATTCTCATCCTCTGAATGATATAGGTAATCATTCTCAACAATGTTGTCAATCCTAATATACCAATGCGTAGGGTTAGAAACATGTAAATCTACACACCCATGAAGATTATGTTTTTCTCTAAACCATCTAAATGCTTGTTGGTATAGTGGTGCTTTAACTTCTCCTAAACCCAAACCTTCTCTAATATCACCCTTTGAATCATACCATTTTAAAAAATAGTTAGGTTCATCAAATCCTAATTCTTTTAAAGCTAATGCTTGTTCATAGGGTATAAATTCTTTGTTCATATTCCTCTTTGATTATCGTTTAATGATGGTGCTCGTTCTGGAGTTACTTGTTTATTCGGTTCACCTAATAAATTATATAATTCCGTAACTTCATCAAATTCAAGTACATTGATTTGATCAAATAAATCTTTCATCCAATCTGATGATTTCCAATTAACATAGTAGTTGATAAATATATCATTATTCTTATCCATTGTTACCTCCGTATATTTGATCGTAATATTCTTCTGCCGTCATACCATAATCAGCAGCGTCATCAAGGTAGTCACTTACAAATTGGCATGTTTCTTCCTTATGCATTGCCTTGGCCTTTTTCATCGCATCCATTAATAATAAATCTTGCATTGGTTTTGTTTCAATTGGTCCAAGTATTTCACTAAACTCTTTAATTAAATACTCGATGCTAGTTTGTTCTTTATTGCTCATAACCTTTATTTTTAAATTGTTCAAACCATTCTTTAGGTGTAATTACGTTATTGTGTAAGATATACAATGCATAATTTGTCATATCTTCCTCACTATACTTTTCCTTTTCTTGTTTTGGTTCTGTAAATGGAACTACATTAAAATGAAAATTGCCATTAGTTATGTTATATCCAATGTATGCAAATAACTTGCCTTGTTCATCAGGTTTTATTGCAAATACTTCAATGTTATAAGCATCAAATGGAACTATTTGTTGACTTCTTTCTGCTTGCCATTTAGCACCTTCAATAAAATGTTTTTTACAAGAAGGGGCTCTATGTTTGGTTTCTAAATAATATAATTCAGCAGCTTCTTCAAGAGTTTCTTGTTTAGGTTCTTCTTTTGGAATGATTATTTTGTAATCATAATATTCATAACCTGCTTTACCTTCTTTATGCTCTTGAATAGTACCTGATTTTACTCTGTAATTACTTTCAACCTCAATTTCCTCACAACTTGGATTCTTAACAAACCATTCTAAAAACTCATCATCAATAGCTTGTACACCATCTTTGATTAAATCTTGGTCTGTTGTTAGAATTATCTTTTTGTAGTATCTATAATCATAACCACTACGAAATTTAATTATCTCATTTAGTTTTGATAATCCATAATCTCCTTCTTTAATTTCTTCTGAATTAGTTATGTAGATGTTTTGGTTATTACCTAAATAATTATCTTTTCTACTTAATTCTAACCTTAATTGTAATTCACCATTTGAATGTAAATATAACCTACTTGGTTTGTCTGTTGGTATTACGTGTAAGTTTTTCATAACCTTAATTTTTTATTACATTGTAAATATAACATTATTATTTTGATGAGCCAAACCTTGCTTTAAGATTTTCTTTCTCAATCATACCCTTTAATATTGAAACATAGTTTGGATTCTCAGCATACGATTGACTTAAGTATTGGAAGTATTGTTCTTCAGTGTTTATGTTTGATAGATATCTACATTGATAAAACGAGTAGTCAAGAACCGACTCACCCCAACTATAATAATAAGCATGATTATTTTCTGTACCTTTAGCTGTTGTGATACGTTGTTTGGCTTCACGCATACCAAATAAATTATTCCCTTCCCTGAATATCTTACTTGTGAAATTACCTGTTTCAAGTTTTGCTTGAGCAAGTGCTATGTAAGGAAACTTAACATTTAACTCTTTTAGTTTATCAATTAATTTATCTTCTGAAAATTGATTGTGTTCTTGAATGATAACTAATTTTTCTTCTTCTGATAAACCTGTTAATACATTACTACCTAAATCATATCCAATATATAAAAATACTGAGCTTAAGATAGTTGTCGATACTGCTGTAGTAATGATAATTTTTCTAAGTACGTTGAACGGTTGAGGTTCAAGTGTTGTTGGATTAATCTTAAAAATGTTTTTCATAACTTTATGTTTTTATAAAGATAATAAAGGGGCTTTGACAGCCCCCTATTTCTTTTTAAATATATAATGTTGATAATTTTTATCCCAATATTTTCTTGTTAAACAAATCCAAACCCACACTTGTACACGCCACCAACGTTTTAGTTTAACGTGCCAAGGGTCTTGTTCCATTTCACGCATTATTTTATCTAATACTGGGCTTCTCATTAGTGTGAATCTCCTACATCATGTTTCTCACCATATATTAAGTAATCTGGATTGATACATTTATATACTTTGTTTCGTTCTCCACTTACATGTTTAATAACAATACCTTCGTGTGGTATTTTAGTACCGTCAATATTGTTGTTGAATGTGTATTTGTCTTGTACCTCTTGATTCCATCGGCCGAGATATAATTCAGGTACATGTGGTAAACTTAATATATCTACAATAACGTATTCTGCTCTGATTGTACCTTCATACTTACCATTCTCTTGTAAGTCGAAACCAGCAAATTCAATATCTTTTAAACCGTAGTCATAATTCTTTTGAATACCCGGTCCATATATTTCACCATATAAGATAACTCCATTACCTATAACTTCAGGCGTATGTCTCTTAACATATGTCCATAATCTATTCTTAATATCATACTTATCGGCTACCGTTCTCCATACATCTGTATCATAGAAACCTTGTGAGTCACTACCTTTCTCTACATTATGAGAACCATAAGCATACTCATAGCCAATCCACTCATCAGCTAACCTAAAGAACTTCTTTACCTTATCCCAAAACGATAATTTAGCTTTCTTTACAATACCGTATCGAGCATTTGTACCATGCAACTTACGAGTAATTTGTACGTTATCTTCTTCTGTAAACATACCACTAACATTCTTAGCGTTAGGGAACTTATAGTATACAACAAAATTCGGGTTTTGATGGTACTTAATTTTACGACCTGAAGCCAATTGTACTTGAACTGCTGGTGGTTCGTATTTGAAAATTTTCATCAACTCCATACAGTCAGATCCTTCATATTTGTACTTATCAGGGATAAATGTAATTGGAACAATCAAACACTCTGAATAAACGCCTCTCAATTTAACAGTACGAACACGACCACCTTTTCTTAGGTAGTTAGTCACATTCATTGCATCTGATAATTCTTGAGGTATAACAGCATCGGTAGTTGCAATGATAACTAAATCATTTACATTATACTCACCTTTTTTAGTAATACAATTCCATCCACCAGCAACAACTTGTTCAATGTTGTCTGCTCCTAGTATTGCTTTTACTTCGTTGATTGTTGTAACGTAACAAACGCTATTATTATTTTCCATATTATAACTTTATTTCAAATCTATTTTTCATCGCTTGTAATTTGTCTTCAGGCACACCATGTTCATTAACTCCACCATGTCTATTCTCTACAATTAGAGTATGCACTCGGTAACCATATTCCTTAGCTAACTCATAGTAAGTATCCATTTCCCATTGTTGAGTAAATGTGTTTGATACAACAATTATACTTAAATCGATAACCATACTTTGCATAACCTGAGTTCTACACCATTCATGTGCCATTTTAATTTTCTCAGGATCAAACTTATATTCACCATCCCGCATAAAAAACATATCGGCTTCATAGTGTTCTCCACCAATTATTTTAGCCAATGTACTTTTACCTGAACCAGGTACTCCTCTTAATAATATTAATTCTTTATTTATCATTGTATACAGTTTTAGTTATTACTAATGTAGGTAATGTATCGTTTATATTATATTTATTCCAAGTATCTCTATCAGCATCACACCAATAAGCCTTTTTACCATCATATAAATAAAACTTAAATGAACAATCACCTCCACCTCGACCACATGGCCACTTTTCTTTATTTAATATTCTAATAGTACCTTGAGTGCAATTGTAATCAACAGTATCATCTGTAGAGCAACTACTTAATACTATAAACAATAAAAATAATATTTTTGTTAGTATATTCATAATTAAAAACTTGAACTTCCTTTACTACCCATCAACCTTTCCTCATGATGGTCTTGAGGTAATGATAACTTAGCAATTGGTTGTGTATGCATTATATTCATAATTTGGCCTAATGAATAAGGCATTAAGTTATTTCCATCCACACCTACGTCCATTGCTTTACCTTGTGATAATTTTTTATCTAGAGGTAAGTGAACGTGTCCGTGAAGATGTATAACACCATCATTCATGTTGTGCCAACTTGCAATTGGGTAATGCATCATTACTAAATCTACTTCACCAGCATATAATTTAGTACCTGGGTAAACAGATACTTGTAAGCGTAGATATTGGTTTACTGAACTAAATAAACGTTGTATATCATTTTTATTACGTTCAATATGGTGGTCATGGTTACCTAATATTAAATGAATGTTTTTACAAACGATTCTGTTTCTAAACTCTTCAATGTTATCAAACCCACCAAATGACCAATCACCTAAGTGAAATAAAGTATCATCCTCACCTACAACACTATTGATTGACTCAACAATCTTATTATTCATTTGTTCAAGTGTTTCAAAGTCGCGAGTTGTATCCATAGGCACATCACCATTTTTATCTCGCCAATTAGTTACACCTCGACAAATGTTTGTATGACCATAGTGAGTATCACTTGTAAAGAATATTCTACCTTTATTTAACTTGATTTTCATCATAATGTAAAGATAAGAAAAGGATCTTGACGATCCTAATCTTTTTTATTCTTAAATAAAATCTAATAAAACTTCCTTGCCAATATAACCTCTTTTGATTGTATCGAATTGCTCGATATTAGTAAGTGGTTTAGCATCTTTTAAATCAAATGACCATTTAAACTTACCTCCATTGTGTAACCCAGCAAAATAACCATCATCACTTATTACAACAAATTCATCAGGTGGAACCCATTTTTTACGTTTTTTTACCATTTGAGGTAAATGTAATTAAAAGACTTTGCCTATTGTATTCCTTTTTTAGAAATATATTTTAATACATCTAAATCATCATTACTAATGAATCTTCTATTATCCCATACTTTATCAAGTATTTCAGATAATTCTTTTTCTAGATTAGTTTGAGGTATTCTACTTTCCCAAACAGCAACTTCAGCATTAAGATCTGTAGGTATGATTCCATCATCATACAATGCATCAGCCATTTCTTGTTTTTCATACTTAGACATACTCCAAAATATATCATCTATGTCTACTTCAACATCAATTCTTGCCATATTATGCTTCTCCTTTTACGTTATTATAATTGTATGTATTAATCATTTGTTCAGTTTCAGACGCATCTTTAAGTGCTTGAACTAATGTCATATGAGCAATCATTAAATTTCTAATGTCCTCGTTTTGGCGTGACTGTTCTTCACTTATTGAATTTAATTCTTTTTGAATTTTTAGAACATGCATTATACCTGCTGTTACAAATAACATTGTAACAACTAATAATACAGATAAGATTGTTATTGCTATAATCATAATTTTTATTTTGTTTAGTAGTCAGGACAGGATTCGAACCTGTGACGTTGCAACCATTAAGGATGTGATAACCGTTTTCACATTACGCAATACCTGACTAAACCGTTTCTTAGAATGGTAATGTGTATATTGTTCTAATTGCAATTTCATTAGCTTCATACTTACTAATGTCTTTGTCTTTTGCTACTTCGAAATCAACTGATGATCCGTTTTTAGTTTCAATCCATAATTCTTTAATGAATTTGGCTGATGTGATTTCATTTTTATCGTTGCGCTCAATTTTGAATACGGCAACGAATTGATTACTTACTTTATTCATATCTGTACTTAATGTTAATGTATTTGTTAAATATGCGTTTGTGAAACTTATTTCTCCACATGGATTACTATTAACCCCTAAACTATTTCCTGTATATGTTCCGGTACTTATTGTTGTACCGGAACTTGTTATTGACTCAAACATATTATTTATTTCTTAATTCTAATGATAAGTCTTTAGCTGCTTTAGCACCCATTAACTCCATAAAGTTAACACCACCATTACCACCATTACCTCCACCTGATTGATAATATGGAACCATATTGCCTTGATATTTACCAAATGCTTCAGACCAATACTTTTGTACATTTTGATATGCTGCTAACTTTTTATCTAACGCGCCATCAGCTTGCATCACCCTTTGTTTAGCATATGCTTCAGCGTCAGCTAATGTTTTAATCTTACGTGCTTCTAGATCAGCTGCTTGTGCTTGAATGCGTTGTTGTTCCATATCCTGTTTAGCAACCTCAACTTTAGTTTGAGCAGCAACTACTTGTTTAGTTTGTTCTTGCTTTTGTTGATATTCAATTTCAACCAGTCGTTGTTCACCTTTAGCTTTTGCTGTTAATTGTTGTTGCTGTGCAGTTAGTAGCTCTTGTTTAGCGACAGATGCTTTAGTTGATGCATCAATCTTCTTAGCTAACATATTATCAACTCGCTCTTCATAGTCTACATCTGTAACGGCAGCATCTGCAACTGTAATACCATACTCTTTAATAGATGACACTTTACGTTTTGGATTACCATTTTTATCCATTAATGGGTTGGTCTCATAAACACGTTTGTTTTCTCTCTCTAATGTATCATAAATAACCTTATCAACTGTCTTTAGTAAGAATACACCATTCTTTAACTGGTCTGAAAAGTCTTGAGCCATTTGAGCACGGCCACCACTATAATGTACTTCACTTGACATTAACTGAGCTGATGATTGTAAACATTCTTTAGTATATGGTGCTAGACGTTTCTGTACTAACGATTGAGGTGTACGATGTGCATTATGCATTTCAATCATTTCTCTTTCATCCATTGGTAGTATATATTGAACGATTCCACTTATATTGGCTGATGTTGCGTCACCACCAAATCGAATCATTTGTTTACCAATTTCAATTGTTCCATCCCTTAAGTCTAAATCGGGAGCGTCTGCTTGATAAGATACTGAGATCTGATTAGGCCATGGTCTTTCCTTAGCAAAGAAACCTGCATAATAAACTCCAGGTGTGTACTGTACTAACTGTTTACCATCGAATTGTTCTACTACTGTTCTTTCACCTGCGTCATTGTATGAGAACGGATTGATGAATAGTAATACGATTAAAGTAATGATACCTAGTATCCCTTTAATAATTATTGATTTATTTTCCATTTTTGTTTTGTTTTTTAGATTGCATAAGTTCCTCAAGTTCCTCACTGAAGTTTTTTTGTTCTTTAGATTTTAAAAGTTCTTCAATTGAATCGTTTTGTTTTTTGGCCAATTTCATTAGTAAATCGTATCCTACAATTACTAATACTACAACGGCAAGTCCTACTACTACTCCTATAAGTTTCATATTATTTAGTGATAAGATGTATAGCGTCTGCTATGAAAATACCTAATCCGATTGCCGCCAATCCTAAATTTACTTTTGAGCGTTTACGCTCATCTTTAATAAATGGCTTTGGAATCCATGATGCTAAGGTAAATACCCAGCCAATAATAAATGCTATACTCATAATTTTTTTTTATTTTAAAGATAATAATTTTATTCTGCCCTCCAAACTAATCCCACCAATAATCAAAATACTTTTCCATTAACCTACAAAACAACTTCCAGTCCCTTTGTTCTAACTGATTTGATAACATTAAATCTTTACCTTCTTGACCTCTACTCCACCAATAATCAGTGTAATAATTATCTCGTCTACGTTCGAGTATTTGAACACATATATTTAGCGCTTTAAGTGCGGGTTTAGCGTGTTCCGCTTCCCAATTAACGTAAGTGGCATTTAGGTCAGAGAATCGTTTATACATGTTATTTAACTTAAATAACAATATATCTTCAACATAGGCATGATCCCAATCTCTATCATTCCATATAATAGGAAACCACTTAATTAAATTTTTAATGCTGTTATAAACGTATTTAAATCTATAACCTATATTTTCGTAAAACCAACTCATGGTGTAATGATACAAAAAAAGCTTTGCCGAGCAAAGCTTATGTAAGTAATCCTTTTCCTATTGATTTAACACGTTCATAGTAACGCCCCTTAACTCGTTCTGAAATAGCTAGTGGATTACCTTCATCATCAATTCTAACAAACTTAATATTAGTGTGAGTAACTACCTCTTGTTTACCCGTATATACATTATGTTTTCTTACTTCAATATATAGTGTAACTGATGTATTACCAAACTCTTTTACCTCACCATATACTTTAACTATGTTACCTACTTTAATTGGTTTATTAAATACCAATTCATCTATTTTAATTGTAACAACTCTTAATGTATCACAAATTTGGCAAGTGTATGCTGCTGCGGCATCATCAATTAGCGACATAATGTGTCCTCCAAACATGTTGGAATGAACACCTATGTCGCCTGTTTTACAAATGTATGTTGATATCAGTTCCATAACTAATTACTTAAAGGTGCTTTAATTGTTGTCATATTATTACTAGGTTTGCCTTTTGATTTATGTTGCTTTAATATAGGAGGATTACCATCCCATTTTTCTTTATATAACCAAATATAACCATGTGCTGATCTCCTATTTCCCTTACATACTTCACATATAGCTGAGCTTGGGACTCCGGTTATATTAAATGCTTCTCCCATTGATTTATATTCTGCTATTAAATTTCCTTGTTTATCAAACTGTAAAACAGCTGTGCTGGTTCCTAAATCCCAAGTTATTTTTTGTCCTTTAAGTTTATTACTAACTGTTGGTTTTTTAATTCCTTTTTGTTTATTTCCTATTAATTGCTTTGCTGATTCAGTTTGTTGGTTTGGTCCACCTCCACCTTTATTTTTATTTAATAGAGTTATACTCCAACTACTAAATAATTCAATCCACCATTGTTCCCAAAATATCCATTCATTTTCTTCTACTTCATCAATTACTTCTAAAACTACATCTTTACTAAAATTCACTCTATGTTCTTTTAATCGTCTAATAGGTTCATTAGTTTTACCTAAATAAACAGGTTTATCATTTTCTAATAATATATAAATTGAAATC
>Ga0247723_1000715_pt1 | contig 21562 bp, 36 predicted proteins | sample MSEWelMarce5H_FC_FD_189079 | JGI IMG/M metagenome (GOLD analysis project Ga0247723, IMG submission 189079) | Subsurface sediment microbial communities from gas well in West Virginia, United States - MSEEL Well Study Marcellus 5H_FC | ecosystem: Environmental > Terrestrial > Deep subsurface >... | reverse complement strand
CTTGCAGCGTAGCAAAGGGAACAGATTGTTCCGGGTTGCTTGGCAAGCTTGCTTCCTACTGTGCACACAAAGAGCGGCAAAGAGAAAGAGCGGCACGGCATTTTAGAGGGTGCCGAAAGTTCTCAGACAGAGGCGGACCCCCTCCCCCCCTATTGGTTCCGGTCTGACACCGCGGCTTTGCCTCCAAGATTGGGCCGAGTTTGGAAGCCGAATTCTCTCTGTAGCTCTATATGACGTGTGTTGTATGGCGTTATAGAAAAGCGGCCGAGCATGGGAGCGGGGAGGGCAGTGGAGGGTGGAGAGGACCGGCCAAGGGGGGTTGCTCGGGGTTGCTGTGGAACAAGCGCACCTGGACGCATTCCCGTACAAACCTTGTGAAAAGCATGCCACTATTTCACAAGCGTCCCTTCCCTCCGCACCAGGCACGCACCCGCACCCGCTGCACCCTCTCGCACCCGCGGCCGGCCGGCTTCGCTGCTTTGCCACCCTTCGCACCCTGCTTTTCCGCGCCCTCTCACTTTTCTTTAACTTTCTGCTAAACTCCCTGCTCTGCTTTGCCGATTACCTGTTCCCACCCCTCAATATCGAGGGTGGCAAACAACCTAGAAACCCATGAAGCCTATCCCCTGTTACATCATCGAAACTCCCCTTGACGGAACCCCGCGCGTCTATTGCGCATGCCCTTCCAAAGCGTATGCTACCCGCAAGTGTGCGGCCCTTAACGTGGGGCATTGGTCTATGCCGGTCTACACGGTCGTAGAGTGCTCCGCTTGGCACTCACTCGCAAAAATTGCTTAAGCCAGCTCCAAAAATCGATTTTTACACAACCCTAACAACCTACAAAACACACATGAAAACCGACCTATCCACCCTTCGCCGTGCCCTTGTCATTAATGACCCGCACGCGATTATCGTCACACGCTCTAATCGCAACCCTCGCAAGTGGGTCGCTCGCACAACCTGCGGGCAATGGCGCTGCACCAGCGCAACTAGGAAGGACGCGGTGCTTTGGGGACGAGCCTCGCAAGCGGATATATTGCGAGCCTATACCGCGAGCATCCACGCCTATTGCGGCCGCACCGGCAAGCGTCTTGCCTAGTCTCTCCCCTAAACAACCCTAACAACCCATAAAACATCATGCGTTACCCAACCGAAACCCTACCCTCCGTTCCCTTCACCCTTTCGGCACCCTCTAAAATGCCGTGCCGCTCTTTCTCTTTGCCGCTCTTTGTGTGCACAGTAGGAAGCAAGCTTGCCAAGCAACCCGGAACAATCTGTTCCCTTTGCTACGCTGCAAGCGGAAACTACCGATTCGGCAACGTGCAACGCGCACTAGATGCTCGCCTAAGCGCTTTCAACTCGCCTTCCTTCGTCCCTGAAATGATCGCCAAACTCAAGAAAGAGGAGAAATCCGGTTTCTTTCGCTGGTTTGATTCTGGGGACGTCCCCAGCTGGAAAGGTTTGCTTAAGATTGTGCAGATTGCCCTAGCGTTGCCGGATATCCGCTTCTGGCTTCCCACTAAGGAGTACGCCCTAATTCAACGCTACGTTTCTACCGTTGGCGCCTTCCCTTCTAACCTAACGGTGCGCCTTTCGGCCTACATAGTCGACGGTCCCGCACCCGTTGCGCTGGCTTCCCGTTTAGGTGTCGTCACCAGTACCGTCACAAGCGCACCTGATTCGGCAACTTGTCCGGCGCCTAAGCAGGGCAACCAATGCCTCGATTGCCGCGCATGTTGGAAAAGCAGCGCTAACGTCTCTTATCTTCTGCACTAACCTTTGCCCTTACTTCCCAATGAACACCCGCAAAAATACCCTCGCCATTCGTGCCGCGTCCCTCGCCCTAGTGGCATTCGATGCTTGGCTCCCTTCCCAGTTTCCAGCCTGCCTTCCCCTGGCAATGCTTGTTTGTTGGCTCCTAGGTTCGCTTGCCTTGGTGCTCTGCGTAGTGCCTTCGCGCTCCCGCTTCTCCCTATGACCTTCCCAGAACCCCGAGAACTAGCGCAACTCATCGCCTTCGCAATCGTGCTTCGCGTATTGGGAATGTTCTTTAACTAACCTGCCCAAACCAAAGGGGCGCCCCCACAAAGGGCGCCCTTCTTTGTGCCCTAATTCCGGCGCCCTTCCCTTGCCACCCTAGGCAAGCGTCCGCCCAAGCTGGCCACCCATGCCAAGGCGCCCAAGGCACCCAAGGCGCCCAAGCCTGCACCCAGGCCGGCTATGTGCCCACCCATATACACACATATGGGCGCCAACCGTTCCAATCTCATATTTTGATTTTGATTTCTGGTTAAAGAAACTTTTTTGATTTTGAATTTTGATTTCAGATTTGAATTTTGGATTTCAATTTCAATCGTCATCCTCATCTACTTCCAGGTCGGCAGGCTCCTCACTCCAGCGCATAGCCTGATACAGTCTTGCATACAGGCTGCCACTCCCAGCCTCGAACGTCTGGTAGGTATCCGTGTCTGAGTCGTGAGCCAACAGTTGCACACAATCAAAGTGCTCGCCAATCTCGCGAGCCATCCTCTCTATGTACGCCTGCTTTTCTTCAGCCGTCATAGTTTGCCGGTGTGGTAGTGATACGACACGATCACCTTGTTGTCCCTGGTGGTCGTCCTGAACTTCCTCCTCTCCCACTGCTTCCGCTCTGCCAAGCTCTGCGCTGCACCGCGTTTGACTCCCAGCTTCTCAGCTAACTCTACCAAGGTGTACCAGCCTTCCGGGGGGAGTTCACCCAACAACTCAGCCTTCAGTAGTTCGAGCAACGTTTTCTTCATACGGGTAGCTTAAAGTCGCCAGCCTTCGTTTCCTTCGCCAACCACACCATCGTCTCGTCAGTACAGTACTCTCCCCAGGCAAAGCCGCGGCTCCACGAGGTCGTTGCTCTCCGGTTGGCAGCGTATCCCATAGCGTCACGGTCCCCCAGCCAGCCCACACAGTAGCCGGTAGGATGCGCCCTGTTGCGTCCCTCGGCCTGCGTTACGCGGTGTAGGTGCGCTATCACCACCTTGCTGGCAGTCCCGCCGCAAACAGCCTCGGCGTGATCGCGGACGGCCTGCTCATTAACCATGTAGCCGTGGCCGAAAAGACAGTCGCCAAGCTGGCGCCATCCGTTTTGGAAATTGTAATCCACGACTTCACACTTCATGCGCTTAGCCTGGTCAGTTATCTGGCCCATGACTCTGGCCGCAAGTGCGCTGACTATGGCCTTGGGCGACTCCATGAGCACGTTGAGTCTGGCCTCGTGGTTGCCAAGAAAGTACAACCTAGGCTCAAGTTGGCTCAAAAAGGACAGCCCATCCTGCAAGTCACATTCCGGGTCTGCGCTCTCATCGGCTGTCCCGGCAGCACCGTTGCGAAGACAGGCCAAATCAATGGCATCCCCCAGATGGATCGTAGTCGCCGGTTTCCACCTAGCTTTGAACGCCAACACCCGCCTAAGCAGCGCCTGATCCGCGTGGTGGCCGTGTGAGCAACCAACGGCGAGAAACCGCTTCCATGTGCGGACGATGTTAGCCATTCATCTTGAGATATCTCGCCAAGCCTGCACAATTTCAATCCTAAAACCAAAAAGCCGGCCCCATTTCTAGGACCGGCCTCTTCAAGGTGTCAGCGCCGGGTAATACGATGACTCTGCTTTTGTGCCACCTTTCTGTTTACACCGTCAACTAGAAAGTACAGCAGCCACAGCAGGGTGCGTCCTCGCACCGGCCGCCGCGATTGCGGAAGCCTACCCAGCCTGTGCTGGTCACTACCCCGTAGCTGGTCTCGTTGCCGCGGCTGACAGCCAGGGCACGCTCTGTGTCTGCACTCTGCACGCCGGCAGCACAGTCAGGGCACTCTACACGCCAGCCACGACCAGCACGGCTAAGGACACCAGCACGAGCTGGGACGTGTGTATCGCAGCGGTCACAATTGGAAGGGTACTTGTTGCTCATAGTATAGTTTGTTGGCACCGCGGTATTGCGGCGTGCTAACCTAATCGGCCGGCCGGCGCAGCAGCTTTAGCAAAATCTTTCCATGTTTGCACAATTTCCACGCGGATCTCATCAGGGCAGCCCATTAGCCTGACCTCACGCCAGTCTTGACTCGGATGCTTCTCCCCCACATGCGTGGTGAGCCGCTGCTTGTTCGGCAGCTCTGCCACCCTGTGCACCACACAAGTGCCATCCCGGCTAAGCTGCGCTATGTAGCCGTGTCGCTCGAAGATGATCTTCATAGCAGTAAGTCCTCGATCTCATCGTGCAGTTCATCATTCATGGCATCCTGCTCCTCCAACACTTCAGCAGCTTTGTCGTCAGCGTGCTTTTGGCTGTACGCGATGATCAGGCCGGCGTCCGTGTCATACACCCAAGCATTGCGCCAGTCCGCCCGGCAGCGGATGCCTGACGCAGCGTGTCTCCACTGTGGAGCAGCCCAATTAACTGGCTGTGGTGGCAGTTTGTGGCGTTTCATTTCGGCTTCATTGCTTGCATGAAAGCATCCCCCACTTCCGCGGTGGTGTGGACGTGTACATGCTGGTGTAGGTTGTCCACGCTCCGGTTGCGGTCCATGGTGGCCAGCTTGTCTGTGGCGATCCCCAGGGCCAGCACGCTATCCTTGGCAGACATCTCCGGCATCAGCTCAATCACCCTGTCTGCCGCACCGTCAGCGACCTTCTGGAGCTTTTCCTTGAGGCTGGCAGCGTACATCTTCTCGCGGAACTGGCTGTCGTGATCCAGGCCGTGCGTCTTGATTTCCTGAACCACACTTTTGCTAATCCCAGTGCGTTCCTCGATAGCGCGCACACTCAAGCCTTGGCAGTAGAGCTCGATGACCTGCTTCTTCATGTCCTCTGACACGCTGGCAAGGAAGCCCTTCCCGTTCACCTTCTCAATGTTGACACCCATGACATGGTCCTCGATGCGCACGCCTGCCAAGCCGGCAAGCTGCCTGGCTCGACTCTCCGCGGACTTATAGACCTTTTTCTTGATCGGTTTCTTCTCTGGTTTCATATTCAAATTTTAGTACTTCAATTTCCAAATCGGCAATGCTTAAGGCAACTGGCGCGTTGCTTCCGTAACAGTCACCAGTCAGCAGGCCACTGCCAGCCCATTGCACTGACCTCTTTCCGTGTGTCACACGAAAGCCAGTCTTGAGCTGCTTCAGAAAGCCCTCATCGTCAACAAAGATGATGTGCTGTTTATCAACACGAATAGTGTCGATCATTTCCACATCGAGCAGCTTTAGTAGCGTGTCTAGCTCGCCATCATACTGCACCGGCCTGACTGTTTCTGTTTTGGAGTCAAACAGTAACGCCGTGTCGTTTGCCATCATTATCATTTTTCAGGTCTTCGATTGTTTGTTGGAGCTGCTTAATCAGCCGGGCTTGTTGGATTATTTTATCCTCGTACTCAGGAAGTACTACTTCACAAAGGAGGCAATTGCGTTCTTGATCCGGTTCCATAGTGTTGGTTTTGTTGGTGTGTTAGTTTGTGTTGTGCGCTTGCTCCAGTGCGGCTTGCTGTGCACCGGATTGCTGCGGATTAGCTTCTCTACCTGTTCCAGGTTGTAGTACTTCCTACGGCCAATTCTGATGCCCGTAAGATCACCTTTTTTTTCGCGATAGATTACCGTTTGCCAGTGGCACCCCAGCCGTTCCGCCGCCATTTCCCGCGTTAGCAGCAGCTTTTTTGGCCCGCTTGAAATCTCGGTTTCTACGCAAGATTTCGGCCTTTTGCTCTGGAGTGAGTTTGGCTCTCCACTCTTTTGAGCGAGCCTTGGCTGCTTCGCTGTTCTTGAGACGATACTGTTTGTTGTTTTCATTTTTTCTCTGTCTTCTTTCTTCTGCGGTAAACTCTCTTCTGCGCCCCGGCTTGCCTGGTGTGCGAGGCACTACTATGGGTCGGCCAGCCGTTGGTTTTTCTTTAGTTTTTTCTTTGTTTTCCTCTGTTTTTTTGGAGTTTGAACAAAGGAACTTGCCCTTGTATGAGAAGCTCAAGCCACGCTTCTTTTCCCAAGCCCTGAGTGCGTCCATCACGCTACTCATTTTGTTGTCCATGTTGCACATGTAGACGCTGCCATCCGCTGGAAGCATGTCTTGCATGTGTATGGTTTTCTGTGCTGCAAATCTCATATTTTTAGGAATTTAGGAATGATGCTGTTCTGCCGTTAAACCTGAGGTGCGTACTCACACCGCATGGTCCATTTCGCTGGAAAGGTATAGACACTTTCCGAGACTCTTCGCCATCAATTTCGATGGCCATGATACAGGTGGCATCCTGCTGGATAGCCCGGCTCTCTCTAGCCTTGCCCTGCTCGTTAAGCTGGGTAATGCCGATCACTAGGCAACCCAGTTCTAGGCCCAGCAGGCGCAGCGAGCGGGACACTTCTGCCACCTCTCGCTCACGGGTAGCGTCCTTGCCTAACTCACACCGCACTAGCTGGATGTAGTCCACGAACAACACACGCAGGCCCATGGTCGTCTTGCTCATGGCCCTTGCCACAGAGCAAATGCTCCCGATGTCGTACAGGTCGTCCCGGATGATTAGGTCGCTCTTGTGCAGCACGTTGAGCGCCTTCTGCATGCCTAGCATCTCGCTCTCAGTTTTTACTCCTTCAGCCAGTGAGCGCAAAGACACGTTGCCAATCCGTGCTACCAAGCGGTCAATGATCTGACTGGCCGGCATCTCAAGGGAGACAATCAAAACGCCCGTTTTCATTTCTTAAACCTCTTTCCGTTGTCCTTGCGCAGTTCCTTGCTGTTATGGCTTTTGTGTCCCTTGTACTTTGTCACCAAGAAGTCCACGAAGACTTCCTCTGTGCTAAAGTGCATAGGATGGGTAGCCAGCTCATCAATCAGACTCTGGCAGTTCTCCTTGCTGCCAATGAGCAGGACCTCCTGCACGATCTTTGGCCGCGGCAGATGCTCGTAGCCTTCATTGGTGATGCTACGGCGTAGTGCTACGTACTCTCTCATTTGCCCTCCAAGTACTTTTTCGCGTTGTCTCTGGCATCACAGATCCGGCTACTGCGAAGTGAGCGCATGTCATCAAACAGAAAATCTGCGCCTTCGATGAGTTGCCGGATCAGTTCTCGAGCCTTCGCTAGCTCGTTGGCCAAGTGCTGTGAGTGCTTGTCGCACGTCCTCCAGTTTTCGTTCATCGTGCAGTATGGGCGTGCGTTGTCCTGCTTGCAGAATGCACACGGCCCGATTATGTATGTGCTCATTCCAGTGCCTCCCTGTGCTCTAAATCTTCCCTGCGTTCTGCCGCATTCACAAACCTAGCTAATGCAGCAATCAGTTCTTTTGCTTGTTGCACATTAATATCCACTTCTTCTTCAACTGAGTAGTATCCGCCTCCATTACAAAAGCGGAGGTCGCATCCTGCTCCGCCTGCTGAGTAAAACATTATTTCGAGCGAAAACTCTCTGTTTATTTTAATGGTTTCTGTGTTCATTTTGCGTTGCTTATTTGAACATTAGTCATGTGTTCGTGTTTTTAGTGTTCAATTCGTGTTCAATTCTCCACTTTTCAAAGGCGTCCCAGACTGCCTTTTTGGGGTTCTGACACTTTCTGTCAGTGCCGTTTTTCTTGAGCCACAGAGGGCCAAGTCGCTTGCAGTAGTCAAATGACCAGACACGGCCATTGACGACGATTTGCTGACCGAAATAGTCAGGCATGCTGATGAACGTGTTTTGATCCCAGCGAATAGACTTCATTCCTGCGGTCCCATGTAACGTTCGCGGATGCCCTCAATCAGGTCATCAATCTCCTGCTGTGTCCTAGAGCACGGCGGTCTTAGGTTGGTTAGGTCGTCAATCACTGACATCGCTCTGGCTAGCATGTCCCATACTTGGTCGAGTTCGGCTTCTGGTGTCATTGCTTCACCTCCTTATCTGCTTTCATTAGTTTCTGTGCCTGTTCAATCCACCAAGCATCATCAGTTGAGCTGAAATCCGTCTCTGCATTGGCAAACCATCCAGCCTTAAGCATGGCTGCAATCTCCAGCCTAGACGGGGTTTTCTTGATTAAGTCTGGCCTTGGCCTCTCATACCATGATTTTAGATCAAACAGTTCTCTCTGGTAGCGTTCACAATCCAGTTGCACGCTTTTGAGCAGCTTGGACAGTTCCTGCAGTCTGTTCGCGGCTTCTGCCATCGATGTCAGGGTGTGGTTGCGTAGGTCGTTGATTAGTTGTTCTGTGGTCCTCATTCCAGTGCCTCCTGTGATATTGCCCGGACAGCGTCCATACGGTCAGGCAATGTGACGACGAAGTCGCAGTCGCGGATGCGTTCAAGTGCGCGCTTAAATGTATTCATGCGTTTTTCAGTGTCATTTAGGGCAGTTAATAATTTTTGGTACTGCGCCTGATACCATTCAGCCCGTTCCAGTAACTCAGATTCTGGCGTTCTCACCCCTGCACCTCCTCCCATTTGCCCAGTGCTCTTAGAAATGCCTCTGCCTTTTTGCGAGCAGTCGCGTGCAAAGAAAACGGCCCAGCCCCAATTGCGTAATAATAAGCGGTCCACATGTTGTTGTGATTGTAAATTAGTTTCTCAGCCTCATGCATCGCGTTGAGGTCACGGCAGTAATTTGGAAGATCATCATACCCATGTAGTAAACTAAATGCCGTTGGTGTTGGCGGTATTCCAAAACTGGGTGTGTTTACTGTCCACCCACACGCCTCAGCAATTCGCTGGTTAATTTGTTCGTCAGTCATTTTGCACCTCCCATTTGCCCAGCGTCCTCAGAAACGCCTCTGCGCGTTGGCGGGCTGTTAAATGCAAATACGACTTGCCCCACGCTGGCACACTTCGGATTGGCCCAAAGATTTTGCGCACCATGTTGGTATATTCCAGCCAACTTTCATCTGACAGCACCTTCTCAGCCTCATGCATCGCGTTGAGATCGGTGCAGTAATTTGGCCCCGAATTGTAAGCGCATTCTGGATCGCTGCATCTAGGACACCCGATTGGGTTGCCAAGCGCCGCGTGAATCGCCGCGTTAATTTGTTCGTCGGTCATATTATTCAAACCTAGGAAGGATCAGCTTAAACTCAGGCAACCCGGGCCACTCTTGGCCCTGCTCGCACCGCTTAAAGTGCGCCAGCTCCTCCTCAATGCGGGCGTTGGCATTCGCCAGCAAGTCCGTGGAGGGTCGCATAAATTGAGCCAAGTGCGGCGCCTCAGTGTCCACAACAAGGAACCAGAAGCCTGGCACTTCCTTCATGCCGGCAGCCTTCCGGTAGCCATACTGATACCAAGCGGCCTGCACATCGTAGCGAAAGCGGTTGAACGATGAGTCGAAGTTTCGGATGTCATTCGTGGTCTTAAGATCAATAATGCACAATTCTTCGTTGATTCTGGCAATTAAATCGGGTCTTCCCTTGCATTTAATGCCGTCACGTTCCCAGAACATGCTCGTCTCAATGTTGTCACTGTCGTAGGCGCAGTGCTCCATCAAGGGCTCGCACGCCTTGTAGCAGCCGGTGACTACTTGAGCCTCGGCCTCGGTGATGATAGTCTTGCCGATGTTGTTCTCGCAGAAGAGCGCCCACTCTTCCTTGCCGGCCTTAGTGCGCTTATCCACGTCAGGCCCCACTGCGTAGTCTACGCGCCCCTCAAGGACAAGCGAGTGGATGAGCGTGCCCATCTCCATGGAACGGCTAGGCTTCCACTCCTGCTTCTTGCGGTGCTTGTAGTAGCTGGGAGCCACCGCAAAGTTGTCCAGCTCATGTTTACTGAGTCCGTCCATCTGACGGTACTCGGCCATCGGTATGTTCCTGTGTATCATTTGATTAGGTTTCTGATTTTGTTGTGTAGGTCTTCGATGGTGCCATCGTTGACTATCTCTATATCGGCAGGGATGTCGGCCTGCTTTAGCTCTGATTCGTGATTTTCTGCAATTAGTCCCGGCCGGACGATGCGAACGATAATACCATTCTTGTTGCGGATGTAGTCAGCCTCGTTCTGGAATCGCACGTCCGTGTAGACCAGCTTGCAGTCCTCTTCCAAAAACTGCACAAATTCCACCCAGGTGTCTGGGTTGTACCGGCGCCCTGCCATGCCCAAGTCTTGCAGCAGCGCCCTTCCACGCTCATCCTTTTTGCCGTCCCAGCCAAAGGAACGTGCCAGCATTTTCACACGGTCAGCAAATGCCACCCGATAGTAGCCCAATTTGTACAGAGCACCTGCCGCGGTGTCCTTGCCTGAGCCTGCTAGGCCAATAAGTCCGATGTACTTCATGGGTTAACTTCCAAGGCACCACAGGCCACAACGGCACCGTGTTCGTTGCGGATCATCTTGCTGGGTGATACCAGGTCCTTCCGGTCAGGCAACTGAATGCGCAGTAGGCCGGCAACAATGAACATCGTGTCAGGCTGTGGGTCTGGCACATTGGAGAGGCCCAGCATTTTGCTGGTCATAAGCGGGACTCCGTTGACGGTGCCCACCTGCTGGAGCTGCGTGTTGACTCGGGCGATGTAACCGGACGGTTCTACGTCTGGATGCCCGCTGATTTTGATAGTATGAGGAGTAAGATTAACGAGTTTCATTGAGTATGTTTGCGACTATGTTTATGGCCAGCATGGTCTTGCCGGACTTTTCGGGACCACCGATAACAAGGAAGTCACCGTATCGGATGGGCGTTAGGTTATCGAGCTTGTCGTACCCAGTGCGGATACGCTGCGTCTGATCGTCACCTTCCTGGTAGCGGGTGATTGCGTCCATGATGAGTGCCTGGGTGTCCAGCCGGATGGGTGGAGTCATCTCACCGCGGATGCGCTCAATTCCGGTGGCCAAGCCGTTGACTAGCTCAGGAGTGCTAACATCGGCAGACTCAGCAAACTGCATCCCCTCGGCCAGCACTGCCACCACTGCCCTCCGCTTGCTGGCATTCTTGACGATCTCCATGAGCCCTTTAAGAGCGCCGGCAATCGGCATGAGTGTGTAGAGTTCCGTGACCTCGTGGAACTGCACGTTCTCATTCCGCTCGCGCAGCTTTTCAAAGATGATGCGCACGTCACACACAGCTCGCCGGGATACCTGATCCAGCACGATCTCCACTATGTCTCGGCTCAGCCGGTCATAGATGAATGTCGGGTTGAACGCAGCGTCACTGATTGAGTTAAGGACAAGCTCAGGGTGGTTGAGCGTGATGCTGGCAATGCCACGCTCAGCCTCAACCGGGGTTGGTATCTTCATTACCAACCTTTCTGCGAACTCGGTGCGGAATCAAGCAGGGAGCCAGTGCGCCCCTTCAGTGCTTGCCGCTTCTCTCCTTGAGACCGGCACAGCCAGGCGTTAAGGAAACGCCCCATGCCGCGGCGAGTCTTGCGCTTTGGCGGGTTCGTCTCCACCCAAAGGCGAGCCAAGGTCAACTCACGGTCTACCATTGTTTGACCGAATGCAGAACAGAAGTCTGAGTACAGATTTGGTGGGAGCGAGTAAAACCCGTCTTGGCAGGGAAATTGGTCGCCTGTTTCCTGTGGCGGTTCTGGCTGAGGGAGCAACTCTTCCTTGAGAGCCTCCAACACTTCCGGTCCATAGAAAGCACTATTTGCTTCAACCATTTCAACAACGGACTTATACCGCTTGCCGCTGGGCTTTAGGTCTTCGGCTGTCACAACCTCATCGTCGCGCATGGCAGGCGATTCCTCTGCCACGGGAGCCGGTTGCGGCGCCTCAACAGGCTTGGGCGTCTCAATGGAAACAGGAATGCAGACATCCATGACGGTCCCGCCCCAGTAGGTAATTTTTATCGTGATGTTCATTTTAGTTTTGTTGGTCTGCGTGAAGGTCAGATGCGCAGCCCCTGTCGTTGCTAGTGTCTGTGCGGCAACGCTCACACTCTTGGGCCAAGATTATTTAAGTCCGTCCATACCTTCACGGAGTAGTTGAAAGAAAGTCCCAGCATCCATGGTCACCTTCCAATGTTTGCGGTCCTTCTTGTGAGCTACGATCCAGGCTTTCTGGCCTGCATCCCTCTCAGCCTGTTCGCAGGCTTTATCGAGGTTGAGCGCCTGCACACATTTGACTTCCATATGCAGGTTCTTTAGCTCCTCGCAGATCACGTCCGGGCTGTCTGTCCCTCCTGCGAACTGCTGGCCCCTGCGTGCAGTAAAGCCAGCTTCGCGGAGTTCATCACGCCACATGCGCTCACCGCGGGCGCCCTTCTGGCGTGAGTTTACCATCCGGCTTCAGCTTCGAGTTCGTCCACAACCTTGCCCATCGGAATCTCATCCTCAACCTCAACAGGAGCTGGCTTGGCCTGAGTTGCAGGAAAACAATTCCACAGGTTGGCCTTGTCTGCGCTAATGAAGATCGACGCACGGATGGCTTGAATCTCTTCAGTGCTGGTGATACCGGCTTGCTCAGCGACCCACTTAGCAGCAGCAGCGCACTGGACGTACAACTGAGCACGCTGGAACACGAGACGCTTGGCGTCAGCCGGAGTGCCTGCGCCCCGACCGGAAGCTAGCGAGGCGTTGGTCTTCACAGCCTGCTCGTACTGCTTCTCAGCGCCGCGGACGCCATCAATGATAGCAGCCTTCTCGGTGATGTTCAGCTCGTTCGAGTCACTGTGCTTCGAGTACTTTACGGACAAGCCCTGGAGGCCCTTGTTGGTAGGCTGAGACTTGATCGTGATCGTTTGACCGATGAGGTCCTTGATCTCGTCATTGGTCCAGAAGGACGCACGCACTTCGCCGGTGCTGTCTTTAAGAATGGCAGCAACTACGCGCCAGGGTCCAAACTTGCCTTCGCCGGTCTTAGGTGGGAAGGCGGCCTTAACCTGCACGGACATCTCTCCGATGATGGAGCCGTCAGCGAGGTTTGTAAGGTCAGAGATTTTAGCAACTTTCATGTTTTCGTTTTGGTGTCTTCAGCGATGGGCAGAGGCAACAGCCCCCGCAGCAACCACCGCTGGTTGGCAGACAACTAGAGATTCGGTTGGAGGTCAATAGACCTTTAGCGTTTTTTTGCGGCAGCCTGCGCTTTGGCTGCTTCCTTCTGCACGGAGTAGGCAATGGCAGCAGCCTGCTTGGGTGGCTTGCCTGAGGCAATCTCGGCCTTGATGTTCTGGACGAAAGCCTTCTCGGTTGGTGAGTGCTTGATTGGCATGGTGTTATTTACGTTTTCTGTGTTCTAGTTCTGCCCGGTTGCGAGCACGCTCAAAGTCATCAAAGATTCCAATGCGCTTGTTATCAGGAGCATGGAGGATGTACTTCTTGTTGTCTCTGGAAATTATCCGGTAGCCAGTGCTGTTGTCGGTGACGATGGTTCCATTTCCAAGCTGCTCAGAAACAATGTTTTCTGGAATAAACGTGAGTTGTTTGTTGCGAATGCGCTCCTTCTCGTAGTTGCCGGCTTCCGCTGTGATGGCTTCTGAGATTCGCTTGATCGCTGCAATTTGTTCGTCACTGTTGTTCTTAAGTCTGGGAAACTCCGTCAGAAGTTTGCGTATAACAGGCGACTCATACGCCCTGGCAAGCAGGCCGGCAGTTCCCATTGATGCTACTGCCATTGCCTTTCCAGCCGCGTTGACAAACATTGCGACCCCAAGTGGTGCAAGTAATCTTGCTCCGGTTCTTGGATCTACGTTGAAGCTTTCAGCGCGCTTCGTCAGATTCAGATAGTTTGCAAGACCCTCAACAGCCTTCAGATCGTCTCCAGAAAAGAACACGCCTGTTTGCTTTGAGAGCTTTCCAAGAGCAGTCGAGAACTTTGCCGTAGACAACTCTCCGGTTGCTTCGATGACCGCCATCTCTGCCGCTCTTGAGAGAATTGCTGCTCTGGCAACTGATCTGCCATTTGCGTCAAGGTTCTTGTAAAGCAGCCGTATTTCACTTGGCTTCTTTGAGAACAGAGCAGTGTTGATTTGCTCCGGGGTTACATCGGCCTTGCGAAAGATGGCGCGCAAAGCAGTGGACTCAAGGTCTTTAATGCCTTCCTTAAGCTTGGCCTTTGCAATGGTGTACTGGTCAACTGATGGCTGTCCTTCAGCGTTGCGGATGGCTCCCTTGATGTCTTCTGACAACGCGCCATAAAGCTTGTTGCCAATCTTCTGTAGTGGGCTTTTAACGGAAGCCAGAGATTGGTCGCTTGTCAAAAACGGCTTGATAGCCTGAAGATTTTGCTCAACTGCCTTGAGTGTCAGGCCATTGTATCCAAGCACGTTTCCGGTAGCCGGATCAAGAATCGCGTCACCAAGAAGACCCTTTCCGAATGCCTCCAGCTTGGCAACAATCGGGGCATACAATTGCCTGTTGGTTTGATTGAGCGCATCAATCTCTTCTTTCAAGGCAATGAATGTCCTCGCAAGTTCTGGTGACTTCAGAGACGGAATGCCAAATGACACTCGATCAAGGACACTGTTCTTTTGCCCGCTCCAGTGAGCAATGTAGTCAGATTTTGTTTTATTAACATTTTGGGCAATAGACGCAGCCAACTCTTTATCTGCGCCTGCGCCAAATAAATTCAGCACTTCGTCAATAGCTTCCAGCCTGGCAGCTTGCTGCGCATCACGAGCAGCAGCAGTACCCAACAGAGTGCCTTCACTGAAGTCTTGTGCTCTTTTTCCAACAGTTGTTTTTGGCGGCAAAACATCAGAAGTAAATACCGGCCTGCCGGCCTTTCTGGCCTGCTCAACGGTTTCCCTGATTGCTGCATCATTTAGCCCAGGCACCTGCAACTCAGGCAACGCAAACGAACGCGGAGCAGCCATTCTCGATCCAGCAACGCCACCCATACCTCCGCCAATTAAGCCACCAACAATTTGGCCTGCATCTTCAAATCCAAGCGCACCAGCAGTCTCTGATCCAGCCTGTGCTCCAAGTTCAGACATCGCTCCACCAGCAACTTGCTGCATGGGTTGCGATGCGAAAGCAGTGCCAATTGCTCTGGCAATAGGCGAAGTCATCTGCTTAAGAAGTGCGCCTGCACCAATGGTGCTCAAGGAACTTGCCCCACCTCTGGCAATAGCCTCAAGCAGCTTGTCGTGTTCAGTCGAAGATTCACGAATGCCGGCCTGATCCATTATATGGGTCCAAGCTTCTGTGGGCGTACTCATTCGAGTGCCAAACAGCTTGTTGACGCCAAGCACCAACGGGTCCCCAACCATGTCAGCAATTGCTCCAGCAGAAGCCCCAAGTGCTGCGCCGGGAATGCCACCAACCATGCCTCCAAAAACAGTGCCAGCAGCCATGTTGGCTAGTGGCGGTACAGCTCCACGAATTACTGGAGCAGCAGCCGCGGCGGCCTGCTCAGCCATGCCAGGCTCATTGCCTAGAGGAGTCTGTAGCCTTTGAGTGTCTTCAACTAACACCGGGGCGGCAGTTGTAGACTGTTGGTGAGTATAGTTAGCGTACTCCCAAGCCTTTGTTTCGTCTGGAGCATCAACCTCGTAATCAACTCCGCCAACAGTAACATCGTAGGTAGGCATATTAGCGTTTCTTGATTCTTACTGCCCCGGCTGGAGGCGCGCCAAACGGAGAAGCAGCAGGCGCCTGAACCGGCATCTGTGTTGAACCGGCTTGAGTAGATTGCTGCCGGAATGTCGTGCTGCCAAACGGCATGGTGGCTTCGTCTGCCTGCTTGTTTATAGCTTCACGCTCATCAGCAAGCTGTCTGATGTTTTTTACAGGACCAATCGTGAATGCTCCAAGCTCTCTGGCTATCCCTGGGCTTGTGGCAGAGATAATCCTAGACTGCACATCATTGTTGTATGCGTTCGAGGCGCCATTAAGGCTGTACGTTGCAACGTTGTAAAACCGTTCCGGGTCTGCTTCTGCTTTCTGAAGCAGTTTAGTTACAAAGTTTTCCCGGTCTTTTAATGGAACATTTCCAAGTGCTGTAGTAAGCCTGGTTTTGTCCTCTTCAAGAATCGGGTCTTTGTTGATTATTTTGGTGAAAAATGGAGTAACACTTCCAAAAAAGGAATTGCCCCTAAGTTGGTTAACTTCTCCTGCGCTTAGAAGCTCAGGGTAACGAATGAGCAACTCACCAATCTGTACAGCATCTGGAGAGATAATGCTGTTGATGCCCTTCATTACAGTCTGCTTAAACAAGCCAAGAGCACCGTCTCGATCTCCCTTCATAAGAAGATCCTGCCCTTGCAGTAGCTGCTCTTTTACGGTGCTGATAGTGCTGCCGCGCTTTTGGATTTCTCCCCAATTCTCTTTTGCAGAATCATATCCTTTAGTCTGCTTGTAGCTCTTTAAGTCTTCTCCGTATCTGTCCTTAAAAGAGTCCTCAACCATTTTGATTTCCCTGTCAGCAACCTGTGCAGGAAATCCGTATGTATTGAGCTTGGCCATGTTCTTGGCGTAATCCAACTCAGCAAGCAGTCGCTCCCTGTTTAGATCATGCCTGACCGCTGGAAAGTTTAACGTCTCCTGATCAAGTTCCTTGGCTTCGGCATCAATGCTGGCCAGGGCAACCATCCTTTGCTCTTCCAGCGCAGCCTTATTTTGCTCAATTTGCTGCTGAAAAGCGGACTGCGCTTCAAGCATTTGCTGCTTTTTCTCTATGTCGCGTTGTTGACGAAACTGCATTCCAGCTTCAGCCATAGGCCGAACACTCTGTGGAATGTAATCAAGCAGTGCTGGTGGAAGGTTTGCCATGTTATCGTTGCTCTGGACGTTGACTATGAATAGAGAGCTTCTTTGGCACAGCAAATATGTTCTGCGGCTGTGGTGGGTACATAGTAGGCTGCTGTGGAACCTGCATGGGTCCAAACAACGATGTCGGCGCACTTGGTTGCCGTTCTTCTGGGAACATGTATCCTGCCACAGCTTGTCTCATTGGCTGCCCTTCTTGTGAAGCAATCTGCGCTGCCGTGCGCCCAGTGGCAGCACCTTCGCTAAATTGTGTCCGCGCCAACGCAGCATCAAGTTCTGCCTTCTGCTTCTCCAATGCCTGCTTTTGCTGCTGAGCCGCTCCCATGTACTGCATGATTGCTGGAGTTACAGCATTCTTTTCCCTAGTTGAGATGGAGGTATCATCAAAGATCTCCTGAATGCCCTTGCGCTGATCCTCATCAAGAGAACCACCAAATGCCTTAAACATCTTCTTGGTGGCATCAAACTTGGCCTGGTCTTCCTTGTACTGCTTATACGCATCGGCAGCAGCAGTAATGCCACTGGCAATACCCTTGCCCATGGACTCGTAGCCACCCTGAAGAGTGCGTCCGATGTTTGCGCCAGCCTCAAGGATGCCTGCGCCCATCTGGCTCATGGCTGCTGGAGCCGGTCCTTGGTAGGGATTAATTGGTTTTGCCATAAACTAGGAGATTTTAGAGTCCATCCACGCCTTTACAAGCTGCTTCAGCTTTGGTTTGTCTGAGATGAATTTGGCAAACTCTTCGCCATGCTCAATGTAGGCATCAAGCAATTCGGGGCTGCTGTTTGTTAAAATCCATCTTCTAAACTCAAGCCACTTTGGATTCTCGCTGCCGTACACCTCGCGAGCCACCCAGCAAAATATACCGCCAATTGCGCCAAGAGCGCCGCCAATAATGCTTCCTGTCATGCTGCTCTTCCCGGCAGACCTGCTCGCATTAGCCTGAGCCTGAGCCCCTGCAAGGTTCATCTGCGCGTTGTAGGCGCCATAGATCGAGCCCATGCCAGTCTGACTCTCCGGGTTGAACAACTGTGGCCCGGCAGCTTGGCCCATGTTGTAGCCCATCTGCTGTGCAGCATTGGCTGACCCTTGAAGAATTGGCTGCTTGTAGAACGCCTGCAACACTGGGGCTTGAGCAGCCTGAAGCTGGCCAAGGGCGCCGGCACCAAGCTGAGCCTGACCGGCCTGAATGGCAGTGCCAGCTTGCATACGCTGCTGCTCTGCTTGGCCACGAGCCAACGCCTGCTGGAAGGCAGTTTCCTGCGCACCCATGCCAAGCTGCTCCCTTTGCAGGGCCTGACCAAAAGCCTGCTGCTGCGCGCCCAAGCCATACTCAAGACCGGCCTGCTGACGTTGCAGTGACTGAGCCAAGGCGGGCTGGTAGATTGCCTGAATAGTGCCCGCGGCCGCGGCTGAGTTCTGAAGGCGCTGCTGGTAGCGTTGGTTCTGAACAGAAGCACGATTCAAGATCTCGGCGTTTGCTGCTCGACCACCCAAAGCGGTTCCACGAGCGGCAAAGGCTGAACGAGCAGACTGGTCGGCAAGACGCTGCTCTTCAGCGGTGAGGTTTCTGCCGGCGGCCAGTTCAGCTTGTGACTGCTGCGCCAGCAAGCTGGCATAGTCCTGCATCCCTGGCATCGTGTTCAGGTACTGTTGAACAGTATCTTGGTTAATCTGTCCCAAGCCAGATTGCATCTGTGGCCCGCGGACCCTGCCAATCATGCCGCCTACTTGCGGTCCACCAACGCCCTGCTCAAAAGCGGTAAGCTGTGGCGCCTGCAAGGAGCGAGCCATCGACTGCTGTGCGAGCTGGCCGGCAGATCCAAGGGCTTCTTGGTAGCCAGGAGTCAGCGTAGAAAATGCCTTCTGGTATTCAGGAAGGGTAGCCTGAAGCTGCTGAAGTTCGGCAGCACGATTGGCGGCACTGTAGCCAGCTTCAATTGCAGCAACCTGTGGGTACAGCTTTGCCTGTTGAGCCAGTGCCTGCTCGCCAAGATACCCTTGAGTCTGCGCTTGAAGCTGGGCGTACTTAGGCTGGTATTCAGCTTCACGAGCGTAAACTTCAGGTGCCATTTCTACCTGGCCCTTAAGAATGTCTCGCATCGACTCCTGATAATTAGGAGCCGCTGGTGCTTGCACTACTGTTGTTCCGCCGCCTCCGCCTCCGTACATAAATTACTCCTTATCGTAGTTTCTGAATTTTGAGTCAACGTATCTCATGTGATCCCATCCTCCAACAAGAAAGGCTACATGAGAATAAATGTTAAAATCGCTGCACTTTAAAACAGGCGCATATTCTTTACCACTTGCTTCTTCTCCGGCAACCCAGCCATTGCAGGCGTTAAGGATCATCGGAAGCAGGCTGAATTTGTTTAGCTGGAAAAACGGGTTTAAGGCAATTGTCTGCGTAAACAAAAACAGTTCTCTGGCTGCTTCAGTAATTGTGACAGGCTTGTCCTTGTCAATCAAGTCGTCTAACAGGTGGAAGAAGTTCCAGCACCTCCAGATGAGATCAAATGCTGCTTCATTCCCATTGGAGATGAGTACCATCAAGCCAAGGGCCTCTGGGTTTTGCGCTACTTCTTCTGGCTTGCTACAGTAGTCCATTATTTTTTGTACAAGAATTCAGCGATCTTAAACGGAGACGAGTGCGCCGCTTCCTTGTGAAACTCGGCCAACCCGGCGCCCATTAAGCTCTCCCACGGACCTGGGTCCATTATCAGGCTGATGTTTGGATTGTGCTCCACAAGTTTAAACCCAAACAATTCCGCGGCTTTTAAGTGATACCAGCTTGGATAAAACATGTACTTCCAGATTTCTTGCACCTTCTTGACGGACTGCGCTTGCTGGAGGTCAGGATCGTCAATTGAGCACATGTCAGAGATGAGCAGCTTCCCGCCTGGCTTTAATACTCTGTGTACCTCTTTTAAGACATCCACAAGCGGTCTATATCCGATGCTTTGGTAAAAGTAGATGAAGTCAAACTCGTTGTCTGGAAACGGAATGGCATCAAATGATCCAAGTACAAACTCTGCGTTGCTTGGCGCGGTCTGCTGTGCCTGATCAACCTGATCTTTGGATATCGTCAGCCCAACAAACGAGCTTTCAGGATGTTTAGCCGCAAAGTAGTTGGCAACAGATCCGATGCCACACCCGGCATCCAGCACTCTCTTTGAGCCATCCTGCCAGTGCCGGCTGTACAGGAAATCAAGGTGCTCTTCAAAGTTGATTGAGAACAAGCCAGCTTGAAATACAGGATAGTCATTATTGACGTAAATTGACGTACAATCTTCCCAGTACCGCTCAATCTCTCCGTGCGGCTTGCATTTGTTTTTATAGTATATTGAGTGCGCCAAAAACGCAGAAAACCTTGAGGCGCTCATTTAGGCGGGTGGCAAAACTGTAGTAATTAAAAATGAAGCTGCCCAAAGTGGATATTGAGTTCCATCACCGTAGTTGTAAAAGAATCCAATATGATTTCCAGATGAAATAGATCCAAATCCTTCCGCAACATTTTGATCGTAAATATAATCAGTGCGTCCAACATTTCTCATTGAAGAGGCAATAAGACCAGCAGCAGGATAACTATTTCCACTTCCAGAAACCTGATCGCATTTAACAGGTGTATTTGCAGGAATTGCCGGGGCACTTTCTCCAGAAATAATATCCCTAATGTAATTAACATAAAACTTGGATATTGCAGTCATATCCATGAATATGCTTTTTACATTAATCCCGTATTCTCCAGTTTTTAAATTGGTGGAATCGTAAATCAAAGAAAGCTGAATACCTCCGTTAAACACGGTGGTTTCTGGGGTCGTAATAGTAAACGTCCTTGCCGCAAAGTTTGTAGACGTAATCTGGTAAAGCCTTCCAGTAACTCCAGCAGTCCCAGTGTTAACTCCAACGTACTGATACTGCAAAAAGAATGGAGCAACAGGGTCATAGTATCTTGCAGCCAGGCCACCGTAATTAATGGTCATCGTGGACGACCCAGCAGTTCTTGTAGCCGTAACCGTCAAAAACCTTGATGTGTCTACTGTGGTTGATGGAACAGTTGCTGCGTAAAAGTACGCAGAGGCTACAGGCTGTGAAACACCATCAAGCAACGTATCAAGGTAGCCCTTGGTAACAACATCATTGGCAACGGTTGGAGCTGAAGATGTTTGCAGCTTTCCAGAGAACAGGTATGTGCCTGTTAGCGTGCCCCCGCCAGCAGGAGCCCTGGTGGCAATCTGCGTGTCCACATAGGCTTTAGTCGATGCCTGAAGCGGCAGCGCAGGATCTGCTGCTAGTGTGAGCGTGTTTCCCGCTCCAATGGTCAGCGAGCCCACTCCAGTGTCACCAGCCTTGTTGATCGGGGTAAACCCTAGGGACGCCTGCTTTGTGGCGAGGCCCGTGTCAACGTACTGCTTGGTGGTAACCTGAAGTGCACTGACAGGATCAACAGCTAAAGCCAGGGGACCCACACCCGTGTCGCCTGCCTTGTTTACCGGCGTAAAGCCCAGAGAAGCCTGCTTGGTTGCCAAGCCAGTGTCCACATACTGCTTGGGAGCGGCAGACAAAGATCCGGCCGGAGTTGCGCTAGACAGGGTCAACTCGGCAGTCATGGCAACTGAGCCGTTCCGATTGATGTACGGAGTCAGATCTGGGGCAATGGCAGCCTGCACCTGAGAGATGGTGCCCTTCCTGAGTTGGTTAGACTGTAAAATAAGCAGCAAGTCAGCGCCTGTGCACGAGGCCGCCGCAATCTGATCGCTGATTGCCCCAGGCACAAGCACGGCATTATTGACATGCGCGTTTAAGTTGGTGGCAGTTACCTGCGCGCCATCTGCGTATGTTGTTCCTGATTGAATTTGTGCCATATTATTCTTCGGTGATCATTCCCCTGTTCGAGGTGATAGCATAGATACTAGCCCCCTTCAATGCTGGTCTTCCCTTGTTGAAGGCAACCTCAACG
>Ga0247723_1000714_pt1 | contig 21584 bp, 38 predicted proteins | sample MSEWelMarce5H_FC_FD_189079 | JGI IMG/M metagenome (GOLD analysis project Ga0247723, IMG submission 189079) | Subsurface sediment microbial communities from gas well in West Virginia, United States - MSEEL Well Study Marcellus 5H_FC | ecosystem: Environmental > Terrestrial > Deep subsurface >... | reverse complement strand
ATTGGCGGATAACTTATCCAATGACCCGAGAAATTCCTCGTGCATTAGATTCTTAGCATTTTTATCAGACATGATTCCAGCTTCCTCCCGAACTATTTCAATCATCTCATTCCTTTCGGAATCGTATGCTTCGTCCCACCAATCCTGTGCTTCTACTTCTACTCTAAATTCTGGCATATGTTATATGTTAGACCGTGTTTCTTTTAAAGTTTCGGATGGTGCTCTTTCTCCTCTCGGACTCAAGATATCAATCTTGCTCTCGTCCTTGGCCAACTCCGCAAGTCTCTCTATCCATTTCCGGTCTTCGCTGATTAGAAATTCCGGATTGTTATAATAATTCATTCCATACTTGTCAACAACATTATGCAAGGCTTGGCGGAATGCCTGAAAAATTGGTTTTCTTTCTGTCATAATGTTTCAAATATACTAAAGGTATCCGCACAAAAAAACCCGAGGACTTCGGGTTTTTCTATTATTGTTGTTATTTCTTTTTGTTTTCGTGAATGCATTCTATTAGGAATTCGAGATCTTTCGTTATATCCATCAGGGATATGCAGATCTCCAGCAATTCCTTACGGGTTCCTGCGTATCTCATTTCCTTTTTGATTCCCTCCAATTCATCCTGAGCCACTATTAGTACCTTGTCCAGGTCATATAGATATTTAAGCTTTTCGGTGACCTTTTCCTTGGTCACGCACTCTAATCTGAGTTCTTTTGCGAATTCGAGTAGAGATGAATTTTTCTTTGAGGTTTCCATACACCCTATTTATCCGTCCGAGAATCGGACAATTATTACTTACTGTCGACCTTATTCATAGATGCTCTGATAGACAATAAGACTAGCAAGGCTCCCGAAACAGATTTAACAGATAGCGCAACCGGAAATCCTATCAGATAAAGACCGATGATCATGGTCGTAGGGATGATCGCTAGTAATATCGTCACCAGGATTATACCCAGGATAGCGAATGCTATTGGTCCTACGGATTTTTTAATCCCATCCATTATTTCTCCGATCTTCTGGTTCATATGTTAAATCCTTTTTTTGGTGTGATGTTGTAGTCGATACCATACTCATCCGTTTGTGTTGACTGGTCATAAACTATTCTTCCCTCTAAGCACACCTTAGCGATTGGGGTTTTCTTAGCTATGTGTTCAACGTACAGGGATCTGATGTAACGATCCGGCATTTTGATTTTATCATAAACGTAAACGTTTCCGTCTACTAATGTTACCTCAATCGAGCTCCCGCCCGGTGTTAGACTTAATGGATTGGTGCGATACTCGTCGCTGACATGTAATACTTTTGCTGACATATGATAAAACTTTTTTACTGTTCCTTAAAATTAACCAATAATCTCGATTGGAAAAATTCAGGATCCGAAGTTCTCTAAGATCATCTTCATCAGATAGATCCTCAACTCGTTCTTCTCTTCTTCCCTGATCCCCGATTCTCTCAGGTCACGGACTATTTCTTTCTGCTTAAGGTACAGTTCACGGGCTAATTTCTGAACTTGTCCTTTGTAATCTTCTAATGGATCTTTAGTCATTGTCGAATTTTGCATTTGGTCTAGTTTGTCTAATCACACATTTCCAACAGTAAACCTTGGCTGTATCGGAATCCACGTTGTTTATGATAGTTGTACAGGTTTCACACTTAAGGTGCTTATACTCTCCTCTCCTGGTCTGTGGCTTTTTCATCTACTTACTTCTCCTCTACTTGTAAAGGTTTGAGTTCAATATTTAAATTCTCCATAGCAAACCCCTTTAAATAGGAGCATTTCTCAAACTCTTCAAGATCTTCAAATACTTTTAGCATCCGCGACAAAGCTTTGTTAATGGTCTGACTATTCTCACCCTCTATAGCATCGGTGCCATTGGTCCGGATCAATTCATACGATTCTCTGCACAGGTCGACAAAGATCTTCTTTTCCATTAACTTATGGTGTCCGTCTTCGATCCACTGATCATATCCGGATTCATCGTCGTTTTCGTCGTAAAACATATACAGATTATTATATGTCGCTAAGCAAAAAGGTTTTCACCGCAAATTGTCTATTCACAATCTCTTTATAAAGTGTTGACCCGTGGATACCAACTTCCAATTCGGAAACGTACCCATCCCTTAGATCCCTCACCTTCTCTCTCAGGATCATTCCACCTCCAAGATAAACCTTCTGCTTAACCTCTTCGTGCATCACCTTATTATTAAAGTGACAGATGAATCTGATGTATGTGTTGGGATAGATGTCTTGCTGCATAGTAAAGATTTATACCGGACTATCAGATTTCTGTTCCGTCGGGATTGAATCTGGTATCCATGTTCTCGTAGTAATCCTCAGCCGATTCTTCTGAATGCATATAATCCCACTCCGCATCCAGCTGCTTGCCAAGCTCTGCGGCCTTCTCTCTTACCCACTCATTTCCCTTCTGCTCGATCTCGTCAACGAGTTCTGTAGAGATCTGTTCATCGTCAATGTCTTCTATCGTGATAAACATTGCCTTGCTATAAGGGTTCCTACCTATCGAATGGTTGATGGTGATGTAAAGATCCTTCCAGAATTCTGGATAAGCATCTCCTTCTGCTCTAAGAAACTTATTCTCGCTCTTAGCAACCTCTTCCTTCATGCCTATAGCATTAATGAAATTCAGATTGTCAACAAACCAAACCTTTCCTTTGAACCATAAATCGAAGGAATCATCCCACTCGATGGATCCGGCGTCAACATCCACACCATACTCCATCATATCATCGACGAAGTTGTTTATCGTATCTTCGGACCAACCCTGATGATACGGCTCGTAGTTGGAGATTGCCTTTTGCTTTGCCTCTGGACTAAGCTGATCGAAAGAAAGACCTTCTCCTCCGCCGTCTCCCTCAAATATTCTATATGGTTTGATGTGTTTCATTTTGTCTCGTTTTTGCAATTTGTTACCGATCTAACAAATAGGTAAACTGGCCACAGCACGCAAGGTAGTGCTAGTAGCCAGAAAAGATCCTTATCCTGAAGATTGTCCAGGATATAATCCATTAACCCTGTCCTCTTGACGTCTTCTTGTAAAGCTTGCTTGTCTTGCATTTAGAGGATTTTGTTTTAGCATGAACTCCTTTGCGACTCTTCTTACTCTTTTCTTTGTAAGATGTAGCACTCATGCCTTTGCTTTTGGATTTCTTGTCTTTAGCCATTTGGTTGACGGATTATTTTCTTTTCATCGGACACTGTCCGGATGAGCTATATATTTAACTCAAGAATACCGTTTTTTTGCGCACGGGCACATAGTATGTTAGCACCTTACTACCCTATAGGGACAAAGAAAAAAGGGACCGGTTTCCCAATCCCTTTATCTTGCTCCCCGAGCTGGACTCGAACCAGCGACCTAATGATTAACAGTCATTTGCTCTAACCGACTGAGCTATCGAGGAGTGTGGCGGAGAGAGAGGGATTCGAACCCCCGGACCTATTACAGTCAACGGTTTTCAAGACCGCCTCGTTAAACCACTCTGACATCTCTCCGTTAATCCTATTATAGTCCGTTTCTTTGGATCATTCTAATCTGAAGCATGATGCTTCTTTTAAAACAAATCCAACGCTTCTCGTACTCATTAGGTTTTTTCTCGTTCTGACATTTGATGCCATTCAGAATCTTGTTTGCATAAGATTTGTTTTTCAACAATGCGAAGAACTCCTTGTCTATATCTGTGTATCTTCCGCCGACATATTTTGCTATCAGCTTCTTGCTACGGGTTAGACTATCATGGATCCAGATGTCTATTTCGTTGATGTAATCAGAAGAGATGTAAACTCTTGATGTATCTGAAATCGGAAACGAATTACTAGTTGACATATAATATTTATCTTTAACGTAAATATTATATGGAAATCATCGCAATTTGTTTCCTTTTTAGCTGCCTATGCTATCCTTTTTCACTTTCACCACATCCACTTTCTTCCTGACAGTCAAAACCTTCTGAACAACCACAGTATCCTTCTTCTCTCTCTTTACCACCTTGTATCCCTCTATAATCCGACCCAACCCGGCGGATCCATCCTTCGCATCCTGCAGAAAGCTGAGGTACTCTTCAAACTCTGCTGTATCAGATCCCATCACATCGGCCAGTCTCATCTCATACATCCTGATGTCCGAATCCAGGTTCTCCTTCAGAGGGAGCAGGGCAGAAGCTCTGGAACCCTCGTCTACGCTGCTTAAATAATCTATAGCTAAAGATTCGTTGATTCGGAGAGAAGTCTCCAGCTCCTTAGTGCCTTCAATCAATCTTCTATCCTCTCCGGAAAAAGATTTGTAAATCTTGTAACTCCCGAAGGAGATGATGATTCCTGCTATTATTCCTGCTATTGTTTTCATTGGCATATTTCTTACCGGACTACCTATTCCATCCGGACAGGATCAAAACGGTCTCTGGATGTTCGTCCGATTCTCCTGTTTCTTTATAAGTGCTGTACTTCTTACCGGTCAGATAAGAGTAGTACTCTGCTATCTCTTCCGCCGCAGCCACCTGGATGGTGTGCTGGACAGCCGCGATAAAACTCTCTGGACTGAGATGAATGTGATCATCTGGTCCTTCGACACTGATCATCTCATCTTCCGTCATGTAGCAATCCATCTCGTACATGTCGTTCATCACCGAAACTATCTCAACGATGCTTCCGTCAAACGGGATAGATGTCATGATCTCTTGGCGCGCTTTAAATAAAGTAACTGTTTTCATACCCGTTATTTATTCTGCATTCTCCGCTGATTTTTCGGCCATCGGAACGATTGAGACCATATCACTCATCTCGCTCATCTTGTGCTCCACCCTATCGATTACTCTCTGAAGCGTAACCATCTCCGACACATATCTTCCCGGTACGGTCATCCAGTAGTTTACTTCGTCTCTAGCGTGGATAACTGTGCTGTGATCCCGACCGAATATGCTACCGATGTTCTTTAAGCTCATCTTAGAAAACCTCTTGATCGTAACCATGCAGATAAATCTGGCGGTCACCAACTCGGTCTTCCTAGATCTGCCAATCAGAAGATCTGCTGGGAATCCAGTCTCTTCCTCCATGGCATACAGTGTTTCGTTAATCACCTTTCTCTCGTACTTCGAGATACCCTGAATGTGGCTATCGTATATTTTATCGTTTGACATATATGTTGAATAGCTGGAATCAGCCATTTGATTTCGGTTTTTCGCCAATTAATTGACAATTTTTTAACAATTTGCCAGTCTCCTGACCAATCTTCTTATCTGGACCGATCTTTTTATGTCTCGGTCTTTTTCCTTCTGCGTCAACGTCTTCAGCCAGGATATCCTTCCAAGGCAGTAATATTAATGCCCCGATCAATCCCAGTTGAAACCCGATCTGGAGGTACGGTACTAGCTCTTTCATAATATCGCAAGATTACTTAGAGATCGCGTTTGAAAAAAATGGATTCTCACGAGAGATAGCCGATCACCTGTTTCAGATGACCCGGAGTACAGCAGCTCATATGGAGAAGCTTGACCGCTTTGTACTGCGGCCAGTAGCTAGATCCAGGAAAGCCTGCCTCGCAGGAGATCAGATCTAGAGTTACCTGCAGCATGTCTATCATCATCGAGTTGATGCCGCACTTTTTCATCTCCTTAACCAGCTTAACCGGATCCGAAGAAAACACCTGCCACTTCTGGCGGGCAGCCGAGAACAGGGGTTCGAGCTCCTCGAATAACCTGTCCCACTGTTCGGGATTCTGATGTGGCAGAGTCACTATCACAGTGAATGCCTTGGCAAAAGATTTCTCCAGCTCTGTCTGAGCCATCTCTTGCATCTTCATTTGGGCTACGAACATGGTCGCAGTCGTTGGACTCTTAACGCTAGGTCGAGTCGGGATTCCGAATATCATATTTCTCCTTTCTTTCTTGGCTAACCCATAGATTAGCCTCGTAAAATTAATCAATCCCTGTGGTTTAAAAAAATGCATCAAGCCCCGAGTTTTCTAAGCGTACGCATGGGACGTATGTTACTAACATACTATGTTATAAGGGGTGCTAAGCCTCAGCCTCAAGCCCCGAGCCATCCTGTGCTATCCGGGGTTTTGTCTGAGCCATCCCTAGGCCTCGGGGTATCCCCCTCCGGATCCTAGGCCCCGTGGAAAATCCTGCCCGAGGCCTAATGGGTAAGCCTCGGGCCGAGGATAGGATTGGTTGGGTTAGGATTGGCCCATTGGGCTAGGCCCCGCTAGGCCTCATTGGGATCTTGGGCAGCTAGGAATCTTAACCCTCCTAGCCCCGGGCCTACGCACGCGCACATACGCGCAGAGAGAGGACGTGCAGGCCAACCCGCTCACCCTCCCACATAGTATGTTAGCATTATAGTATCCTGCCCGGGCCGGGGCAAAGCACAGGTCCATCCCAAACCCCCGGCCATCCAAATAGTTGTTCCGTCTCATTTTTATCGTACGCTGCTAGACATTACATTTACACTAATGAAGAATCACGTACATGCTATAGAAGAAGAGAACAAGCACTACCTAGTTATAAAGGATGTACTTGGATCGATCCACAAGATAGAAGTAGAGAGAGAAGAGATAGAGAGATATGATACAGGAGCTAAGGTCCAGGATGCATTCCCTAACCTCTCAGCCGATCAGAGAGAACTGATCATCTCCGGTATACCAGGAGATCTATATGATTCCATCTTCCGGGAAGATTGATAGAGAGAGTAGAGAGATAGAGAGAAGCCCGGGTGAGCTCGGGCAATAGGAAGCCGTGGGGTTACCCGTCGGGAATCCCTAGGAGATCCGAGATCACCCGGGCTTCTCTGGGATCCTCTAAGAAAACCCCACGGTTTTATAAGGGCACCTAGAAAAACCCCACAGGTGATAATACAAATGGGGTTAGCATAGCCATTGCTAGCCTAACCCGCTCTAAAAACCAGTTTAAACTTAGAAAAATCCCACAGCACCCGGCCCTGGGTCCGCCTAGGTGCTAAAGAGGGGTTGCCACAAGGGGGCCAGGAGCCTTATCGGGAGCCTTATCAGGAGTCCTAACTATATCCTAACAGTAGTCCTAACTAGATCCCTAACAGGAGCCTTACTGGGTGTCCTAATCAGCTCCTAACTAGATCCCTATCTGAGGTCCTAATTAGGTAATCTCTATCTCTCTATTTAAGCTTGGGTTGGATTCTCAATCATCTCTCTACCTACTCTTATCTAAGCTTGGTATCTCTCTAGATAGAGCTTGTCCAGTAACCTTTCTGAGATTGTATCTGATAATTCACAGAATGATCTGAATCTCTTGTTTCTAAATCGTATGGATAATTTTTGGGAAATGGTTTGGTCTACTCTCTTATCTCTTCTCTTCTATCCTAATTGTCTCTCTCTACCTATCTCTCTTATGATCTTTCTCTCCTACCTTATCTCTCTCTTACTAGATCTTGCTATCTCTTCTTTAACTGATCTCTATTTAGTCTACTCTGTCTATGCTCTCTCTACTCTCTACTGTCTATCTGTGTATGTTTAACTGTCTATATTTGATGACTGGTATGATGTATACGATGATCTATTTCGTGGGCCGGGGCGAAATGAGCGTATGGTCCAAAACCCCCTTAAAACGGGCGCCCTTTTGGGCCGGATTTTCGGGGCGAGTTCTAACAATTTTTATTCATGCGCATTGCTGCCCTATATTTGCTTAGTATGCTAGAAGATCTGAGTTACCGATTAACAACAACCAGCATCGATCCGGTTTTCGATAGAGAGACCATTAGATGGATTATGGGATGTGCTAGTCCCGTCGATATCACTATGAGCCTTAGGAAAATCACACCAGATGGCACGAACAGCATAGTGGTTGATATTGCGGGTGACTTCGATTGTATCGGACAGAACCTGGTCGATTTTAAGGGAGTTATATTTGGAAAGGTTGGTGGCAGTTTTAGATGCAGTCATAATAAGCTCAGAAGTTTAGCTGGTGCTCCAAGGGAGGTTGGTGGAATTTTTCTCTGCAACAATAACGGGTTGACCAATCTGATCGGAGCTCCGGAAAAAGTTGAAGATCTGCAGGTTAACCGCAACCAGTTGGTCAGTCTTGAAGGTGCTCCTATGGGTTTTGTCGGTGTGGCCGGCATTACTGCGGACCGCATATTTTCTGCCAATCCTGTTTCAGAAAGAACACTATCCTATGTCTATCAATATATGCTCCGGGGATTCAGTTATCAGGATGCACTTGAGAATTTCTGGAGTGGGATGCCGGAGGAAGATAAGATGCTAATGTACAGGGATCATCGTGGATTATCGTATGATGAAAGAAGGATGTACGAGTTAATGAATAGAGTGAAGGGGATTAGTATATGATGACACTAAATGATGCTCAGATAGAATGGCTTAATGCCTATACAGCAGGAATTTGGAATCTCAATCAGAAAACCGGATTAGTTGATATTGCTGGAAATTTCTCCTGCAGGCACCAGGGTCTTACCGATTTTAAGGGGATTAAGTTTGGAACTATTACTGGATATTTCTCCTGCCGTAACAACCAGCTGACCAGTCTGGAAGGTTCACCGGTAAGTGTTGACGGTGATTTTGTCTGTACGCACAATCAGTTAACCAGCTTGGAAGGTGCACCAGAAAGTGTTGGCGGAGGCCTCTACTGCAGATATAACCAGCTGACCAGCCTGATGGGTGCACCAAAATCGGTTGGCCGGTATTTATATTTCGCGGGAAATCCTGTTTCTGAGAGAACAATATTAGCTATATACAAGATTATGAAAAGACGTATGAGCTACACAGCATCCCTATTACAATACTGGAAACAAATGCCAGAGGAGGATAAACTTCTCATGTACAAGGGCAATCCATATTTGACAGATGACAAAAGAAGGATGTATGAATTGATGAATAAAGTGAAGGGGATTAGTATATGAACCTGAACCAGGATCAGATTAGATGGCTTGATAGATGCGCTGATAGAAGCTGGAAGATTAATCATGAGACTGGCCTGGTTGACGTGGAATCAAGCTTCAGTTGTGCGGGACAAGAACTTATTGATTTTAAGGGGGTTAGATTTGGGATTATCAGAGGTAATTTCTACTGTCATTACAACCTGCTGACCAGTCTGGAAGGTGCACCAAAAGAGGTTGGCTGGTATTTCTCCTGCAGGGAAAACCAACTGACCAGCCTGACAGGTGCTCCAAAAGAGGTCGGTGGGGCTTTCGATTGTAGTGTAAACCGGCTGACCAGTCTGACAGGTACCCCAGTAAAGGTCGGTGGTGATTTCAATTGTGGTGTAAACCAGTTGACCAGTTTGATGACTGATCTGGCAGGTACCCCAGTAGAGGTTGGCGGGGATTTCTACTTTTACGATAATCCAGTTTCTGAAAAAACATTAGAAGCTATATACAATCTTATGAAAGTAGGCAAGAGGTACACAGAAGCTCTCTTACAATACTGGAATGAGATGTCGGAGCGCGATAAGCTTCTCATGTATGCTGACAATCCAGACTTGAGTGCTGATGAGAAAAGAGGGTATGAGTTGATGAACAGAGTGAGAGGGATCAGTATCTAAATCAGATCTCGTATTTTATCTTATCCATTCTATTCATGGATGAGATGAATTTATCAACATCACCGTATTCTTTAGGAAACTTAATAGACTTCTTAATATCTGCAAAATAAGGATCGTCCCAGATTCTTCTAAGGATCTGTATCATCCCATCTGGATCTTTTTCTATTTTGCTGTTTATCAGATCTGGATTAAAGAGAAGATCGACGATTAGTTTTTTAATCGGAACATTAGCTTGTACTGGATCGAATCTATCTATTACATCAAGTATCTCTTCTGTGTTCAATTTATTACCGTTGATTGAAGCAGATCCGAATTTAAAGATTGCGCCGATTTTTTGTGGCAATCCATTAAGTGTCTCCAATGGATTCCCTGTGCAATTGAAAGTTGAGCCGACAATTACCGGTGCTCCTTCCAGACTGGTTAGCTGGTTGTCATTGCAATAGAAGCTGTCACCAACCTTTTCTGGAGCACCCTCCAGACTAGTCAGCTCGTTATCTCCGCAGAAAAAACTACCACCAACCTCTACTGGTGCTCCCTCTAGATTGGTCAGATTGTTGTACTTGCAGGAGTATCTGTGTGCAACCTCTTTTGGTCCTCCTTTTAAACTCTTCAGCTTGTTATTATCGCAATAGAAACCACCACCAACCTTTTCGGGTGCCCCTTCCAGGCTGGTCAATAGGTTACTTTCGCAGTAGAATGAGCCTCCAACTTCTCTTGGCGCACCCTTCAGATTTTCAAATAGATTACCTTCTATGCTAAAATGTTGATCTATACGGCCAAACTCTATCCCCATGAAATCAGACATCTTTTCCCCGTTCAACTCTACGTATCCATTGACAACGTCGATTAGGCCGGTTTCTTCATTGATATCCCATTCTCCGTAAACATGCCGGTTTAAAAATTTAATCTGCTCCGGTGTTAGCTTCGGTCCTTTTGATTCAAATATCTTATAACCTAGTAGATTTTTCATTTTGTTAATTGTGGTCTTTTACATTAGCAGGAAAACTGGAAATCCACCTAATACCCCTGCGATTATATCTTTCCAATCGAATCCATCGTACTCATATTCATCGAGCATTTCCTTGGCTATTGCTACTAACACGTTTGCCCATATTCCGAAGAATGCGGTGATCATAAAACCTCCAATGAAGTGTAGCATTTTGTCGTGGGAGAACCACGTAGAATTGTTCCAATCGGTCATTAACTATATATTCGTTTCCGATTGATCAGGTATTAATAAACCTTTTTAGATACCTTAGCCTTTAGCTCATATCCTCTTTTCTCGTCATCTGACAGGTCAGGGTTGTTAGCATACATTAGAATCTTTTCCTCCTCTGGCATTTGATCCCAATATTCAGTCAGAGCTTCTGGATAACTCCTACCGGTCTTCATAATCCCGTATATAGCTGATAGTGTTTCATCGGAAACCGGATTTTCGCTGCAGTAGAAATATTCACCAACCTTTACTGTCGCACCCTCCAGACTGGTCAACTGGTTGTCATTGCAGTCGAAATTACCACCAACCCTTTCCGGTGCACCCACTAGACTAGTCAACTGGTTGTTATTACAGATGAAATGTTTGCCAACCTCTACTGGTGCACCCACTAGACTGGTCAGCTGGTTGTTACTACAGTAGAAACCTCCACCAACCTTTTCCGGAGCTCCAGCAAGGCTAGTCAACTGGTTTCCTATACAGAGGAAATCTTTGCCAACATTTTCTGGTGCACCCTCTAGACTAGTCAACTGGTTGCCTAGACAGTAGAAGCTTCCCCCAACCTTTTCGGGTGCACCATCCAGGCTTGTCAACCCGTTGTAACTACAGTAAAAATTACCTCCAACCTCTTTTGGTGCACCCACTAGACTGGTCAACTGGTTGTTACTGCAGTCGAAAGTAGCAGTAACCTTTCCAAATCTAATTCCCTTAAGATCAGTAAGATCCTGATATGAGCAATCAAAGCTACCAATCACATCAACTAGGCCGGTTTCATGATCAAGCTCCCAGGTTCCTTCTGTGCATTGATTAAGCCATTCAACCTGCCCCCCTGCGAGCCTTATGGTTTCCTGCTCTTCAAACAGTTTATATGTTAAAATTCTTTTCATTATTTTATTAATAAGTTCTTCTAGATACCTTAGCCCTTAGTTCATATCCTCTTCTATCATCATCTGACAAGTCAGGGTTGCTAGCATACATTAGAATCTTGTCCTCCTCTGGCATTTGATCCCAATATTCCGACAGAGCTTTCTGGTAGCTTTTACCGCGTTCCATAAGCTTGTATATAGCTAAGAGTGTTCCATCGGAAACCGGATTTTGCTCGCAGTAAAAACCCATCCCTATACTTTTTGGAACTCCCTCCAAGCTGGTCAACTGATTTTTATTGCAGCTAAAAAACTCAGCAACCTTTATCGGAGCTCCGATCAGATTGGTCAACTGGTTGTCATCACAATGGAAACTGATGTCGATCTCTTCAGGTGCACCAACCAGACTAGTCAGCATGTTATCCTCGCAATAGAAACCCCCGCCAACACTTTCTGGCGCTCCTTCCAAGTTGGTCAACTGGTTGGTGATGCAGGAGAAATATCTGCCAACACTTTTTGGCGATCCTTTCAAGCTGGTCAGCTGGTTACTATTGCAGGTGAAATATCCGCCAACACTTTCTGGCGCTCCTTCCAGATTGTCCAACATGTTTTCATCGCATTCAAAATCACCACCGACCTCTTTTGGAGCACCATCCAAGCTGAACAACTGGTTGTAACTGCAGTCGAAATCTCCAGTAACCTTTCCGAACCTAATCCCATTAAAATCAATAAGATCCCCCGCATGGCAATTGAAACTTCCATCGATATCGACTAATCCAGTATCCGGATTAAGATCCCATGTTCCTTTTGTGTATTGATTAAGCCATTCAGCCTGCTCCTGGGTGAGCTCTGTGGTTTCCTGCTCTTCAAACAGTTTATATGATAAAATTCTTTTCATTAGTTTATATGAATCTTTTCATGGTTCTAACGTACTTATCAAATCCATCTGGGAATTTAAGATCTTTTTTTATTTTTGCAAATTCTGGCATATCCGAGAGTGTAATAATCATATTTGCCCCGGTTTCCTGATCTTTTTCGATGATCTCGTTTAGAATTCTAACAGGAATACCTGATAGAAGGTATTCCTTTACCCGTGTGTCTGTAATTTTATTAAAAATCGCGATAAAATAATCAGCATTCCATGACTTCATATATAATTCGTCGGTTGTGAATGTTAGACCTATTGATTCAGGAGCTCCGTATATGCTTTCTAGATCCATATAGAAAGCATCAAAATCACCTCCGACCCCCTTTGGCCCGTATTCTAGATTCTTCAGAGAGTTTCCTGTACAGTTAAAAGAACCGCCGACTTTTTCAGGGGATCCTTTTAATGACTCCAAAGAATTTGATGAGGCGACGTAATCCCCGTCCACCCTGATCGGTCCACCTTCTAGAGTGGATAATTTATTTACACTGCATTTAAAATCCCCCTTAACTATTCTTGGTGATCCCTCTAATGTTTTGAGATAATTTCCGCTACAGTTAAAATCACCCTCGATGGTTCCGAATTTAATTCCAATATAGTCTTCCATTTCGCTGTCTAATAACCCCTGATCAGGAAACAAAAAACTTCCCTTTACATCGACCAGCCCTGTGTTCTCATTATACTCCCAATCCGATCCGGTAACAGCACATATGAAATCGAGTAATTGAGATTGAGATTTTGTTAAACCTCCATTGGCTTCAAATAGCCTATACTGAATAAGATGCCTCATGTGTTTTATCCTTTAGATGAATCTATTTTTTGATCTTAAATATGTGTCAAACCAATTTGGATAATTAAGATCTTTTTTATATTTACTAAACCATGACTCGTACCACACATTGCTAAAGAGATCAGCAAAATCCTGTTCATTAAATTTAATCCAGTTTTCAAGATTCTCCTTGCTAAAGATTGATTCGATGATCGTCTTCTTTTTACCTGCCATTCCAGGGAGATCGAGTATTTCTTTCCATCCATCAATGTCCCAATTACTAGGCCACAACTGAAATGCATCGCAGTGGAAATATCCACCAACCTTGAAAGGAGCACCGTCTAAAGAATTCAATGGATTGTTGTAACACGAGTAATCCCAAATTGTTACCATTGGTCCTCCTTTTAGATTACTGAGTTTATTAACGCTACAATCGAATGTTCCTTCTATCCTCTCCTGACATCCATCAAGAGATGTTATCAGATTGTTTGAACAATCGAAATCAACTCCAACTTCTTTTGGACATCCTTTCAGATCTTTAATATTATTATGCGAGCAGCTAAAACTACCGTCGATAACACCAGGAGCACCTTCTAACGATTCAAGAAAATTGTTTTCGCAAAGGAAATTACGGGCTACGTAAATCGGGCATCCCTTTAGTGTTTTAAGTCCAGTTGAAGAAATGTTAAAATTTCCCTCGATTGAGCCGAAAGAAACCGGGAGATTGTCTAGCGGAGATTCATATGATTCAAAATCACCATAGACGTCAACTAATCCGGTTTTTTTATCTATCTCCCATCTCCCATCGATAGAATCATCTAGATACCTTCTTTGTTCCCTGGTAAGCTCTTCAGATGATTCGAATAGTGGATATGTGATTAGATTCTTCATTACGTTTATATATCTTTTATTCAAACCGTCCTTTATTTTTGCTGATATATAGGAGATGGTAGTATCATCTTTTCACTCATGGATTAACGAAAACTCTGTGGAGCTTACTAAAGATCAGGTTGAATTTCTTGACTCATTTACTTCTAGACCCTGGGAGGTTAACACCGAAACAGGATTAGTTGATATCTACGGGAATTTCGATTGCTCTGGCCAGGATATTGTTGATTTTAAGGGGGTCAGATTCGGAGACGTAAAAGGTGATTTTATGTGCAATGAATCACAAATAACATCACTAGAGGGATCACCCAGGAATGTGGAGGGTCACTTCGACTGTGAATTCAACCAACTGACTAGCTTGAATGGAGCACCGGACAGAATCGGCGGGCATTTCTGGTGTAGTAACAATCTCCTAAAAGATCTAAAAGGTTCTCCTAAGATAGTAGAGGGAGATTTCTACTGCGGTAGCAACAAACTAACCACCCTAGAGGGAGCACCCGAAAGTATCGGTAAGCATTTTAATTGCCGTAATAATCTATTAACATCACTGAAGGGAGCGCCTAAAATTATCGGAGGTGATTTTTTCTGCGAGAAAAACCTTTTGATAAGTTTAGAGGGAGCGCCTAAAATTATCGGCACTTCAATTAAAATCATGGGAGGCTTTCATTGCGAAAAGAATCCGGTTTCCGCCGGTACATTAAAATCGATCTATTCAATTATGGTGAATGGGGATAGCTATCCGGATGCTCTTGCTAAGTATTGGAATAACATGCCCGAAAGTGATAAAGAGCTTATGTATAAAGACAACCCTGAATTATCAGATTACGAAAAAAGGGGTTACGAGCTGGCCAATAAAACTAGGAAAATTATAATATAGGTAAAGAAATGAGTAGAATATTGAAATATGGACTATTTGAATCCTCCGTTATAGGTAAAATCGAAAGAGAATCGGTGTTGGATAGAATAGTAGATGGCAAATGGGAATATGCAGAAGACGGCAAGACCGTTAACGTAATTGGTGATGTTGATGTTAGAAAAGCTAGAAATTTCTTTAGTGGACATAAAGGTCTAGGTGGGATAGTTTTTGGTAGTGTCTCGGGAGATTTTGACTGCCCTTATATTTACGCAGAATCTTTTCAATCTTTAGAGGGATGTCCTAGAGAGGTTGGAGGAAATTTTAATTGCAGCAATAGTTCATTAAAGTCTCTAGTCGGTGGCCCCGAGTTCGTTGGAAGGGATTACGATTGTAGTTATAATGAATTAGAATCACTAGAAGGTGCTCCGAAAGAAATTCCAAATGGTTCTTTCTATTGTTCATTCAATATGCTTACCACATTAAAAGGATCTCCTGAATATGTTGAATCCACATTTAACTGCGGAAATAATAGTCTTTCCAGTTTGGTCGGCGGTCCTAAAGATGTCGGCAATTATAGATGCTCTTCGAATCTTGGAGATATAAGATACGAGGGATATCCAATAGTTATCAGAGATAGTTTTTATGGTGATTTTGGTAATATTTTTGTCAATGCTAATAGGCCATGGGGACCTAATTTATGGATGGAGAAATATAATATTTACCCAGGAATGGATGCTGTTCTTGTCATGGATTTTATCAAATATATTAAAATAGACGAGGCTAGCCGTGAGATGATAAAAGAATTGGGAGAAGTTTGGCCAGATGTACCATCAGGCGTTAAAGAGTATATAGCAAAGAATAATAACATTAATCTAGAGGATCTATCAAAAGATCTTAGAGTAACATCAAGATTTTATTAATAAATGAGACACATAAAGCCATATCGTATATACGAGAATTCATCAAACACATCTTCCCAACTTACTGAGGAGCAGATTGATTTCCTTAACCGACACGTGAAAGGGATTGCAGGAGGAGCAGGTAATTGGAAATACTACCCAGACACAAATACAGTCGATATAGAGGATAGTTTTGTATGCAGAGAAAATTCCGATGTTAGGGACTTAATGGGAATACAATTTGAAAAATGCTTTGGAGACTTTGAGGTTTACAAATGCTCCCTCGAAACATTAAAAGGATCCCCAAAATATGTTAGCGGAAATTTCCACGTGTATGATAATAAGCTGGAGGGTCTTGAATATTTCCCACTGAGAGTATCTGGAACATGCGATGTCAGCGGTAATCCTATTGTTTGTTTAGACGGATTGGCAGATTCCAAATTAAATTCCTTTTTTGCAGTTGATTGTAATCTAATTACAACTCAGGGTATATCAGAGGCCAGAACCTATAATTTCGGGGGTAATCCAATAAGCCAAGGATTATTAAGAGAAGGATATAATGAGTGGCTTTATACCCGTAAATACGATAACTATTATAGAACTATATTCGAAGATCATACTTCTATTATCTCGCAGTATTTTGAAAAATTGCCAGATTATATCCAGCAGGATATGGCTAGATCTAATAGCATAAGCTTAGAAGAGTTTAAGACAATATTAAGAGCATCAAAAAGATTTTACTAACAGCCAATAAGACCAGTAATCATATGTCAGACCCTATCATTTTACCAGGCAATTCGAATATACAAGTTAAATATGGACCAGAGATGGAAAATATTTACCCATTTCTTAGCACATTATCTTCTGAGAAGAAGGTTCTTTTTGTTACCACAAGCAACAGGGGAGAATACATCTCCAGCAAAGGTGAAAAACCAAAGTCAACCAGACTAGCAGAACACTTTTCAGATCTCTTAAAGGAGAAAGGAGTTCAGGTTGTAACTTTAGATGCAGCTAAACTTAAGATTCATAACTGTCTTGGATGTGTTAGCGAATTGAAAGGTAATATGTGTGGATCTTCGGAAGCTAAAATGAAAGACGAAAAGAAGAACCCACATGGACACTTAAAGTGTTGGGCTTCCATAGATTATAAAGACGATGAACTTTGGAAGATAGCAAATGAGATCTATGAATCGGATGTTGTTATATTCTTTGTTTCCAATAGATGGGGTAACCCAAATGCGATCTATCAGAAGTTGATTGAGAGATTAGACTGGATAGAGAGTTCATATACAACCTACAAGGGAAACAATACCGTTAAGGACAAAAAAGCAGGAATGATCCTTCTGGGTCAAAACTGGAGGGTTCAGGAATCCTTAGAGGTCCAACAACAAGTTTTAGAGTTCTTTGGATTTCAAACACCTGAAGAGCTATTTATTGGATGGCAGTTTACCAGAGACACTATGGACGAGGATCAAAAGTCCTACCAGGAATCACCTAACGCATTTGAACAATCATGGGGAGTAGAAATTCCTAACCAGGGGGAGACAATTGAAAAAGAGGGAGGATTGGTTAAAGAATCCAACAGCAGGTTTAAGAGTATTAAGATTTCAAATTTTTCAGACTACCTATCTAAATTAAATTGGTAATGACTATCGGAAGAGAAAGAAATATCAATAGCATTAAAAAAAATTTTACTAGCATCCAATGATAACAGACTTTAACCAATTCGAATCTTTCATTACAGAATCCATTAGGTGGGAACAGGGAGGATGGATATTCATACTAGGAAAACCTGATAAGGATAAGAAATCATATCTTTTTATGGCTCCGGTTAAATATGTTGAGACACTTGCTAGAAAAAAAGCTGACGGCAAGCCAGGAATTCCTGCCAATATGGTTACTCTATACCCTGAATTTTACGGGGTTGGATTCGATAAGCAAACAAATCCTATTCTTAAAAAGGTATCGTCAGATCCTCAGTATCTCGAGAAATGGCTTGGTATATCAAAGCCAAGTATAGTTTTGAATAATAACAAGACACCATTCTGGAGAGAAACCATTGTTAAGAAGAATGAGAAGGCAATACTTCCGGATTATACAATGTGGCTTCTTAACGATAAAAGCTTGATAATACCTTATTTATGATTTAATAGGCTTGCTCCCTTAATAACCGCGTGAGCGATCTTTTTGTGACCGGATGGATTCATATGACACATCCAATCCCCGCAGTCTGTTCTAACTACCACCCTTGTGTCTACGTAATTATTTGGCAACTGTTCAATTATCATTTTTTGCAGATCAGCATATCTCTGCGGGTAGTATAAAAACCCATTCTTTGGTCTAATCGTTTTAATCGGATCAAATCCGGTCAGTACTTTAACGTGAGCTTTTTTGCTCTCCGCATACCTAACCATGCTTATTATATTAGACATCACCACGTTTAGATCTGCGCTTCCTGCAGCATCGTTTGCTCCGCCGTAGATGAAAACCCAATCGAACTGGTATTCTTTAACCAGGCTGGATTTGAGATTTATGAGCATCTGGTCTGTGCTAATGCCAACCTGCGAAACATTATGCATTCTCATACCAGTACTATCGCATACCAATTTTTGCCAGCCCCATTCATGTGAGCATGTGTGAGAATCTCCTATAAAAAGGACTGTTTTACCATTAACGTCATTTAACGGATTATTTAATTTTGCTATCTCCCCGTCTAATATAGCGGAGGGAAATAGAAAAGATAGAAATAAAAAAATAAATCTTGCCATCGATCCTATCTATCCATTATAGATTTCTGGCTCTTTCGATAGCTCTCTCTAGTGAGATCCACTGTAAATATTCAGGGTCCTCGTCAGATTCGACACCAAGAAGCATTTTGCCGTCATCAGACTTTGCGACTGCCAAAGTACCTAAGCCCTCACATATTTGCGAAACAGCTTGATTTGGCTGAAGTCCATTAAAAATCTCGGTATAATCAAAATCTTCCCAATCGGAATCAAAATTTTCCCTGTATTGCTTGCTAAATTCTGCCATTTGCGTATTTTTATTTTTCCTCCTCGTATCTAAATTTAAGACCCCACATTAATGAAATCATAGCCATTTCTCTTTCTGCTATTTTCTTATGAAGCCTTAGGTTTTTCCTGAGATATTCTTCACCCCATTCCTTCCATTCCTCATTATGTTCTTCTGTCATAGTCCAGTCAGTATACCAAGCATCCTTGCGGTCTACTATATCATCGTATGTAACCTGGTGGCCAGCAATTTCAAACATCTTGTTTATTAGTTCTACGACTGCAAGCTTCCATTTTTCCTCCCTTGATAATCTTTTTGCCATCTCTCTTTTTAGATCTGAGCGATCAAATAATTTCGGGTTTGATCCTTTTTTGGCTGTATGGGTATTACTATGAGTGCATTTCTTTTCCGATTAGTCCGCATAAGAATGTTGTAACCATATCAGCCTCTGGGTTTCTCCATGCGTGGTTTAAGTAAACATCAGCTTTCTTGTGATAGTGATAGTGATTTCGGTCAAGGTGTTCCTGTGCAGCTTTTGCTGTCAAGAAACAGTTCGTATATTCTGGCTCCAATGAGTAGGAATATTCTTCTAAGGCAGGAACGTGTTCTTCTAGCCAGTCCTTTAGATCGTCATTGTATCCCCGACCTTGCCAGGATTCCCACATCTCTCTGATCTGGACCTCGTCAAACTCGGCCTCATCATCGGTTAAGTACTCGATTAGACTGTCAATTGTCTCTACCTCAATTCCATTTCCTCTATCCAGCCAGATAATTATGTTTCCATTTAGTTCAGCATCATAGACTTTCTTCCAGTCTCTGATCTGAAACATGTGAGGCATTTTAGTTCCTCTCATGTCCTGAGTAGTCATCTCATTCGCAAGCTCTATTAGCTTGTCATACATTTCGTCAGATACTTCTATCGTTTTCATCTTTATCGATCTCAATTAATTCTACCCCAATTAATACAAAGTATATGTTTTGCAATTGATGCACATATTTAATTCCGAATGAAACGGGATATAATTTATCAATATCCGAATCAATACTATCCGTGTATTCAATATAGAATCCATAGTCCTCTCTAAAATCAGCATACGTAAAGCAATAATCTGAATCAACGTCACTTCTAAAATAAATTGGGGTTTTATGAAATGATTTATGATCCTTAATTCCAAATCCAAATTTTAGAAACCATTCTTCTGTGAGCAGTATTCCCTTGACGTGTGATAGATCTGATTCCTCACTGATCCCTTTGATCTTAAGTATTCCTCCTAAATTGTCTAATACGTAATTGCCAATTCTTAATTCATTTGCTTTCATTTGTTACCTCCTTATGTTAGTTAACTTCCTCATAAGTCATATTAAAAATATCTGGTTTACAAGGATAAAATTCACCTTTAACACCTTTTATAATCCAATCACCTTCAGTTGCTTTGTGTTGCCCTTCAAGTGTTGGAATAATGCAATAGGCAATTCCGTTGATACGTTTTTCAATTGTTAAACTATGAGCTGTTTGATTTGTAAAATCCTTTACTTCATCCCAATTGTTACGGGTGAATTGCACAGCTTCAATTTCTACTGGTTTTTTTATGTATTTCATTTGTTATTTCCTTTTACTATTGCAATTAATTTTTTAAGACAAGCAAGTTCTGCTTCTTCGTAAGTTTTGGCATGCTGCATATAGTGTCTAACCCACCAATCATACCTATCAGCAACTTCAATGTACTCAATAAACTGGTGCAAATTATACTTCTCTCTAAACCATCTAAATACTTGTGAGTAAGTTGGTGCTGATGTTCTAACATCTTCTGTGTATTGGTTTACTTTTTTGCCAATGAATAGTTCTTGTGTTGAGTTAAAATATACACCAAAACAAGGTTTATCAAACCCAAGTTGCTTTAACTCTAAAGAAAGTTCGTAGGTTACAAATTCTTTTTTCATCTCTGTTTATTGTTTATTGTTTGTCATTGCTAACCTCCTCCGTAGGTTTCGTTGTAGTATTGTTCAAAATTTTTAAATGAATGGCTTCCATAATAAAAATCCTGTGCTGTAACTCTGTGTTGCTCTTTCTCCATTTCTTTGGCTTTTTCAATATGATAATGTTGCTCCACACTTAATGCTTTGGGGAATAATTGTTCAACTAAGTATTCCACCCCCGTTTGTTTTATTTTGTCATTCATTGCTCACCTCCTCCGTATATTTCTTGGTAAACTTGTTTGAAGGTTCCTTCACCAGTTACTTGATATTGTCTACCACAATTAAACATATTAAGTTTCTGTTCCTTATCCCTTTCTTTAGCCATTTCAAATAATCGCTCAAATTGAATTTTTTGTCCATATGTGAATTGTGTTGATAATTGCTCAACCAACCACTCCACTGCCGTTTGTTGTTTATTGTTTGTCATTCTTTTATCGTTTAAAAATTTGTTTAGTGTTTCAGTTGTTTCATTGCTTAATGCTTCATCAAGTTTGTTTTCAAGTTTGTTTAAGTCAAGGCTCATTGCTCACCTCCTCCGTAGGTTTGTTCGTAGTATTCATTAAAGTCAACTTTCATTAGACCAGCCTCCCAAGTTTTTATGTGTTGTTCTTTTTGCATTTCTTTGGCTTCCTTAAATG
>Ga0247723_1000713_pt1 | contig 21595 bp, 23 predicted proteins | sample MSEWelMarce5H_FC_FD_189079 | JGI IMG/M metagenome (GOLD analysis project Ga0247723, IMG submission 189079) | Subsurface sediment microbial communities from gas well in West Virginia, United States - MSEEL Well Study Marcellus 5H_FC | ecosystem: Environmental > Terrestrial > Deep subsurface >... | reverse complement strand
GACCTTAAGCCATTCAGACGAATATTACTAGAAGCCATACCGCCACAACTCTACACTCTATAGTGAAAAATGGGCATTCCATCTTATTACAAAAAACTCATCACATCCGTAAAGGGGATTTTGGGCCGTTCAACAGCACGACCAATTGACTACTTATGGTTTGATTATAACTGTCTCGTCTATTATGTTCTGAAAAGCATGCCGGCATACGAGCCAACGGAACACGATAGGTGGGAACAGACACTGATAGAGCGCACATGTGAATATACGAAGCAGGTGGTGAAATCGGCTGGAAAACCGCGCCATGTATTCTTGGGTGTGGACGGTGTGGTTCCTTTCGCAAAGATTAAACAACAGCGTCTTCGTCGTTGGAAGAGTATATGGACAACCGAAGAAGAAAGGCGACTTGGCAAAATAGGATTGGATGTTCCTGTCTGGGACCGTAATGCGCTCACACCTGGAACACATTTCATGAACAAACTGAGTGGGGCTTTAGAAAGACTAGGCGCCGCGGAACACTGGACTGTCAGTGCTGTCAACGAGGCCGGCGAAGGGGAACATAAGGTCATGCGCCGTATTCGCGAAGTCGGTTCGGCGGAGGCTGCGACACATGTCATTTATGGCCTGGACGCGGACCTAATTCTTCTTACACTCTATAATGCTCGTTTTCTACATGCCGATGCAGATGTGTATTTGTTGCGAGAGGACGAAAAAGAATGTATGGTAAACCCGTTGGATGGCACCATAGAGTATGTGTATAGTTATTTCAATGTTGTTCGTCTTCGCGCTGCCATTTTGAATAGTATAAGGAGTGGGCCTGCTGACCAGGACCTCGCCACCCTGACCGACTACATCTTTGCGATGACACTTCTTGGAAACGATTTCGTTCCACATGGTCTCTCCCTTTCCTTGAAAGGCGACGGCTACACACATTTAATCCGTATGTTAAAACAGGCCGATAGACCTCGCCTGATCACAGACGACCTCACATGGAACCGTGAAGGGCTCGCATATGTATATCGCTATTATGCGGCTCTAGAAAAGGGTCTCATATACGAAGAGTTATTGAATAAGAAGGACTCAGTCAGGCGAAAGGTTCTTTTTGGCGATGATGCGAATGAACCGTGGGCTCGTGCGTATGCCTACTGGATGAAGAAGCCAGCACGGCGCATGGACGAGTATGCGCTTATGAATGACGATACACGGTCATTTCGCACAGATTGGCAGCGTATATACTATAGGGTATGGTTTGGAACGGCAAATCGCAAGCCGGCATGTGATGCCTATAACACTGGCCTTGAATGGGTCTTGCGCTATTACACGGGCAAGGCGGTGGACCTTTTCTGGTATTATCCATGGAACTTGCCACCGCTTTTTGAGGACTTGGCCGCCTATTATACTGGATGGAACTATAGAGAATTGGCTGCGCATCAGCAAAGGCCTCTGAAACCTGTGGAGCAATGTGCTCTCGCATTGCCGGCGTCATCGCTACATCTATGTATGGATAAGCGCTACCACCTTCTTCCGCGGGTATTGCCGCCGGCATATTTTCCAAACCGTTGCCGGTTTTTCTACGCGGGTAAACATCAGTTGTGGGAATGCGAGCCGGTTCTTCCACTAATCACGCCACAGCGCCTGCGGGGGCTAGTAAAGGCACTATAGGATTGATATAATGCGGTTGGACAACATTATATCTATTGACATGTTTATGTTAGAATTGAGCCATGGGGGCTGCCATTAGTAGAATAGAACCGAACCATGTTGCGATTTATAAAAAAATTCTGATGATTCGTGAGGTCACGACACGCGCTCAGACATTACAGACGTTGATGTCCGGTCCTGAATATGTTAATTCGGCACGAGTGGTCGGCATTTATCCACAACTTTTACAGTATATTGCGGCGGTCAATGGGGGGCGAAATCCTGGACCGCTTCCTGGGGAGGCACCAGGGCCAGCACCAGCACCAGCGCTAGCGCTAGCGCAAAACCATACAGCGTCAATCCAGGAGGAGCAATATAGGCAAATACAATATCAGTCACGTCCCCAACAACAACAAACACGGTCCAATCAACAAATGCGTCCCCAACAAGAACAAATTACCACCTATAATGAAAGTGGGGGATTTAGTAAGCTCTACAAGCCTCGTAGCACAGAAAAGGCGCTGAATTTTTTCCAGTCATGTCTCCAGATTTTGGGCATTGAAGAGAGCGCATCACTTAGTGAGGACCTTTTGAAGAAGGCCTATAAGCGCGCGGCAATCAAATCACATCCTGATAAGGGTGGGTCAGAACAGGAGTTTGAGGCGGTCACACGTGCTTATGCCTATCTTGTGGAAGTCGTGAAGCGGGTCTCAGGACCAGCGCAAGGGTCAGCGTTAGCGTCAGTGCCGCCGAAGACTGTAGACGAGGTCCACGCACATCGTCGTGAAACGGCCTATACACACGACGCCCCGCCAACTGCTCTTAATCCTAATAACCTTAACATGTCCGCTTTCAATAAGGTATTTGAAGATAATCGTATGCCCGAGCCAGACGAGGACGGTTATGGGGATTGGCTAAAGGACGAGGCCGAACAGAACGGTCCACGGGCAAAGTTCGGCGGCAAATTCAATCGCGATGTGTTCAATAAAGTATTTGAAGATGACGCACGCAGTCAGGCCAAATCACAGGCTCTTATACACTATAATGACCCTCAAGAGATTGTTCCTGTAGCAGGTGTGGAACTCGGCCGAGACCGACCCTCCGATTATACGGCGCCATTTAATGCCGATGGCCTACAATATACGGACCTGAAGAATGCCTATACACGTGAAAACACATTTAGCAGTAAGGTGGCAAATGTGAAAGTCGCCGACCGAACATATGAGCGTGTAGTAACCGAGCGTAAATCGGCACCGGCAACATATTCAGATGCGGAGCGAGCGCTCATGGAACAGGCACAGCGTCAGCGTGAGGCGCAGGAACGTCAACGACAGGTCCGAGCAGCGGAGGAAGGAATGGCCGCACAGCGTTATGCGGAGCAGATGAAGCGCCGGCTCCTTGTCAATGGGTCCACTGTAGAAGGATACAAAGCAATTTCTGATAGATAATTCACGAAATACATTATAGGGATTGTTGACTACTATGGATGAATGGGTCGTATTAATTGTCGGCATTTTGGCCGTCGTAGCAGTTGTAGTTTATTATTTATATAAGTCCGATTATGCCGCCTATATGACATTACAGAAGGCATATGACAGCCGACCGGTCATCTGGGTCTATGTAGACGATAGTGATGTAAATGCTCGTTTCTGGTCCGATTTCGGTGCTCGTTCTTCTCGTGCGCTCAATGTGCCATTCTTGAACTTATGTTATGCATCTATTGCGAAGGCCGCTGAACCACACTATAGAGTGGAGATGATTAGTGGTGTTGCCGATGCGGTGGAGAAGCTCGGCGGAGCAGCGCATGTTCCAGAACGTTTCTTGGGGCTCGGCAGTAAGCGCGCACTTGGTCCATTGGAACTCGCCTATTTACGCGTGGCCTTCTTGGAGCGTTATGGGGGTCTGTGGATGCCTTTGAGCACGATTTGCTTGCGCTCCCTTCCAGAGTTGCCGGCGGATGATGTCGTATTTTTCGGTTCAAGGGCCGATGAACTCTACACGCCTGCCTTACCAGGTCATCACGTTGTCTGGGTACCTAAAGCCGGCCACCCAGTCATGAGCGAGTGGGCCGACATGCTACAGCGCCGTGTGGAAGAGGGCAACGGCGGTTCGTGGGTTCGTGGAGACGACGCACAAGACATGGATGCGCTCTTACGTCTTTATAAAGGGAAGGGCTTGAGAGTCATGCCGGCCGCCTCTCTAGACCGCAAGGCCAATGGAAAGGCACTCGGTATTGAGGATTGGCTCGCTCGTGGAGAAGTCCCATTTATGCTTACGGCCGATGCGCTCTTCATGCCAGTGGATTACAAGGAACTAGAACGCCGCGAAGCATATGGCTGGTTCTTGAAGATGAGCGAGGACCAGGTCATGGAAAGTGATTTGGCCGTTTCTCAAATATTGAAGGGCGTAATCTAAGTGACTCAACTCAAAGAAGCAATTCTATAGTGCTACTCAAAATAACACTATAGAGTATGGTTAGGATTTTATTTATTGACCGTTATAAAACTAGTATTATAAGGTTAACTTAGTCAAAAGAAATTACTATAGGATGTTCCAGGACAGAGTCGTCATCCTTGGAGACGGTGTAATTGACCACTTTTTGGCCATTACGTGTTGTTTCGCGGCCTTTTAGTGTGTAGCCGTGAACTTTTAGACATTGTCGTAGTATTGTAATCAGCCTTTTTTCGTCTATATTTGCGAATAGGTCGGCCGATTTACAGTCGTAGTAGTAGGGTTTTAGAACATCAATCGCACTTAGCGCAACATACATATCAATATTATCTCTGGTAAATACATGTCCTACGTGTAATCCTAATTTTCCGAAAATATCCAGTACCACATCTTTAGGGGGTAATTTTCTAAAGAGTGGATGTCTAGGAGGCATCATACGTCTTCTCCCTTCTACTATCGGAATCGGATTTTTTGAAAGGATTAGTGCGCTCAGGCCTACGCTTACGGTAGTGCTGGCGCTGATACCAGCAACCCATTATCTTGCGCACAGCAAAGGAGATCCAAGAAACTACAACGACTCTGTGAGTAGAACGACCAGCCTGTCACAAGAAATCCGTAGAGACGTTCTTGGGCATGTGAATTAAGGACAAAATACATTTCACTCGTATAATTGATTGCGTGAAGAATGTCCTCAAAACTCATACCATTTTGCCATAGATTGCTAATATGTTTATACACGGCAATACCGTCGGACTCTGTTAACGCCCGCACTAAAGGGATTATTTTCTCATAGTCATGTGTGGAGCAGACTTTGCGCACGTCGGCCAGCGTCGGATTACGCGGGGCAATCCATTGAAGAACCTGGACCATGCGGTTGAATTCGGCGACGGACGAAAAGGACGAAGCACATATGTATTGTAAGACATTCTGGTCCTTTATAGTGTAGTTGAACTTGGCCAAGAGCTGGTCCGTATAGCTAAATATGGAAATCGGTTCCACATTAATTGGTTGACATCGCGACTGGAGTGCGTAGATGAGAGATTCGGACGACTTGGAGGCAAATATGAAACATGTAAGGTGCGCATATTGTTCCATTGGCCGACGAAGTGCCTGTTGCGATACTTCAGGAAGTGAGTCCACATCATCAAAGAATACCCAGCGGCGAATGTTCGGATAACGGAGAGACGACTTAATGAAATCGGCCAACTTGGCTCTTATAGTGTGAATCCCACGGTCCTGGTCGGCAGTCAAATGTAAGAAGTAGTCGTGGTCATTAATGTCCAGATTGTATTTCTTCGCGTAGGATTTCAGGAAGTCCAGGGCGAGCGATGTCTTGCCGACGCCATGTGGCCCAAGTATATAGAGATGTGTTGGGTTTATAAGAGCCTTGTTACATATTTCAACGGCATTTTCTTGCCCTAATAGAGATGTTTCCATCTTATATCTAGATGGCTAGTATAAAACGCGCTTAAACCGGCAATTGAATACACACTATAAGATTGTGTGGAGTATGCCAGGACCAGGAGACTTGTATAGTGTGCTCGGCGTTGGGCGTGATGCGGATGAGGTAGAATTGAAGAAGGCTTATAAGAAGTTGGCGCTACAACATCACCCAGACAAGGGAGGAGATACGGAGGAATTCAAGAAGATACAGGAGGCACATGCGGTTCTTTCAGACCCAGATAAGCGCCGACATTATGATATGACTGGGCAAGTGCCTGGGGCTGCGGACGGGCCTGGTGGACATGGGCCAGGTCCAGGCTTTCCATTTGGCGGTTTCGGTGGCGGCGGCGTGCCATTTGACATTGGCGAAATATTCGGTATGTTTGGTCGTGGTGGACCAGGCGGACATGGACCAAGTCCTAGACAACACGTGCGTCGTGGGAAGGCCCCTTCAAAGACAACGCCACTCGCTCTTAACTTGAAAGATTTCTATTATGGGCGTAAGTTCGGCATTACATTTGACCGTAAGCGTTTCTGCGAGGGTTGTAAGGGGCGAGGGTCAAAGGAGTTTAGACCGTGCGACCATTGCCACGGCTCAGGTCATATAAGCCGCATTATACAAATGGGACCTGGTATGATGATGCAACAAAATGGACCATGTGGGGATTGTGCTGGAACAGGTTCTCAGAGGGGACCAAAGTGTGTTGACTGCGACGGTGCAGCATTCAAGAACGACACTAAACATATTGAGTTCCATGTGAAGCCTGGGACGAAAGTTGGGACAAAGTTCACATTTGCCGGCGAAAGTAGTAATGAGGAGCAATATGAAGATGCTGGCGATGTTGTCTTGGAAGTGGAAGAAGCAGACGAGAACATATTCTGGAGCCGTGATGGGGCCGATTTACGCGGAACATTGTCGGTTACTATGAAGGATTCATTACTGGGCAAGAAGGTCACTATAGGAGACCATCCTGGTTATCCTGGGGGATTTGTGGTCCATATTCCTGCTGGAGTTCAGAACGGTTCTGTGGTAAAAGTTGGGGGATGTGGTATGATTGCTGAGGACGGAGTTTCTAAGGGCGATGTGTATTTGCTCGTTAATGTGCGAACGACGAAACAAGAGAGGGCCCTTTTGGAACAACACAGGGTCCTGTTGGAGAGTGTATATGGACCAGCCTTAGGCGTAGGGCCGACTGTAAACTCAGGCCCTAGTGAAGGAACCGCCACTGATTGCCTAATTGGAGTTGAACAATGTATTAGCGACGAATAATAGTTATAAGATTTATTAAGAATAATTCTTATAATGGAATAATTTACATTACATTGCCAGCAGCAACAGATTTCCATGAGTCATGGAGACCTGCCTTTTCTAAGAGGTCAGCATCAATGATACCGCCCTTCATGCTTTCTGCGTAGTCCATTTGACCTCCGCGTTGCTTACGGCTCTTCTTGGACTTTCTGTGGCTCTTCTTTGCCTTGCGTTGAGCTCTCTTGGACTTCTTTGCCTTACGATGAGACTTCTTGGACTTGCGGTGTGTCTTCTTTGCCTTTCTATGGCTCTTCTTTGCCTTCTTTGCCTTCTTAGCCTTCTTAGTCTTACGCTTACGACCGCCTGCTTGATTTGGGTCTCGGAGACCGGCGACTTGGCTCAAAGCACTGTCAATTGCTGCGGTTCCTGCCTTCATTGCTAAACCGGCATCAATACGTTCACCAACAGAAACCGGGTATAGAGCCATACCACCTTGTTGGACTCTTTCTTGTGGGACGACGCCGAAGAATGGGCTACCATAAACGCCAGTTGCGTCCTTGGACATACCGCCCTTCATACCAACATTCATTGGTGCGTTCTTGACATAGTCAATACCTTGTGGTAAGACTAAGTTACCAGATACGGTTGGAGCATTTACATCGTCTGCTCCACCGCGCATCTTGCGCTTCATAGTTTTGCGTCTATGGGATTTCTTGGAATGCTTATGTGCCATTTGTTCTACCTAAAGCTTCCGGAAAAAATCCGCGCCCAAGTAGTAGAAAAGCAAAAATGGAACCAGCATGGGCAAAGGATATTAAAAGCGAAACCGTATGTACTTATTTCTACGCATTATTCATCGCAGTATGTGTGATTATTGGCTTACAATTAGTCACCATGCTCGGCGGTGCATTCTCCTTCAAGGGAACTACCCTCATGAAAGTATTCATGTTCTTATTAAGTCTATTACCAATGGCACTCGCCGTTGTTAATGCTTTATTCTTATACCTCATTTGCTCCCGTGGTCTCTTAAAGGAAGAAGCACCAAAGCAAAAGATGGAATAAATGTCAATGTCAATATCATTAACTAAATAACCTCTATAGTGCTATTACAAATATCATTGTAGGATTGTCGTGGGCAGACGTTTTCTAAGAACCTTTTAGAATGATAGTCTTCACCGATTTTTTCCGCGACTTCTTATTTCATTTTCTAGTGATACTTGGGCTCCTCTATGCCATTTTCTACATCAAAAAGATGAACTTCGTCTACATTGCGTTAATTGTGTCGGCGGCAGTGACTTACATCAATCATACATTTTATCCAGATTTCCGTTTAGTGGAAGTTCTGGAGATTTTTTCAATATAGAGAATTTTAGTCTAAACACTATAGGATATATTGTTTAGAATATGGGAATGAGTATTGAGACTGATTTATTGCGAGACATCAAGGAGGTGGTTGAGCGCGGAAGTCTGGATACGCTACAGACATTTTATGACTATTTACATAAGGTCCACGAAGATGAAGAGATTGATTGGCCGTACATTCTCCAGAAGACATACTTACACGCATGTTTGAAAAAGAAGAAGGACATGGTGGATTGGCTTGGAGGTCTATTTGACCTGTTGGACCCAATCAGCCGAATTGCCTACAGACATACATTGAGTTATGGCAAAGTGCTTTTTAATAGATAAGAGGTGGGATAAATTATAGGATGTTCTGTCTTATAAGACAGAAGGACGCTAAGTTTATGAAATAAAATTATAGGATGTGATGATCATCTCCTATAATGTGTGGGTGCCAGGCATTTTACAAAATGTCAAAAAAAAAGAATCCGCTTAGAACTCGTCGCTTTCTGCTAATAATTTTGTTGCGGCAATGTGTTTCTTATCAATTGAACCTGTGACAATGTAAATGGAATTTTCAGTTTGGACTAATAAATCGTCGGTTTCATTTGGTCCGGTTCTATTGACTTTCTTAATAAGACTAGTGAATTCATCACGGTTCTTTAATAAAATCTTGTCGCCGGTTTCCTTATCAATGCCGAGGAATGCCTTCTTTAACACGGAGTCGGCATAGTAGTCCAACATAAGCGGCTTATCTTGTTGTTGTGCTAATTTTGCTGCTAAGATTAAAGTTTGTGCGCTTGGTATTGGTAATTGGGAACCAGTTGCATTTGCTGCTAAAGTCTGTGCTGACATCTACGGTGAAAGGGCGATTTTTCTGACCCTTGTTTTACGCACCTTCTTGGTCTTTTCATTCGCGTTAGCACCAGTGTTAACGCTAGCGCTGGTGCCATCATCAACCACGTCTTCTTCGCTAACAACCTGAGCCGGTGTTGGTCCACGCAAGACTTCGTCCGCATGGTCCTTAATGACGCGGTTCAAGTAGTCATACGCCTCCTGGATTTGATGGTAATAGCGTGCGCCGGTAATAATAATCTTACCCGTTTGGAAAATACTCATGGTAATGCGTTTACATTCGCCGTCCCCTGAACCGGAACCTTGGCCCTTACATTTGCCCTTACACACACATTGACCGGCCCTGTCTGGGTCCGTATTGGCCTCATTGTAATAATATTTCGTATTAACACCCTGATAAATCGTCCCTTCAAATGTGCTAAAGAGTCCATATGTGCGAGTCAAAATCTGGTGAATTACCTCACGCTTTATAGTGTATCCAACATCATAGTCGCTATTAATGAGCTGTGTGCTAAACTTATTCAAATTCGGCTCGTCCTTGAAAATTGGCGCTGGAATTGTCTTCAATATGTCCAAGAGCCATACTAAGACGCCCTCCGCGAAACTCTCTTCAGGAACACCAGTCATTTGAATACCCCCATTTGCGAAAAGTTTCACATTGACCTCCTTGAATATCATTGAGTCATCACTATAGGATGTGTGTTTGGACCTGTCTACGCCGATTCTTTTACGGACGACGAGCGTGGACTGATTGAGGAATATCTTATCACTTACGCGACGTTTGCTGAATGAGTCCTTGAGGCCGAGTCCTATCGTGGCCTTCTCGTGCTCCATCTTGAGAATTCCCTCGCCTGGCCACCAGAGTGGGACAAGGACGGAGCCGACGGAGTTAAAGAGTGTCTTGAGATTGAGCGTCGTGCCGGCGTTGGCCGTAATTACACGAGTGCTCACACGAAGAGGGCTTGGACTGAATTTAATGGCGCTCATTCTTGTAAAGGCTTTATATTTAGGTTCTTCAAACTATAATATAAAGCGGGCTTTAAACTGGTTCAATTTTTTGGCCCAGTGTTTTTCCGAGGATAATGTCGCATACTTTGTATATGTGTTCCTGGAAAAGTGCCGGCGGCATGGTCTTAAGGAGTCCTGGTTGTGATAGGCTCGTAATACGTGTGACGAGTTCCAGGTCAAGCACACCGAAGACGGCGGCGACCCAGTAGAGGTCCTCCAGAGTGTAGCGGCCAATGTTCTTGAGTCGGCGTTCCCTACTGTGGATTAGGTCCCAGAGTTCGTGGGCGAGTCGCTGGCTCATGTTGGGTGCGTGAAGGAAAATACGGAGGTCTCCACGTAGACGGACGGCGTCAAGTGGCGTGGGCGTGTCGTTTTGTGGGGCGTAGAGTTTAATGCGCTCACTGAGTTGTTCAGAGGGGAGCGGGTCAAAGCGGATTCGCATGAAACGATGATGGAGGGTCTTTTCAATACCGCTGAGGGTATTTACGAGGAACATTATACAGCATGAGTCGTCAGGAGGGCATTCAAGGACATTGCGTAGGGCGAGCTGGGCACTGGCGGTGAGTGTCTCGGCTTCGTCAAAGATGAGGAAACGCGGATAGTTTTTGAATTCAGGTAGGAGGATTTTACTGCGCAAGAAGGGGAAAATGCGTTCTCGTATACTTTCCAGGCCGCGCTCATCAGAGGCGTTGAGGAAGAGGGCCGCACCGGCTGGGATTTTTCCAGCAGGATACCAGCTCTTGACGAAGAGTCGCGCGGTGTTTGTTTTACCTGAGCCTGGTGGGCCATAGAAGAGAAAATGTTGGAGACGTCCCTGGTCGGCTCGCACGGCTTTTAATAGGGTACGCACATGGCTGTTGGGTATTTGGTCCAGAAGTTCTTCATTTTCTAATGTGCTCATTTTGTTGACCGACGACGACTTACTTTGAATACGACGACGGGTCTTTAGGCACAATTATAGTGAACGACATAAAGGGGGTTGTCATAAAGCACTATAGAGGATTGCTTATTTAATTTGAAAAATGCCGACCAAGAAGAAAGTAGTAGAAGCCATTACATCAGCGTCAGCGCAAGCGCTAGCGGATGTGTCAACATCTGCGCAAGCGCAAGCGCAAGAAGAACCGCCAAAGACGAAGCCAAAGCGTGCCTCCGCCGCGGCGAAACATAAGATTGTCGCCGTTGTTACGAGCGAGGGTATACAAGGGTCTTTTAAGAAGGCAGAACCACGTAAACCTATTATAGTGAATTTACCAATTAAAAGTTCCGAAGTCCAGTTCTATGACCAACCTCTCAAATATGACCCTGAACCTCCAAAGGACACCAAGGCATTTAATGAAGAACTCAACGACCCTTTCTTGGAAGAGAGCGAACATTACGATAATAATGCGATTGTGGAACAAATACTTTCATCGTTTGAAGTGGAGAAGGGATCAGCGCTAGCACAGGCGCTAGAAAAGCACACACATGTGGAGGAAAAGCCAGCGCCGGCGGCAGCACCAGCGCAGCAGCAAGTCTCCAAGACCGCACGTGAATACGGACCAACCAAACTCCTCGTAGAATATTCTAATACTAAAGTAACAAAAGAACTTCCCTATAGTGTATCTGCGGCATGTTTCTGGACCTGTGAGCCTTTTGAGGGTCGGCCATGTGTAATTCCAATGAGCATTATAGATGGTGTGTGGCATGTATATGGTAATTACTGTAATCCACAGACTGCTATGGCTGCGCTTCTCGCCGAACCATTGGATACGCATGTGCGTTGGGAGCGTATTGCGCTGTTGAATATGCTCTATGGTCCGTCTTTCTCACAGGGGCGCATCTATCCAGCACCTGACCGCGCGGCCTTACAGCGTTTTGGAGGACCAATGAGTATTGAGGAATATCGCGACCTGTGCGACCGTGGTCGCCTTCGTGTGGACATACACATGCCACCGCTCATTTCAATTCTTGCGTCAATGGATACGAAGCCGATTGATTTCTATGAGAGCACTATAGGAAATGGTGGTAGTGGTGTTGGCGGAGGACATGGAGCAGACGGTGGTGGCGGTCTGAAGTTGAAGCGTAGCAAGCCGCTCCGTGAGAAGGAGCACACATTGGACACGTTGCTGGGTTTGAAGAAGTAGGGTCGGCCAATAAAATTGACCGACTTAAACCGCTGGGTAGTATAGTAAACCAGATAGGGATTGATTAAAAATGGCAGACCAATTACATTTTAATATTCGTGATTTCCGTGATATTTTGCTCGCAGAGATTGCGAAGTTGGAGCATGGGGTGCGTGAGACCATCGTAAATAATGGGGCGGTCAGTGCTCAACGTGCCAACGCAAGTGCTAACGATGATACCTTGACACTTAAGCACGAGCGTGAGGTAAAGAAGCTTCGCAAAGAAATCGCGGATTTGAATGAACAATTAGAGACCTGCCAACAAAAATCTGTGGATAAGGGGCTCGTGGCCAATTTAGAGGCCGAGGTGGAAAAGCTCAATCGCGCAATTAAGAAAATGGGTCAAGAACAGATTGCCTCTGAAAATCACTATAAGAGTGAGATTGCGCGTTTAGAGGGTGAAAATAAGGTCTTACAGACTACTGCGGAGGCAAATCATAAGTCTGCTCTAGAAGAGAAGGGTCGCGCCGATGCTTTAGAAAAGGCCTATGCCGAATTACAAAAGAAATGCTCTGAATTGGAGGCTAAGCCAGTTGCGCAAGCTGAGCCAAAAACCGTATCACATCCATTACTTGGTAAGATACAGGAACAACCACCTATAGTGACCAAGAAGGAAGAGCTTGATGATGATGAAGAAGAAGAGGCCGAAGAAGAAGGTGTTGACCCAGATTCACTTCCAGACTTTAAACACAAGGGCGTCATCTATAAGAAAGATACGGATGGAACACTCTATAAGGATTCTGAGGAAGGCTGGGAATTAGTTGGACAATGGGACGAAAAGACCAAGTCTATTATCATTCAAGAGATTGAAGAGGAGGCAGAGGAAGAGGCTGCTGAGGAAGAAGACGATGAAAACAATTTAACAGAGTTCGTATTCAAGGGCAAGACATATTTCTTGGACGAGGAAAACAATGTATTCCAAGAAACAGACGATGGATATGAACAGGTTGGTAAGTGGAATGGGAAGAAGATACTCTTTGAATAAATCCTTGGAAATATTGACTAATACAAAGACATAATAAAAGACATAAAGCATATCTTTTATTATGAGACAAAGATACAAAGAGAATGGACCAATTAAGCACACTTTTTTTCAGCGTAGTAAGTCTGGAGGTTTGTATGGCCTATTACAATGCTTTTATGGATACACATGAAAGCATGAAGAAGAAAATAACAACAACCCTAACAGCACTAAACGAAATATGGCTCCGCACACAACCAAGACATCACTATAGTGAATATTTGGGTAAGGTCAGTTGGGTCTATGAGCCGGCATTGCACATGTTTTACAATGTCAAGGAAGATATAACGAAGGAACATAAGTTTAAGAAACTTCCGTGGCTCAGTGCGGAGGTCTATTATGGAGAGACGAAGTTGGACGACTGTTCCGTGTGGGTCTCTGAACTTCACTATAGGGATTATGGTAGCGGACAAGAACCACAATTAACCGCCGACGTAGTCTTACAGGCCTGGGCCACAGAAAAGGCACACACTATTGACTATTTGAACGTGGACGCATATCGTATAGTGGTTATTGACGAAGAGGGTAATGACAAGACGTATAAAATGGGCGATTGCGCCATTTAGGTCTAAAGAGAAAGCGCGTCTTTTAGTATAAATAAGTCTTCTGGTTAAGATGGACTTGAAGAGCAAAATCCCCACTGGCTCCTGGACCTTGTATTATCACGGTCCAAATGACAATCGTTGGACACCCGATTCCTATACAAAAGTATGTACAGTGGAGACTTATGAGCAATTTTTCGCAGCAATGAATGCGCTCGGCGAGGTCAGTGTACATTACGGCATGCTTTTCTGGATGCGTGGAGCTATTACACCACTCTATGAAAATAGGGAAAATATTAAGGGCGGTTCCTATAGTGTCAGAGTCAGCAGGGCAAAGTCCGTTCATTACTATACGATGTACATATTGGCATCAATGTTGAATTCTGTTGTCGCCGATACGGATAATGTGGTAAATGGCGTGAGCATTACACCGAAAAAGGTAACTGATAAGACACAATGTTATAATGTTATTCGTGTATGGAACAAGGACTGTTCAAAATACAATAAGCCGATTCAGCTGAATAAGTTTGACGGCATACATGGGGTCTCGGAAATTTTATACACTCCGCATATACAGCGGAACTTATAAGTTCCGCGTATTTGGCTTTTGCGAAGCATGGGCTAACCAGCGCAATCTTTAGATTGCGCGTATTTGGCTAGTCAGCAACCCTTATAACCCTCTTATAAACTAAGTTATAGAGATTATATAATATACAATCTCTCTAAAGAAACACTATAGGATGTGTAATTATCCTCCAATAAAATGAAAGTCCCCTATTATTAGATATGGCCTTGATTGCCGAATCAAAATATAGGCATCACCTATTTATGACAACACCGGCCTTTAGTCAATCAGGATGCCATGCCGAAATCTCTGGCCAAATTATAAATTTCCCCTATTTCTACGTGGATGGTGCGGACACACTCGCTCTCCGCGGCGATGAAGGTGACTATGCATTCTTCAGTAGTCCAGGCACTTATAGTGCAGAGAATCTTGGTCAGGCCCGTATGATTCGCCGATTGGAACCGAGTCTCGCCGACTATCTCATTAAAGTCTGCGACATTTCCAATATATTTGTCCACACCCCAGGCGTAGCCCGTAAATATAAAGTATATGGCGAAGCCGGTCAAGGAACTGTCGTCACAGCGAACCCGATTCCAACCCTGGATATTGCCGGCGTTTATGGTAATCGCACTCTCCGCACTGCCACACAGATTATAGATGGTAACAGTTACAAAATCTTCTTACCCGAGGAACTTACATTTTGGGTCCTAGAAAAACCTCTCATCTTGGAGAGCATTAATCCCCTCACAAATCGCTCCACATTCTGGACACTTGTCAACAGCATTATTCCTTATCAGACGCAAATGCAGCTATATTAGGGCTTCTGTCCTAAGACATTTTTATGGATTTCAGCACAGCAGGTCCAATAATAGCCGCGCCGGCAGTAATAACACTAACAATCCCTATAGTGTTAAGAGCATCATCTGTTTTGGCCAATTCTTGTTTCAAGCGCGCGATTTCATTATTGGCGATTTCTAATTCTTTTTTTCTGTTAGCGACTTCTTGACTACTCACCATAGAGTACATTATTGTACCACTAAATGTGAGACCAGTTATGATATATGCGGCGGCATTTAATCGGTTCATTTTTTCAACTAGATATTTTATGAGGCTAATTTTTAGGCTCATAAAAAGACTAAGGGGTGCCAGGTGCTTATTTATCCTTCTTCTTTGGAATACCTGCCAACACGAGTGTTACTTCACCGAGCGATGGGAAGTTATAGCGAATAATGAGTGGACAATCATTCTTCATATACATTTCAATCGCTGGACAAATATTCGTACATTTCGTGAAAAGAACGAGATGTTCCAATTGGAATACACCCTGGACGATTTCATTCTTACCAGTTCGCTGGATTTTCATGGTGCTGCTCTCGGTCAAGATTGTTTCCTGTTCTGAATAGTCGCCCACATTACGGAAAATGAGGTCATTGCCCACATTGGTAATTTCCACTTCATCGCCGTCACCACGCGCATTCATATCACGGCACACCTTCTGAAATTCGGCGGACGACATGCGAATAATGCTGTTGAAAGAGAGCTTTGGTGGCTGGAGTTCTTCCACATTGGTATCAAAAATCTTGAGGAAGAAATTCGTAGAAAGCGACTTCTCAGAATTCTCCATCTTAATACCGAGCTTGTTTGGATTGGACGCAGGCAAATAGAGTGTCAAGATGTCGTTATTACCCATAGTCTTGATAAGTTTGTGAAGGTAAATCATGTTGATACCGAGGACGAACTTGCTAGGACAATAGAATTCCGTGAACTTGTCTGCGTGTAATCGCAAATAGACGAGCACTGTATGTGTCTTGTCCATGTTCATGATTTTAATGCCTGTGCTGTCAAACTCCAAGTTCGTTTCAGGAAGAATTTCCTTTAGTGCTTCAATGAGATTGCGAAAGATTGCGCTCTGCGTTGATTTTATCTCAAATAAATTCCCATTCTGATTAGGTACTGCTGCGGACATTTTAACTTAGATAGTAATTCCTAATAGGCTTTAGGTCAAAACATGGTCGGATAATAGACGCACCTGCGAGGAAATCTGCGTTTGGTCTAAGGGGATGGCACTATAGTGTGTGTTAGTATGTCTCTTCCTGAGACATTTGATCAGCTCTTGTGTGGAGGCTCTTATGTGCTCGGCCTACAGCGTCATGAAAGTCGGCGTATGGCGGCAGTTGAGAAATTGGCGGCAGCAGGTTTCAAGGGGCTAATTGCGGCCGAGGGGGTGGATGGTCATGCGCGGCCTGAGGACATTGATAAGGTCAGTGCTGAGCTTTTCCCTGGCTTACGGTGGGCCTCGCATTTGACGGCTGGCCATCGCGGATGTTCACTCGGTCACATGCGACTCTGGAAATACGTGGTGTCTGTCGGCCTCCCATATGCGCTTATTTTTGAGGACGACGTGCTACCACATCCAAGATTGGCAGAGCTTGGACCAGCGTGGTGGTCGGCATCACTGGAGTTTGAGCGAGCGTCTGGACCTCTGGACATGGTCCTACTGGGCAATCAAATGAATACTGCCTGGATAGAGTCAGTAACGGACAAGGTAATCCAATCACCAGCCTATTGCCTACATGCCTATATTATTACATTAAGTGGTGCGCGAAAAATTCTTACAGCGATTGAGGAACTTTTGTACGCACGCGCATCAATGCCCATGAATGACATATTGGTTTTTCATATGTTGGAGTCTAGCCGCCTACATTATTGTTGCTGGAACCGAGGACCGACAGAGCGCGGTTACCCAGTATTTTTCTTAGACATGCCACTCTCCTATGTGAAGACACACGATGTGGCAATTTGGCATCGCGACACAGGTCTCTTTTACCAGAATGGCCGCGGCGGGTCCACCCTCCACGATTTCAAACCATCCTACATGTTCGGCACCAGCGACGATGTAGGCGACGCGGCGATTAAAGCCTACTTAAAGGCCCAAGGGGAAGAAGTGGGTTAGGCTAATAAAAAAAATAATATATTCCAATAAAATAGAATATATCTCTTATATTTACTTTTTAGACAAATAGTCTTTCATATTCTCTTTATTATTCGGTTTTACTACTGATAAGGCATATTGTCCACAAGGACCGCAATGGTCTTCATTAGACAAGTCTATTTTGTTGTTAATTTGCGCGTTAGAACTCTCTAGCCTCCATCTACCAAGCGGTTTTGGCGATTCTTTTACGTAAATTTTTCGTATAATACGGGCCAAGTTTTTCATTTTATTCTAATATATAAATTATTTGCCTAATAAATTTATATATTTCTATCTTTCAATTTTTTCGCACTGCACAATAAACTAGGCTGAATAATCACTCTGCAATCCCTACAACCTGCCAATGTAAGGTGTAATGCTTGTCTTTCATATAGCAATAACGCTCTTCTATAGACGCACATAGAATTGCTTCCACCTTGGTTATAGATAATACACTATAGGTAATTTTCCCTGTTCCTTCTCGGATGTAGAATGAGATATGGGGTTTTGTCGCATACTTATTTTTGAAAGCTATTCTAAAATGTCTTTCAAAACGTCCTTTTTCTTGTCGCTGGATTTCCCAGTCATATGACGCGATTAATTTTGAAATTGCCCTATATTTTTCTTCGCGGAAAAGTGTAATTTCTCTTAGAGTATCTTCGCGTCTAAGATATACTTTATATTGGCTGCGCTCATGTGCACAATCAATGGGCGATTCAATATATATATCGCTCATAGCGTGGCCTAATTCATCAAAAAGCTCCTCCAAAATGTCTGGAACATTTCTCAATGTATACATGTATCTTGTGGGTTCAGTGCTAACTCTACAATATAGACGAATGGTGGTGCTGGGTATATTAAATGTGCCGGCCTCTGCACTCGGTATTCCACTATAGTATGTGGTGATTGGATTTGGGTCAGACATTTTCACTTGAAGAACTATAGGATGTGTTGTGTGGGTTCAATTTTAATGGATGGGCGGTTGCTAGTCTAATGAAAAGATCCTCTTCCCTCCGCATCAGCAATAAGGAACTGATTTCTATTATAGCTTCTGTCAAAATTAGCGTCGTCATACTCGTCTATAAAATTTAATACCCCTTTTTGAAGATGTTGCGTATACGTCCATACATCCAGACGCTTAATTGGGCGATCAAGTATGTGAAGACGCGGATAATTGGCCACTTTCTGATAAAGAATTTCCTCTTCTTTGAATGACCCAGGAAGACCACTATAAGCGGTAGCATAATTTTGATAGACAGAGCGTTCCACATCTGTGTCAGATTTTATGCCGAAAATGGCGCCCCATGTATGTGGATGTGCTGCATTATAGCATATGCGCATTTGTCCATTATCCACATTCCTATAGTAAATAAAATCGCCTTTACTATAGTTTTCCAGACCCGCAGTATAATAGCTGGACTTGATTGGAAGCATATCCATGTCCGTTATCATAACCGCCTCATCGTCGGCTACGTTGAGCAGTGCTGGATAATAAAGACGAAGATTTAGGGCAACAAAGGCACTATCAAGTTCGGCGTTGCGATGCCATAGGATTATACTGTGGCTATATGGGATTAATTCTGCTGGAAGGGATTGGCCGACAAAGACTGCTATAAAGCGAATGCCAAACTTGCGCCAAAAGATTATTTGTTTGGGTATGAAACGGTAATATTCTGGATTATTATTCACAGCGCAAAAAACAGTGGCCAACTTCATATGGTTGATGATTGAGGAAGTCGGTTTAGATGGGCTTAGGACGTATCATCTATAGTGATGGCGGTGGAATGTTTTGCCCTCCAGAAAAATTGAGAGACCGCCGACCCCAGTATCATACCTAAACCCAATCTACGTAAAACGTGTAGGCAAAAATGGCGCATCAATACAAGAAACACAGTCAACGTACCCACGTGCTTGAACTCCCAGATACTTATGTGGGAAGCATTGAGACCGGCGACGAACCTCGCTGGGTCTACGATGCCGACTCACAAAAAATGGTCCATCGCACCCTCAAGTTCAACCCTGGCCTGTTCAAGCTCTTTGACGAGTCCATTGTTAACGCCTACGACGAGTATATTCGCTCCTCCATGACCGAGGGGCGCACACCCGTGAAACACATTGACGTCGTCGCCCAAGCCGTGGACGGCGTCTTCACCATCAAGGTCAAAAATGACGGCGACGGCATTCCTGTGGAAGTCCACCCTGTGGAGAAAGTCTACGTGCCAGAACTCATTTTCGGCAACTTACTCACCTCCAGCAACTACAATAAGGAAGAGGAGAAAATCACCGGCGGTAAGAATGGTCTCGGCATTAAACTCGCCAACATCTTCTCCTCCGTTTTCAAAATCCATGTCCACGACCCAAAGTCAAAACAATCCTATAGTCAAGCCTGGCGCAATAACATGGAAGTCTGTGAAAAACCGGTCATCAAAAAGAGTAGTAGCACTAAAGGATATGTGGAAGTTGAATTCACACCAGACCTCGGTCGTTTTGGCTATACTGACGGCAAACTCAGCAAAGACATGGAAGACATCATCTACACACGCACTATAGAGATTGCTGCTCTTATTGGTAAGAATGTGAAGGTATCATTCAATGGCTCAGAAGTGAAAGTGGATACATTTGAGAAACTCGTGAAGCTCTTCTTGGACGAGGAGGCGGAAAAATCCTACGCCTATGAACGTGCCGGCGACCGCTGGGAAGTTGCTGCGGTCTTGACGAGCTCGCTCTTTAGCGAAGAGGTCGGTACCCCTGAAAGTCGCCATGTGTCCTTCGTCAACTCCGTCAACACCTATAATGGAGGGAAGCATGTGGAATATGTGGCAAAACAAATCCTGGAGTCTCTCTGTGAAGTAGCGGCAAAGAAGAAGAAGTTGACCTTGAAGCCGTCGCAATTGAAGGACCATGTGACATTCTTCATCAACAGCACTATAGTGAATCCTTCATTCAGCAGTCAAAGCAAACAAACGCTCACGACCGCAGCATCCAAGTTCGGTTCATTGCCGAAATTCACAGACAAGATTATCAACGGTCTCGTCAAGGCCGGTATCTTGGAAGAGGCGGTGGCAATTATGGAGGCCAAACTCGGCAAGGACGCCAAGAAAACGGACGGTTCCAAGAAGAAGACCATTCGTGGTTTGCCGAAGTTGGAAGATGCGCTCTGGGCCGGCACAGGAAAGTCGGCGGAATGTACATTGATTCTTACAGAAGGAGACTCGGCCGCCACATCAGCTATTGCCGGCCTGAAGGTGGTGGGTCGTGAGCGTTGGGGTGTATTTCCTTTGAAGGGTAAACTCCTCAATGTGAAGGACATTAGTCGTGAGAAGTTCAATGGTAATGAGGAACTGACAAACATTAAGAAAATTCTTGGCCTGGAACAGAATAAGAAATATACAAGTGCCGCCGACCTTCGTTATGGCCGTGTTATGATTATGAGCGACCAGGATGTGGACGGTTTCCATATTCGTGGACTCTTGATGAATCTCTTCCACACGGAATGGCCGACACTCATGCAGGTCGGTTTCATATGCACAATTATGACACCCCTTGTGAAGATGAGCAAAGGCACCGGCGCCAATGCGGAGGTCCTCTGTTTCTACAATGAGGCCGAAGTGGAGGCCTGGCGCGCTCAAGTGGGCGAAGAAGCCGCGCGCAAGTATAAGAGCAAATACTATAAAGGTCTCGGCACATCCACACCAGCAGAGGCCCGTGAATGGTTTGAGGACTTAAAGGAAATAAAATATGAATGGGACGGCAAGACGAATGATTCGTTGGAACTCGCATTTAATAAAAAAAGAGCCGATGACCGTAAAGAATGGCTCGGCACTTACGACCCAAAGAAGTCTCTCAATGTCGGCCCTGAACGAATAATACCCTATAGTGCCTTTGTCCATGAAGAACTTATACACTTCTCCAATGCGGACAATATTCGTTCGTTGCCACATATTATGGACGGCTTGAAGCCATCTCAGCGTAAAATCCTCTATTCCTGTTTCAAGCGTAATTTACGGTCCGAAATTCGTGTAGCACAGCTCGCAGGTTATGTCTCTGAAAATGCCGCATATCACCACGGTGAAGCATCGCTCAACCAGACCATTACTGGTATGGCCCAAATATTTGTCGGCGCAAATAACATTAATCTCTTATCCCCTATAGGCCAATTCGGTTGTCTAGCACCTGATACACCAATTCTTATGTGGAATGGTGAAATTAGAAACGCAGAAGAAATAGTAATAGGTGATGAATTAGTTGGAGATGATGGTAATAAAAGGACTGTTTTAAAAATAACGAATGGTATTGATAATATGTATGAATTAACTGATTATAAAGGTAAAAGTATGGTAGTTAAT
>Ga0247723_1000712_pt1 | contig 21618 bp, 12 predicted proteins | sample MSEWelMarce5H_FC_FD_189079 | JGI IMG/M metagenome (GOLD analysis project Ga0247723, IMG submission 189079) | Subsurface sediment microbial communities from gas well in West Virginia, United States - MSEEL Well Study Marcellus 5H_FC | ecosystem: Environmental > Terrestrial > Deep subsurface >... | reverse complement strand
ATTCAAAACGGTGTCCTGACTTCTATCCAAATCCTAACGCGTGGTCAGGGGTTCACTTCCGTTCCCGCTGTTGGAATCTCTGGCGGTGGGGGGTCGGGGGCTACCGCAACGGCAACAATTAACTCAGGCGTATTAGTGGCGGCCACGGTTACCGCCGGAGGTAGTGGCTATGGCCCAACTGTTAGTTTTTCTGGTGGTGGCGGAACAAATGCTGTTGCTCAGGCCACTGTAGTTAATGGGGTAATTACCGAGATAAAATTAACTGATGCAGGGACAGGGTATGTCAGCCCTCCGACTGTATCCATTTCGGGTGGTGGCGGTGCGGGGGCTACAGCAACCGCAAGTTTTGCTGCGGCGGAAACACGTAATTATGTCTACACGTATTTGAATACGTTTGGCTCGGTTATTGAAGAGTCAGGCCCAAGTCCTGCTTCTAGCAACATTGCAGTCGGATCAAATCAACCTGTGGTTCTTACAGGGTTTGTACCTCCACCGGGCGGTAACTATAACTTTTCGGGGATTCGACTGTATCGAACAGTTGTTGGTTCGGGGTCGGTGTCATATCTCCAAGTTGCTGAGCTGCCGCACTCTCAGAGTTCTTATACGGATACAAAGTTAGCCACGGAACTAGGCGCGTCCTTACCATCGCTATTTTGGAATCCTCCGCCTTCCACTTTGACCGGAATCGTTTCCTTGCCCAACGGCATTTTGGCGGGTTTTACCGGAAACCAAGTCTGGTTCTGCGAGCCGTATTATCCGCACGCTTGGCCTGAGAACTATATGTTGACGGTTGATTATCCAATCGTCGGCCTTGGTGTGTTTGATACGTCGTTGGTGGTTTTAACCGAGCGTAACCCTTACATCATTACCGGTGCAGCACCTTCTAGCATGACGCAGCAGAAACTCCCGCTAGAGCAGCCTTGCATCTCAAAACGGTCAATTCAATACGACAATTTTGGGGTGGTATACGCAAGCCCCAATGGTCTGGTGGCTGTTGGCCCTGGGGTGCAAAACGTCATTACGACGCCGCTTTTTACCCGCGACGAGTGGCAAGAATTAAACCCAGACACAATGCTTGGCATGATTTACAACAATATGTATTTGGGGTTTTACGATGTTGAGGGCGTGATTAAAGCAATTGTGTTGAGCCGTGGCGACATACCTCCGCTTGTAGAGCTTGATTTTGATGCGACCGCTGTTTTCATCGATAGATCGTCAGCAGACGTGTATGGCGTGTCTAAGGCTAATAATTTGCTATATCAGTTAGATGCCGACCCAATCAACACGACAGTGTTTGAGTGGCGGTCAAAAAAATTCGTTTTACCTAATCCGACTAATTTCTCAGCTTTTAAGCTACAGGCTGACTTTGATTATTTGGATGATATTGACGCTTACAATCAGCAGGTGGCAGCGATTACGGCTGCGAACCAAGCTATTTTTAACTCTGGCGTTTCGCTTCAGAGTACAGTGAACGCTAATCTTGCGAACTCAACGTTGCTTAATGGAAGTATCTTGACCCCAATACCCCCGCTGGGCGATACCAGATCGATTAGCGTGTTTATCTACGGGGATGAAGAACTTCTTCTTCAGACTGGTGTCACTTCGGCGGTGCCTAAAAGAATTCCGGCGTCAAAAAAAGCTACGGTGTACGAAGTTCTATTGTCGGGCAATACGCCAGTCCGTAGCTTTGAGATGGCCACATCAGTCAACGAACTTCGAACGCTACCGGGGTAAACCATGCCAAAAAAACCAGGTATTCCCTCCGTTGCAACCCCTGACCCAAAGATCAACTCACTGCTGATTGCCATCAAAGAAAATATCGAATTGATAACTGGAGCAAGACCTGGCATATCTGAACTAACACCACTAACATCGAACGCTACAAACGCGGAAATAGTGTCCAAGATAAACGAGATTGTTAGCCGGTTGAACGCGTCTGGGTAATTGTTTGTTAGTTGGTACTGTGGTATATATCAGCAGGATATGGCTCAAAAAACAACGGTTTACGGACAGAATGAACGAATAGTTTCTTGGGTAGGCAAACGTGTGGAGGTTGAGGACTTTGGCTCATGTGCGGCAATCGGTTTAGAGCAGGATGGGGAGTTAATCGCTGGGGTTGTATTCAACCTTTACTCCCCACCGTCCATTTGTATGCACGTAGCAGCTGTGCCTAGCAAACGCTGGCTGACACGCGAGTACCTGTTCAGATGTTTCGCCTACCCCTTTTTACAACTTAGTTGCACACGAATTACTGCGTTAGTCCGGGAGCACAATGCTGAGTCGCAAAAATTTGTTGAGCATATCGGGTTCATAAAGGAAGGCGTGATGCGGCAAGGTTCGGAAGACGGTTCAGATTTAATTGTGTACGGAATGCTTAGAAGTGAGTGCCGGTTTTTAGGAATGAAATTATGAGATACCTGTCAAAGTTTATACATATGCGGATGCAGGGGGCTAACCCTGACGCGCCTATCTATAACGGAAAAGGTGGCGGTTCTCAAGCCCCCGCCCCTGACCCAAACATCGGTAGGGCGCAGTTAAAGCTGGCCGATCTATCTGAACAACAATTAAATTTTTTTAAGACTGAGATTTGGCCTTCGATGCAGCGTGTAAGCGAGGCGCAAGAAGGCAGAGCAGACCGACAAGCTGCATTTGATGAAGATGTACAGAGAAGACAGTTTCAAATTGCCGAAGAAGAGTACGGACGCTTGCGAGAAAAGTTTTACCCGCTTCAAGACGACGCAATTAAAGAAGCGCGTGATTACAACGAAGGTGCGCAACGAGAAAAATTTGCACAGCAAGCGATTGGCGATGTTCGGCAAGCCGTAGATACCGCAACAGCAGCTAACGAACAGAAAATGCGGTCGTTCGGAATTAACCCAGCATCGGGGCAGTTCCGAGGCATGATGAATTCTAATCAGGTTCAACAGTCGGCACTTGAAGCCGCAGCAGCAACTCGCGCCAGAAACGCTGCTGAGCAACTTGGTTGGGCTAAGCGCATGGACGCAATTGGTCTTGGTATGAATACGTTTGGTAATCAAGCCACCTCAACTGGATTGTCTTTAAATGCAGGTAATGCTTCCCTAGCCGCTGGGCAGATTCCTATGCAAAACGCCATGATGATGGGGCAATCAGCTTCGCTTGGATACGGCGGTGCTATGGGTGGGTACGGGCAAGTCGGAACTCTCGGTGTTCAGAAATACGGTGCTGATGTTCAGGCATACCGCGCCCAGAGGGATGCTGAAGCAGCTGAGTCTGCTGGTTTCGGTAACTTCCTAGGTGCTCTTGGAAACGCGGCGATTACAAAATTTTCTGATGCAAGGCTTAAAGAAAAAATTAAGCTCGTTGGCAAGCTGCGCGACGGAATCAACATTTATGAGTTTGAGTACAAGCCTGAGTTTAAACAGCTTGCTGGCTATGGCCGGTATCGCGGTGTGATGGCCGATGAAGTGGAGCGCGTAATTCCTAAAGCAGTGATCGTTGCAAGCAACGGCTACAAGATGGTCAATTATTCAATGGTGGTGTAATCATGGGAATCAATCTTGGCATTGCGCTTGGTGCAGCAACTGACTCATATCGTAAAGCGGATAAAGAGCGGCGTGACCGTGATTACGAGGACTGGAAGCGCAACCTCGAAAAAGAGGCCGAAAATCGTAAACAGGCTATCCGTACCGCAGTAAAAGATGAGTACGGCAAAGTTCAGGAAGCCCGTGATTTAACCCCCGTAGAAAACACTAATCTTGGCGAAGGTGGGGTTATCTCGACTATTACGGACAAACAAAACCTACCTCGTGGTGTTGTTGCAGATGAAAATCAAATTCAAGGTGCAATTACTGCTGAAAAAGTCAGGCTAACTTCGCCTTACACAGAAGATCAAGCGAACCAAGCAATTGCTCGGCGGGTTATGGCGATTGATCCAGACGCCGGTTTCGACTATCGAGCAAAAGCAAACACAGCTAAATTAACTTCGTTGCAAATTGACGATGCTTCGATGAAGCTAAATAACAACAAGCAGTTTAAACAAGCAAACGAAAATTTCATTACTCAGACTCAGCAGATCAGAGGTTTTGTAGAAAAAAATGATGCGAAAGGTTTGGTAGACGCCGCTTCTAAAGCAGGTATACCGTACGCAAAGGTCATCAATGGAAACGAAATTGAATATTACGACCCTTTATCCAAGGATAGAAAAACCGTAACAGTTGGTGAAGCTGGCGATCTTTTGTTGAACGCTGCTTATAAACAGCTCCAACCAACATTGATGCGTTTCGCACCTGATGCGGAGACGCAGATGAAAATTCTTCAGGGCTTCAACACAATTCAACAAAAAGAGCGCGAGGAATTTAGAGCGCAAGAGGCTTTTAAACTTGAAAAAGAAATCAAGGAATACACGCTACAACGTGATAAAGAACTTGATCCTGTCAAGAAAGAATTGTTGTCGGCTGAACTCGATTCTAAAAAATACGATCTTGATATTCGAAGAGAAACTGACCCGATAAAAAAATCTATTCTTCAAGTTGAAAAAGAAGCGAAAGACCTCGAAGTTAAATTCTTTAAAGAAACTGACACGGCTAAAAAAGACAAACTTAAAGCTGAGATCGGCAAGCTGAATGCAGAGGCTAATGAAGCTCGTGCAAAAGCTGGTTGGTACAAAGAAGGTCGTCCGGGGACTAGTAAGAGTGGAAATAAAGGGCTGACTGTACAAGGGCCTGACGGAACCCTCATCGACCGCGATGCTGGAGTTGTGTACACGCCACAGTACGGTACTAACGGCGATGTGATTGGCTACAGACAAGTACCCCTCCAAAGTTCAGCAATCCCCACCAACGACAATAAAGCCGGTGCTAACTCTAGTAAAGGAGCCAGCTTGCCGATGAAGAACGGAAAAGTTGATGCCGCCCAGCTTAAAGACGGTGCGGTTTACAACACCGATAAAGGCCCTGTTAAGTGGAACGCTAAAACTCAAAAGTTTGAGCAATAAAAATGCCTAAGTCATTTTCGCTTGATGAGATTTCTGCGCCTAAAGCAGAGCCACGCTCGTTCTCGCTTGATGAAATTAGTACACCAACAAAAGCGATTGGTAAAAGCGAAGGTTTTATCAACGATAGCTCCCGATCAGTTGCGGCAGGAGTACTAGAACTACCCGCTGGTATTGCCGGAATTGGTGACGTATTCGTTGGTAACGCATTTGGCCCTAGTCGCGCTTCAGCTGAACGCTCTATATCCGGTGATTACATTGACCGGCCCGACATACGTTCAGAGATGCGTGATCGCCCACGTTTTGGTGAGCGGTTTGTCGATACGTTAGAGCGGACTACAACTAGTGCTATACCGTCACGCAAAGAAATTAACGTAGCAGATGTTGACCGCAGAATAGCTGATCGTCAGAAAAGCATTGAAAAGGAGCGCAACGAGCGAGGCGCGTTCGAGCGGTTTATTAAAGACCGACCGTTTGATAAAGCAACTGATGCAGTTGGCGACTTCACTGGTTTTAAACCTAAGTCTTGGGCGGAAGGTTTACTAGCTGGGCAATCAGACGAACTTTTGGGGCAACGTAGGGCCGCAGATCAGCTTTGGAAAGATAAAGCGAGCGGGGATGCTGGCTGGTCTGACGTGCTTGGGTTTTACTCGACTAATCCTAACCTAACCTTTCAAAATGTACTTCAGTCACTACCAAGCATGTATGCAGGGGCTAGGATTGGGCGTGGACTAGGCCCAGTTACTGCCGAAACAAATCTCTTGGCACGTGCTGCGATTGGAGAAGGCGCAATCATGGCGGGGCAGTCGATGGAGAACATCGATAAAAGTGTTCCCGCTGACGAAGCCGCTGCTGCTTCATTAGTCGTAGGTTTGGGCGGCGGCGCTTTGGGTTTTGGTGGAGGTAAGCTCGCTTCGAAGCTCGGGCTAGGAGATGTAGACGCTGCCCTAGTTCGTGGGGTGAACTCAGGCGTAAATACCGCAACTGGTGCAACGCAACGAGGTGTAGTTAGTCGCGTAACTGGCGGCGCAATTAGTGAAGGTTTCTTTGAGGAACTCCCGCAGTCCTTACTTGAGCAGGGCGCTAAAAACCTAGCTGAAGGCAAGCCGTTCACTGAGGGCATGGACAGAGCCGGTTTGGAAGGAACACTGGCTGGTATGACTATGGGTGGGGCGTTTAACATCCGCAAGCCCAGAGGAAATGATGCTGATCTAAGCAGCGGTATAAATAACTCGACTACATCTAGTGGCACTACATCGAGTACTACCGGCCCGCTAGACCCGTCTGAGCCTTCTTTCACTAGCCGAGAAGCTGCTCTGCGGACGCTTAACCGCTTACCAAACGCAACATCCCTTGAGATTGTCGAGGTCGATGATGGCTGGCGAATCCTGCCTAAGAGCACAACAACGGCGAGTACATCGCCGCTTGGTCAGAGCAACCAGTCTTACATCTTTGATTCGCCCCAAGCTGCGCAGCGGGCGTTTAATCGGCTGTCCGATGAACAAAAAACTCGACTGCAAATCAACGACATGGGGGATGGGCGTTTTGCTATTAGCCCTCGTTCAGCGATTCCCAGTTCAGGAACCAGCACGGTTGCCCCTTGGGAGTCCGATCCGAACAATCCGAACGAGTTTAAAACGTCGCTTTTCGAGGACGCAAAAGCTAAAGCCGATGCCCAAGCTGCGGCAAATCAGCAGCGTGTAGACACTTCGGTATCCAACGCAGGTCAGCAAGCGGTCAACCAAGCTGCCCAACAGCAAGCAGCACAACAGCAAACTGAGGCTGACCAGGCTCGTATCGAACAACTTTCGCAGGGCTACGGCGTTACCCCGGCCTCGAATATTGCCAATACATGGGATGTGGCGGGAGGTCGGATTTATGGCCAGCCCGCGCTAACCAAGTTCCTAGCCGAACTTGCAGACCTGACTAAAGGCATGACGCCTATCCAGCAGAAGCTACACAACGTGGCGTTAGCAGCTGGCATGGTTCAGTTCAAGGGCAAGCCAATTAACGCTAAATCACTTGTTGGGCAACTTAACAAGGGGCTGGAAGCGGTAAACATTGCGCACGTCGCTGACCTGTCTGAAGCCGCAGAAATCTTGAACGACCAGATTAGTCAGATGGTCGCTGCCGGTAAAGGCGCGCAGGATACAACCCTGTCCAAGCTGGCAAGTCTGTACGAGAACATCACTGGCGAAGAGTCTGACGCTTACAAACTGGCGCAGCAGCCCAAAGAAACTAAATCCAAGAAAGAAAAAGCCGGTACAGGTCAAGCTTCTGATCAGGGCAAGTCAGGCCCGGTACGAGTTATTCAGGGCGAAGAACTACAGCAGCTACTGGCGACAGAAGGTCAGGAGGGTGACACCGCACCTACCGCGCCTAAACCACGGTTTCAACGTGTAACACCGGAGGCACAACGTGCCTATGAACAACAAAGCCAACCAATTGGAGGTCAAGATGCCTTGTCTGGACAAAATGAAGCAACTGCCGGGGTGGGAGCAGTATCAGAGCAAAGCCAACCAGCTGGAGCCGATGGAGGCGTACAGCCCGGAATCGTTCAACCCGTCCAATCAGGAAGTGTCGCTCAAGGATCGCCTAGCGTCCAAACTGGATCCAGCACAGGAGAAGGAATACGGGATGCAGAAACCAGCGATGCAGTCGATGGGCGTACTGACGGTGGTAATGAAAAAGCGCAAATAGACGAGCGTGAGCAGTTAGTTAAACGGCTGCTTGTCGAAGCTTTTGGTACCCGAGATGCTGAAATCATTCTCGAGGTATTTAAAAATGAATTGTCAAAAGCAGAAATCGGCAAGAAGTATGGTTTAAGTCAGCAGCGCGTTGACCAGATTGCAGGCCCACGTGCACAAGAAACATGGTTCGCTCGTATACAGATCGCTGCTCGTCGTCTCGGATTGGGCGACGATGCGATTGCTCGACTTTTAGAAAACGCTTACGTTGAAGAGTCTGCTGAAGAAATCGTTGACGACAGAGCAGATTTTGCAACTGGTCAGGAAGAAGCTGCTGACGATTCAACACCAAGCTTTTCAGATGAGCAAAGCGTCAATGACGCTGAACTAGATCAGGCTGAAGCATTTGGCGATGAAGAACGTGGTGTTGCTCAAGGTATGGGAGTCATTGGAAGCGAAGGCGGCTCTCAGTCAAATTGGAAAGACACGGGCGACATAACTGATCAATATCTGAAAGCTATCGAAGACGGTGATCTAGAAAAAGCACAACTTCTTGCGGACAAGCTTCAAAAGCAAACGAAGAAACTATCCACTGCAAAACAGGAGAAACCCGGTGTCTCTAAAGCCGTTAAAACCCAGCAAGCAGAAACGCAAGGAAGAAAAGAAAAAACGCGACAACCCTCAACCGAGGTATCCGCACCCGCAGTAACTGCTGATCAAGCGTGGAATAAGGTCGCCGCTGAAGTACCGGGGCTTCCAAACTTTGCCTCATTGTCACAAGATGACCAGCAGACCTTTAAAGAGTTTGGCCCTGAGAACTGGACACGTGCTGATGTGGTCAAGTTCGCCCAAGATCAGTCGCTCGTGGCGCAACAAAGAACTACAAACGCCAGGACTCCGGCGCTGCAAGACGACTCAAGAACAATTGATGGAACTAATCTAATCACCGAAAAAGGTGAAACAGAACAGCGGCTATTGATTGCTCGTCAGACGAACAAGCTTACAAATGGGCAGACCGAGCGACTAGAACAGCACTACGGTGCCAAAGCTAACACTGAAGAATTCTTCCAGAAGCTGCGCGAAGACGTAATCAACTACGTCACTAAAGGCGCAGAGGCCGTCAGCGCAAAAATACGTGACATTGTTAAACAGATTTCCAGCGGTGTTCTAGCGGCTGCTGTGGTGTTTAATTCAATGAATGTCACTGTGCCGCAAGCTGTAGCTATCCCTAAGTACGAGACTCGTACCGAAACCGTAATGCAGGAACCTCCTGCACAAGCTGCCGATGAAATGTCGGAGGCGGCGAAACAAGCTTACCGAGTGCTGTACCCCGCGCTCAAAGAACAACTTCAAGCTGATAACAATTTCTTAGTAATTACAGACAAGCCAAACGCACGGGTGTTTATTTTTAACCCTGATGGCAGTCTTTTCATGAAGTCCAAAGTACTTCTTGGCCGCACAGTCGGTGACTTCTATAAAGGCAAGACGGGTATCGTTGCCAACCGGATTACCCCGGCTGGCTTGTTCACATTGGGTCTACGTGACGCTAAACGCGGCATTACCGAGTACGGTGGTAATGAAGCAGCTACCGCTGGCGAATATGATTTTGGAAAAGTCTTTGTTCTAGATAAAGCACTTGACGGAAAAGCCTCGGTAACGTTGTTCCATTCTGTCTGGCTAAAAGAAACCGATGCCAAGCAACGTCAAGCGGCGCTAAAAGAACAGTCCGCAGCAAATAGCCGATACAGCTTTGGCTGCATCAACTTGCCGAAAGATTTGTTTGGCAAGCTGGTCACTGGTGAAACCGAGCAGATGATGGATGGCGCAAAGATGTTTATTGTGCCTGACGCTGCCGAAACCACGATGGATTTCATCAATGGTGATGTAGCCGGTAAAGATGAATTAACACGCACCAAGGTTGAGCCAAAGACCGAAACTAAAAAAGTTAAGGTAAGCGGAGATCAGCAACAAGATGCTCCAGACAGACCGGTAGATTCAAAGGCGCGCCCAGAGGACGTAAAGGCTGCGCCGGAGCGTAAGGGCCAGACCGCAGACAAGACAAAACCGCAGTTCTCAAAAGGCAAAGAGTCTGTAAAACCGGAAGATGCGTACACAGCAGCAGAGTTGACTAAAGAATTGTCGGAGTTCATGCGCACCGATGATCTTGGTAATAACGTTATCGTTGTTGATGACGTGTCGAAATTAACAAATCTCGAAGATGTTGCGACTGGGCTTAATAACACGGACGCTGTTGCATGGACTCGCAAGGGTCAAGCAATCATCATCGCAAATCGGATTCGCCTTGGCCGTGGAAAAGCAGTTTTCTTGCATGAAGTTGGTAGCCACCTCGGGCTTGAGGGTCTGCTGCCGGGTCGTATTTTTGACAAGCTTGTGAACCAAGTAAAAGATTGGGCGGCTAAAGATACAAATCTCCTTGAGTCCCGTATTGCTAGAGCAGCCATAGCTCGAGCAGAGGCAGCAAGAACAAAGGACACTACCGACAAAGAGTTCAACGGCGAAGTCCTTGCGTACTTCATTGAAGAAGCCACGCTCGAAGGCGTTGATGTAACCGCAAACAAAGTTGCAACTCCACTTGAACGTTGGTTCCGTACCGTGTGGACAGCGTTTAAAGCGGCTATCCGTAAGGCAGGATTTGATGTGTCAAAGTTGGATGCCCAAGACATTGTTAATCTGGCATACGGTGCTGCGCGGCTTGAGATAAGCGGTGTGTATCAAGGATCAGCTGCTGAGTTTAGAAACTTCCGAAACAAATTTGTCGGGACTGGTGAAGGAGCCGTTGTTCGGGGCTGGGGGCACTACGCAGCGCAGAGGTTTGGAATTGGTAAGTCTTACATGCTGCAAGACGTTGAACGTAAATCCGGTCGTGGGGTTGTTCAAATTGACGGTAAGCCTCTTTCAGAAGTAATTAAAGCACTGGAAGGCGACTTTAACCAATGGGGGACAGAAGAATACAGTGTGCTATCAGCAATGGGGATTGCGACAAAAAAATTAAGCCGCTTATCGTCAATTTGGAAAAATTTAACGTCACAACCACCCAAGGTTCTTATAGAAACTCTTATAAGCGACACAGAAAAAGAACTAAAAAATTTCCTTGAGCGGGAAAAACAGTTTTTGGCTGAGCAAAAAAGGGAGGGTAAACCAGCTGCTTTGACTGAGTATTCAATTACTCGTGCAGAAGAAACACTGTCCAATTTCCAGAATAACCGTGAGAAATACGCCGCAAGATTGAGCTTCAATTTGTCGAATCCAGATGGATCCCTCAAACGTGCAGATATTATGTACGCAAAGTCGGATTTGCTTTTTCTTGACCGTAAACTTAAAAAGCAGCCAAAAATTCTTGAGAAGTTAAAGAAACTCCCGAAAGAAATAATTGATCGGATTGAAGGTTTAGAACGCGATTCCTTAGAAAACTTGACTGGAGATACGGTTCGTACACGCCTTGAGATAGCTGATGGTATGGTTTATGACGCGCTCACCACAGCAAACAGAAATAAATTTGACGAATACAGTAGCTACCAAGGCTTTGCGTCTTCAGAGTACATAGTTTCTTTATTGTTTAAACAACTTGGTATTCCTGGTAGTTACCACCTTGATTCGGTTAGTAGGTACAAAGACAATTTATTCGACGCGCTTGATGGAGCACGTGCCGAACTTGAAGACGCACAAAATGATGCGCGCACTTCAGAAGAAGAAATTGCAAATCTTAAAGAAGGCATACGTGCCTTAGAAGATGAGGTTCGTGATCTAACTGTTAATACAGTTATGTTTGATGACCGCGCAATGCAGCGTGTGTCGTCTTTAGTTCCGACTGTCCAGCAAGGCAAGTCTGGCTATAAAGTCCAATTCAGCCGTAACAACCAGCAGCAGCGCCAGCGGCAAAACGCTATCCAGCGTGCTATTGATAAGCTGCCAAACTTTATGCGCCGCTCGACCCAACATCTTTACGATACGCTGGCGGGCGATAACCGTGTGACACGGTTCCAAAGCTTAATTAACTTCACCCGTGATCTAACGGATAAAGCAGCGAAGTTTGGCTTGCCTGCTGCTCAGACTTACCAGCGCCTTGATGACGCTAAGAAGACGGTACTAGGCCGATATTCCGCTGACATCGAAAACGTTATTGCCAAATTTAACAAACTACCAGAATCGTTAAAAGGTATTGGTAAAGGCTCGGTCAATGCGCTGATCAAAGACATAACGATTGAGGGCAAGTGGGCATTCCAGCCAAGCTGGTTGTCCGACAAGGTGGTCATTGACGATGCCCTTAAAGAACGATTCGACGACATGCCAGATTTGGCACAGGATGTTATTCGATCTGTGTTTGAGTTCAACTGGCGTATCAACTCCGAAATGAAGACCGTGGTGTTGGAGAACATCAAGTCTGAGTTTGACGCACGTATTGCCGACGCTAAGAAAGCCAACGACAAAAAGGCTGAAGCTGATCTGCTAAAAGAAAAATCTGACTCGCTTGCAAGGTTCCAGACCCTGCTGCGCATAAACGCTAAAACTCCGTACGCTTCGCTTAAGCGTTTTGGTAACTATGTAGTTGTTGCTAAATCGCAGAGGTACATGGATGCAGAAGATAATAAAGATGCCGCTGAAATTAAACGGCTTGAGACGTTAGAAAATCATTACGTTGTCAGATTTGCTGAAACGATTGGTGAGGCAAAGGACATCTACCGCAAGCTCGAAGGGAAGTACGATTACCTGTCCGAGCCATTTGATAGTGCAGAGGCTGATCAGTCTGTGTACGGTGGCCGTGACGTTAACGCTTTGTTCTATCGACTTCGCAATGCAGCGGAGAAAACCCCCGGTTCGTCGGCAGCTACCAAACAACTTAACTCGATGCTCAATGCGCTTCAGCTGAAGTTACTGGCTGAGCAATCTGCAAGACATTCGGAAAATCGCCGTAAGAACATTACGGGTGCTGACCCAGACATGATGCGCTCGTTCGTAACTCAAGGGCGCGCTTCGGCGCACTTTGTAGCGTCTCTGACTAACTCGGGCAAGATATACGACGCACTTGCCGAAATGAAAAAAGAACGCGACGCAAAGACCCCAGGCAAGGATGTCCGCTCGATCTTCTACAACGAGATCATGAAACGGCATTTGATGGGCTTGCATTACGACCCTTCGCCAATTACCGACGCTGCGCTCACTACGACATCACTTTGGATGCTGTTGACTTCGCCAAAGTACTTTGCCCAGAACTTTATCCAACCCGCAGTTCTGTCTCAACCTTATATTGGCGGAGAGTTTGGTTACACAAAAACGGGCGCTGCTTTCTCGAAAGCCTACAAGGAAGCAACCATCTTGATGGCGGCTAATGGTTTGACTGAAGACGCAGTCAAAAAACTACCTGCGGATGTACGTACAGCTATCCAGACTTTGATTGACCGTGGCAGGTTAAACATCTCGCTTGGGCAAGAACTTGGTCGTTTTAGATCAAACGTCTCTGACAATGCCGATTTGGTGGAAGCTGGCATCGACAAGTTTGGTAAAGGAACTGACTTCCTGAGAACTGTAGCCGAGAGGGTAGAAGCGGTTAACCGCGTTACTACCGCAATCACTGCTTACCGGATGCACTTTGCAAGGAATGGCTCGGTAGATAAAGCAATCGATTATGCGGATAAGGTTGTTTACGCAACCCATGGCGATTACTCGGGCGCAAATGCTCCTAGAGTTCTGCGTACATCTGCCGGTCGTATCGTTGGGCAATTCAGGAAGTTCCAGCTTATTCAGTTGGCACTTATTTCACGTATGTGGAGTGACTTTAGGGAAGGTGCAACAAAAGAGGAACGTTACGTTGCGGCTAAGCAGCTGACCTACACCATGAGCCATATGCTGGCTCTAGGCGGAATTATGTCGTTACCAGGGTTTGCGACCATTGCGTGGTGGTTGGGCGCGTTTGGTGCTGGCGGGGATGATGAGCCTGATGATCCAGAAATGACGCTACGTCGCATGATAGGTGACAAAGAAACCGCCGACTTGCTGCTAAAAGGTGTACCCGCTTGGGCTGGCGTTGACATCTCGGCATCTGTCGGCATGGGTAATGTGCTGTCTGTATCGCCGTACTCCGAGTTTAAGTTCAACCGTGATGATTATGCAAAAGGGCTAATGGGTATGGCTGGGCCGTTTGCTGGTGGTGTAGTGCCGAACCTCATCGACGGTGTGAACTATATGAAAGACGGTAACTACTACCGTGGCCTTGAAACCATGATGCCCAAAGGTATTAAAGATGCGATGAAAGGCTATCGATTTGCTACGGAAGGGGTTACGAACAGAAAAGGGGACGTACTGATTAAACCCGAAGATGTTTCGGCATACGACGCCACGTTGCAAGCCCTTGGTCTTCCGACTACAAACATTACTGACCAGTACAAGAAAAATCAGGTGCGGGCTGAGACGGTAGAGTTTTATAACGATAAAACAAGTGCCCTGAAGAAGAAGTACATCGAAGCATACAAAGATGGCGACGCGCAGAAGATGGGAGAGCTACGCAAAGAGTTCATGGAACTTCAAGCAGCAAAGCATCGCAATGGATTTAAGCGGCAGCCAATGTCTGACTTATTAAGAGCGCCACGTGAGCAGCGTAAGCGCGAACGTAAAACAATCGACGGTGTTCAATACAACCGAGGCAACCGTCGATTCGCTCAGAAGCTTGCTAATGAGTTCGACGAAGATGATGACGACAACAATAATCAAATCGATAATCCGTTTACAGACCCTGTAGATCGTTTGAGGTTTGATCGTATGTCGCCAATTGAAAAAGAGCAGTACCTTAACCAGTGAGGACATCATGGCAAAGACTCCAGCTTGGCAGCGCAAGGAAGGAAAAAATCCGAACGGCGGGCTTAACGCAAAAGGGCGAGCATCGTATAACGCAGCTAATCCGGGCAAGCCTGGACTAAAAGCACCACAGCCCGAAGGTGGTAAACGTCGAGATTCATTCTGCGCAAGGATGGAGGGGATGAAGAAGAAGCTAACGTCGGCTAAAACAGCAAACGATCCAGATAGCCGAATCAATAAATCGCTTCGCGCATGGAAATGCTGACATGAGTACGTCAAAACCAAATAATGCGTCGCTTTGGAGCAAGGTTAAGTCCGAAGCTAAAAACAAGTTTGATGTTTATCCGTCTGCATACGCTAATGCTTGGGCGGCTAAGACGTATAAAGCCAGAGGTGGTACATGGTCTGGTGCTGATAACAGGGTGAAAAAACGTGGCTAAGGGCGGACTTGGTAAATGGTTTGGCGAGAAATGGGTTGACGTTAAAACCGGCAAGGAGTGCGGTCGTTCTGGTGAGGAAAAATCTAAACGTGATTATCCTGCTTGCCGTCCAGAAAAGGCTGCGAATAAAATGACTGTTTCGGATAAGCAAAAAATTGGGGTGAAAAAAACAGGCCCAGCTCGACAAAGCTGGCCTATTAGCCCATCAGGAAAACGGAAAGTGAAGTGAGATGGCGACACCAGAAATTGAAACGGCTCGTGAATTGGCTACCCACGCTAACGATATAAAGCATCTTCAAGACGACATGGACGCCATGCGGGAGGATGTGGCTGCTATCCGTGCCCAACTAGACGAAATTAGTAGAAAACTGGCTTCCGCAGAGGGCGGGTGGCGCGTTCTTATTTTTGTCGGCAGTGTTGCCGGTAGCTTACTCGGCTGGTTTGTAGGGTTCTTCGGCCCTAGACCTAGTTAACTAGATTTAGAAACCCCCGCTACCGAGGGGAGGAATGGTAGCAGGGGAGCCAGATCACGGAGAGGAGTTACCAGTACAGCTGGCTACTGACTGGCTGCATTGATGGTATCAGTCTTACCAGACGTTATCAATTTCAAGTTTGGCTTCTGGTCAATCATTCCCTCAGCAGCTTTCATATCAAAACAAATTACACGCTGATTTCCAGTTTGAATATTTGTTCCGCGTCCCAGGGTAATTCGGTCAGACCATGGAATCAAAATCCCATGGAATTTGCACCAATCCAAAAGCTTCTTAAAATCGAACCGCTGCTCTTGGCACCAATCGGTGATTTCCTTCCGAATCAAGAACAGCTTACCTGCCATTACGTCGTCGTTTGTACCTGATGCGTGGATGTACCGTCCGGCAGGGATACCGTAGATACGTGGCACTTCCTCCGGGCCTTTACTGTCTCGACTGTCACGGTACTCAAATGAATGGATCAGGCGAGGCGACAACTGGGCGACCATACGCTCAAATGCTTCAGCAGGGGTCAGAGTATTTTGCTCTTTAACAATACCAGCAAGATCACTAAACAAATCAAGACAGAACTCATACAGCTTTTGAATATCAAAATTAAAAATCTTCAACTCAGCGCAGATTTCAAGCGCCGCGAACGTGCACACCGCCTGATAGCGATAGAACCGCAACTTCTCGTTGGGCATGTCTTGAGCAAGCTTCTGCGACCATGCCGCCATACGCTCTTTAATCTTGTCTAGGTTAGCGACCACGTAGCGCAGGAATACATCACCCGCCACGCCTTGATTAGCCTGAATTCGCGCTTTAAGGTGCTGCGACAGCGTCACATCATCTAGCTTCATGCCGGGGTACTTTTCGATATTGATCTGAACTACCCGTACTGCCTCAGCCTCGGTGTTTGATTTCAGAGTGGCCAACAAGCCGTGCAAGTCTGTATTGGCTGTAGCGAACATCGTCATGGCCCAGGTCTGGGCTTCTGCCATCCGAACACCTAGGTTCTTGGTGGCCATCATCCGGTCACGATCCTGTCCGCCCGTGACGATCAGAACAAATTGCGCAAGGTCTTCAGCAGTGATGGTGCCAATTTCATCGATACAGCCGGGTAGGTTTTGTAGAAGCCCCATACGGGCTGCACGTGCCTGAAAGGTTGCCATCTCTTTATTCTTTTGCATCATGGCGTCTGCGTCGCCAAATGCGTACATACCAGCCATGATCGCTGTCGTTTTGCCACGGCCAGTATCGCTCGACACAACCGAGAATAAAATGCCCTTGTAGTTGGTGTCGGCAAACGGAGTCAGGATTGAACCAAATGCCGAGGCAATGATGTACTGAAACGCCTCACGCCCACGCCCAAGATACATCTGTTCAATCGCCGTTCGGTACTCATCTAAAGTGCCGGTGGGGGCAGGGAACCAGCCCTGCTTGGCCTTTGCGTTACCGCCGAGTAAGACATTCCGTACGGTTCCATCTTGGTGGTACAGACGATCTCCTACCAAAAATCCGGTGTAGTCGTTCTTCCAACCGAATGTTGTTAGGGTGTTTATTTCATCCACCTCACGTTTGAGTTTGTCTAAAGAATCTTTTATGTAAGCAGTCAAGTGCATCTTTGAATCCTTACCATGTGTGGTGTTTAACTCGAACTTCGACACGGCCTCAGCCAGTTTCTGCGGCGACTCAATCAGCATGTTCTCAATCTCAAAGTCACGCACCCTATATTTCGGGTTACGCGCCGTTGGTGGCAGATACATCCGGATTCCAATTGCATAGTCTCCGCTTTCCCGTCGAATTCGCTGAATCACATTAAACCTGCTCGTAGCGAACGGGAACTCTCGCATAATTCCTTCTTTGTCAACGATGTACCTGACCATGATGTCGTTGTTACAGCCATAGCCCTTAGGTAATTCTGGCAAGGCTATTTTTATTTCGCCATCGTCAGCGTCAACTTCGATTTCTTCTTGAGTCGGTTCTGGCACAATCCTGCCAAGAACCATGGGTGTTTTTATCTTGCCACGATGTGGGCAACCTTCGCACCCATCAGGGTTATCAGATTCAAACGTCTGGCATAAAGTTGGGCCAAGTGACCATGAATCAATTTTCGCTTGAGTCTCACGCTCAGAATAAGTTGGATGGCCTTTTGACCAATCATGTGCAAGCTCATCGCCTTCAACACAGTGTTTGATGATGCCAATCGTATTCCACCACTGCTGGTAATCAACATCGCCCCTAGCGTCACGTACTTCTCTAACTTGCGCACACTTCTCAGCGACTGCTTCGGCGGATGACTTTAAGTCTGGTACGTACCCAAGTAAGTCAGAATTCTCCGCGTAGTTTGGTGGCTTACTTGTTTGCAGCTGGATGCCATGCTGCTTCACTTGTGCTTTGATCAGTTCCAAGAAATCGCTAGGCTCAATATCAGGTCGCTCTAGCACCATACGAACCGGGATAGGCACAGTTTTTTTGTTGTGTGTCCCAATCGGGCGAAGAATGGAAGTCACATCAGCGGTACGCGACGGGTCTGCCTTAAACCCGTAGTGATTAAAAACAGCTTTCAATGCAGCGGCAGCTGCCCGCCATTTATCAGCAGGTACTGGCTTAGTAAGCGTCCAGTACAAGTGCATTCCATTGCCACTGGTGACAATGTTTGGAATAGGGAAGCCAGAATCAATACAAAATTGCTTTACAGCTTGCTTGCCTTCATCAAAAGACAGGTAGCCTTTGTATTTTTTTGGGTTCTTATCTCCTAACTTGCAATCAATATCGGCCCAGAATGCCTTAACAAAAGCGGTGTTTTGAATAACACGAACTTTGATTTCGCCACTCGGTAAAGTAACCTGCTCGTTCTGATACGTAGCACAAGCGTGGTAAACCACATTGTCTGGGCTACTATCAAACTCAAGGGCTGCTTGGCCCATGCTATCAATTGTTTGATAGAAATGATGTGTTGGATAATCGGCGCCCTCAAACACTGCTAGGCAGTACAGACCTTTATCGGGCAATATTTTTCTAAAGAAATCTACGATAGTCATTTTTTCCCGAGCCGACTGAAGATAAAAAATGCCCGTCTTTCCGGGCTGTCAGCAGCGAGTGCGAGGCGCTGCGGGGCGAAACTTAGTCGAACTTCAGATCGTCTAGGTCAATGGCAACATCAACTTCTTCACTGGCTTGCGCTTTTACTTTCTTAGGAAGTTCGGGCATACCCTCAGCCCGCTCAACTGCGTCAACAATTTCTTCAGCAGTTACCTGCTTGCTACGTGATACCGCTGCCTTACTTGAAGTCTTAGCTTGTTCTACAGCGTCAACTGCTGGGTCGGCGCTATCGCTAAACTCGTACGCTGCACCCAAGATGTTGCGTATAGTCTCGGACTGAGCAACTTGTTTAACCTGTGCAAATTTGCGTTCATCCAAAAACCCGACGGGCTTGAACACCAACTTTGGTGTTGGTGTTTCCATATCAAAAGAAATCTTCGTGATGACACCGTTGTAAGCGACACCGCGTTTCGCGCAAGTAGTGCCGAACTCACCCAAACCACGGATCGACGTTGCAGGTACCCGAATCAGATATGGGTCGTTAAGCAGGTCAACAGTGGATACAGCAATGCGTACTGAATCCGAGCAAGCTTTGCCTTTTTTACCGTCTGCTGTTGTCTTCGCACCCCATTGATTTTGTGGGCACACCGCACATTTTTTTGCTTGCGGGTTTTCTGCGCTTGCATCGGGCGCAATCCCGTCATTGCTGTAGCAGTCAGGCTTCTTGTCGCTACCTTCTGTGTAGCCGTTAGCGTAAAAAACTTTGCTCGTATTTTTGTTCGCTTTTACGATTACCACTTCAATGGAAGAAGCAGGGCTGTCAGGGTCTTTTGGGTTAGGCAGTACGCGGCGTTCTCCATCACGTATTGTCGTAAAAATCTTACCTTTGATACTAATTACAGGGAAGCCGCCACCCGCGTGAGCGGTCAGGTCTTCATTGCTTGAAGCCTTGAGGTAGCTTGGTAGGTTGTCTGACTCGAATGGAATAATTGAACTCATATGGTTCTCCGTGTTTATGCCGAACGGCGGATGTTTACAACGCGTTCTTCTCGCCAGTTAACTCCCGGCGGAAGGTCTTGGTTCATTTCTTTAAACTGCTCAATACCAGTTTTACTCGCACGTACTTCTAACAACGGCCACTCATCGTGGCTTTTTACATAGTTCATAAAAACTTCACGGTCAGCTACTGATGCACTTGTTCTGACCGTTGTATATGCGGTTCCATTAGCTGTTCTAACGGAATCCATACCTGTTTGTGCAAATACTTCCAACAGCTTTGCTTCAATCGTGTCTAAGGTCTTATCGATCTTAGAAACCTTCGCATCATATTCAGCTTTTATTGCTGCTTTCTGATCTCGTAGGGTTATGTAGTGACTAACAACTTCGCTGACTTTCATATGCAGCCTCCCCTCAATGTACTAACAAAACATACGCACGTCAACGACCTTGCATCATTTCTAGGAGCAATCCTTGCAACTTTTGCTTGGTCGCTAAACGTTCGTAAATACGTCGCTCTATTTCACTTCCGGCAACATGAGCAATTACCGTTGTGCGCTTCTGGCCGGGGCGACGAACCCGAGCGCAGGCTTGTTCATAAATATCGTTTGAATGAATCGGGGCATACCAGACCACTGTGGTTGCAGCAGTTAAAGTAAGCCCGTGGCTCATTGTTCCGGGATTGGCAACCAATACATGCGGACTGGGCGTGGATTGGAATGCGTGGAAAATTTCGTCTCGTTTATTCTTGGGGGTATTCCCGTGAATAATCTCGACCTCCCAGTGTTTGCTCAAGGTGGCAGCCACCTGCTCAAGTACGGACGTAAGTGGCACAAATACAATTACCTTACCCTCGGACTCTTCCACTAGCTCTATGACTGTTTCCAGTCGGTGCTTTGCAGGGATAACAATTTCCTCCCCGCCAGGTGCGTACGCAACTCCACACGCAATCTGAATAAGCTTGTTGGTTTTAACTGCCTCGTTTACCGCAAGGATCTGTCCGCCTTGGTACTCTGCGGATAACTTCAACATCATTTCCTTGTAAGCTTTTTTCTGCTCAGCGGTCATTTCTGCATCCCGTTGAACAAATGTCTGCTCGGGCAAGTCAACACAATCGTCCAAACTAAAACGAATAGAAGGCTGCATCCATCGCATAATGGTTTCATTGCAATCTTCTCGCGGTGCCCACTTGAATTGAGTCAGCTGCCGCATTAATTCGTCTCGTGCTTTTGAAAAGTACTTTGGCACTTCTTCGTTAGCTGGGTCAACTAATCGACATTGTGCCCATGCGTCTGTCGGAGAGTTAGGTGTTGGCATACCAGTTAACGCCCATACCCGCCTTGGCGTTTGTTTGTTCAGTACCATGTTCATACTCTTCCAACGATCTGTTGAAGCATTTCTAAACATCGCAACTTCGTCAACAATAACCAAATCAATATCAGGGCGTTCAGCAAGATCATCCTGAATTACTTTTACTCCGTCAGTATTTACAATGTAAATATGACTTTCCTGCGCCAAAAGTTTTTGCCTACGCTCCCTAGTTCCGTATACGACCGTAGCAGTAAGCCATGGAAAAGTTTTAAACACTTCATCTGCCCACGTCCGTTCCATCGTTGATAACGGGCAGACAATCAAAACTTTGTTAACTTGACTCAGTGTGCGCATGTAGTCGTACGCCCACAGAGAAGCCAATGTCTTCCCCGTACCCATGGAATTCAAAATAAAACATCGGCTCTGCATTGAAGCAAAACTACTCGTTTCAATCTGCGCTGCAAATGGCTTATGAATTCCTGCTGCGGGTGGAAAGTCGTAATACTCTTTCATCGGGTCTGGTACTTCAAACCCTAGTAAACGCAACACTCTTGTTTCGTCAGGGCGATGCGGTACCGCCACAAGTATGGAATTCTTGTGTTTAACTAGTTTAGCGGTTGGTATTATTGTTGTGACCTTCTTCGGGTCACTAAGGTTAAGAACTACTGCTTTTTTGTCATGAAGTACTGTAACCATGTTTGCCTTTGCGCCAGCCACGGTTGGCTGTTTTTGTAGTTACTTCGAGGTTAGCTCGACTGTTACTGCCCCCGGCGTCGAGCATACGCTTGTGATTCACATCTTTGCCATCGCCCTTAGTCACTTTACCTTCACGCACCATCTGCGCACGTGCCTGATTGCGCTCCATGCGATTTTTGACTTGCTCTGGC
>Ga0247723_1000710_pt1 | contig 21692 bp, 48 predicted proteins | sample MSEWelMarce5H_FC_FD_189079 | JGI IMG/M metagenome (GOLD analysis project Ga0247723, IMG submission 189079) | Subsurface sediment microbial communities from gas well in West Virginia, United States - MSEEL Well Study Marcellus 5H_FC | ecosystem: Environmental > Terrestrial > Deep subsurface >... | reverse complement strand
CGAGGCTTATTAAATCGGGCCTTCTTTCTTTCCTAAGTACATCGCCATCTACCATGTACACATCAGCCCTGCTGCTGTCCATGCAATCAACAACAACGGCCTTCCAGCCAGAATCTTTTATGATTTCACTGAGCGCTTTAGTCATTGCTTCGTGCTGCTCTCTGCTTATGGTTCTTTCCCATTGCACTACAAGTAGGGGCTGTATTGCGTTGCTCATATATCCTTTGTTTTACCATGCGCCTCGCTACCACTCTTCCGATTGTGGCAACTACTACACATGCATTTAAGGTTTGATTGATCTACCCACAAGTGCTTATTCCTTGCGGTCCTTCTTTCCGTGTGGTCAACCGTGTTTGCCGGTGTCCATATCCCATCCTCCATGCACTTCTCACACATCGCCACATCTAACCCGTATTTCTCCATATTGAGCCGCATTGCTGTTTCCCGGGCTGATCTCCATTCTTTGGTTTGGTAGAATCCATCGGATGGGGTAATGCGGCGCTCCTGGGGTTTTCGTTCGGGTTGCCAGGGGCGGCGGGGACTACTCTTGTTTATTACTGGCATTCTTATACTTCTTTTTCAAAAGCGCCTTGATTTTCTCCCTGCAATCCAATAGCCACTGCCCGCCCGCATTTCTTCCATACAAGTGATTATAGCGCCGTGCAAATGCGATGCTCCGGCGTATGTGCCAGATATGGATAATTTCAGGTGTGTAGTATTCGGCATTCATGCTTCCTTATTTTTAATCTCATCCCGCAACCTTGCAGCCGTTTCGTAATCTTCGCGGTCAATGGCGGCTTGGAGCTGTTGTTCGAGTGGCAAATCCATCCATGCGGGCGCAGAAAAAGGAATAGAAAAGCCAAGATACTCGCCATCTTCGTCAGTCATTGGTGTAGGCATTCCGCCGGATGGATAATTGAATTCGGAGCGAGCATACGAAAGCAGGTCGTCGAACTTCTTTTTGACAAGATAGGAAGCAAACTCCTTTAGCGCTTCATCTTGCCGCTCTTCCCGCTCAACTCTTTCCCGCGCTTCCCTCTCCCTCTTCATCCTGCGGGCGGCGAAATAGTTTCGGATGTATTGGAGAGGGTTGGTCATGGCTTGACAAGTCTTCTGAATTTTCTGTGTGCAGGAAATTGGGGGTCGGGAGCGGGCTGCCCAACAGACGCTACAGCCTTTAGCCATTTTACGGGGTCATTCCACCCGCAAGACATTTCCACCTCGTCTCCCTCTTGGACGATCTCACCGTGTTTAAGGTAGTAGTATTTAGGGGCTCCGTCTGCCTTACTCATCTTTTCAGCGTTATTTCAAACAAAGATACAAATTTCGGTACATTATCCGACACAAATATAAAAGCAAATCCCATACCATGTTGAAGATCAACACAATACGGGATTGGCGAGTGATCCCAACTGGGTCACAACCGAAAAACAGCATAGTACAACATAGTACACATTTCCAAAGCATTGCACTACATTCGCCGTTGTTTCCTGTGCTATGTCGTTCGGCGTTGTGTCGAAAAATAGGTACATGGAGCGACACATGGTTTTTAAATGAAAATAGCCCGCAACCAGGCAAGGCAAACGGGCTATTTGTTGTTCGTAACCAAAAAGGAAACATTAAAACTGCAAGTTTTATATGCCAAAGGTAAACTTCTATCTTGTAAATACCAAACTTGCCGAAGCAAATATTCGGGCCGTGTTCAATTATGGAAACCGCCGTCTCGTGTATTACATGGGCGAAAAGATCAAGCCGCCGATGTGGAACCCAGAAGCGCAAAGGGTTAGAAAATCATTCCCGGCCTCAGCGTCGATCAATTCAGGTATTGACCGGGTGGAGTCAATCATTCTGGAAGTGTACCGGCGCTACCGCAACGACGGACTTCCCTTGCCTGTTGACAGGTTCCGGGATGAAATAGACGCGACCTGGAAAGGTGTGCCAATCAACAAGCCAGAACAAACAACCCTGTTCGAGTTTTGGGAACGGCTGAACGAAGAGCGCCGGGTGTCGCCTAATTATGCAGCCAATACACACAGGGCATACAACACGGCGCTGCACAAGATTCAGGCTTTTGCGAAGTCTACCCGGCGGCGAGTAGACTTTGATACGATCAACTTGGATTTTCACGGGCAACTGATTGCATGGATGTCCAGGCAGGAACACAGCCCGAATTTTATACACAAGGTAGTGGCGGTACTGAAGGTTGTTATGTCGGAAGCGCTTGACCGAAAACTGCACACCAATACCGATTTCAAGTCCCGCAAATTCACGGTCAAGACATTCACTCCCGAACACATATACCTCAACGAGCAAGAGATTGCCGCCATTGCCGCTGTGCCACTTCCGGCAGGCGGACGGCTGGACAAAGCGCGTGATCTGTTTCTGATTGGGTGTTATACCGGCCTTCGCTTTTCCGATTACTCCATGTTGAAGCCGGAAAACATTACCGTGTTCGACGGCGTGGAAATGCTGAACGTGCAGACGCGAAAAACACGAACCCGGATTTCAATACCGATCATGCGGGAGGCGCGGGCGCTACTGGATAAGAGCGGCGGGAAAGTTCCGGCCCCAATGACCAACCAAAAGTTAAACCAGGCGCTAAAAGAGGTGTGTCGCCGTGCTGGCATTGTGGAGCCGGTTCGGATTGTGAGCGTAAAGGGCGGGCAACGGGTAGAGGCGGTTTCGAATAAGTGTGATTTGGTGAGTAGTCACACCGCGCGGCGGTCATGGTCAACCAATGAGTATTTGCGGGCAATAAAAGAGGGCCGCGCATGGCGGCCCATTATGGATATACTCGGTATGAATAAGGAAACGACGTTTTTCCGATATGTAAAGGTGAGTAAAGAACAGATTGCGGCGGAGTTTGCGCGGCAAAGGGGTGGTTAAAAGACGCTTCTATCCCCTTCATTATTCAGTGAATAAAAAAACCACCCATAAGCCAACACCCACGGCCCTGTTATCCCCTGCGTTCCTGCAAGGTGTCTACTCACCGTCGCGTCATGCACTTTCACGCCGTGCGATTCCGCCCAGCGGATAAAGTCGCGGGCCGTTTTGCCTGCGACTTGGAATTTTTGTTTTAGTTCGGTGTGGGTCATATCAATGAGAGTACCCTATTTTTTCCACTTGTTCATCATTTGGGCCCAAAAAGCATTTTTTATCATGCCACCAAATAGCGGTTCCTTTTCTTAAAAGTGGTGTTTTTTCTGGCAGAACCTTTAGTTTGACGGTCAAAATGTCGTTTTCTTCGCACCCTGTGCCGCAAACGTTGACAGAATAAATTTTGTAAATCCCTTCAACGTAAAGCAGTTCTATATCATTAATCGTTCCGCCTACCATCTTCTAAAAATAGATTGTAGCCAATTGTCTTTTTTTCTATTCCAAAAGACTTTAGCCGGGTGTCAAAATAGTTTGAGGTTTGTTTAATTTCTTCAAACCTTACATTAAGTCTGCTTTGACTTTTTATATCTTCAATAAGGCGATGGATGTCAAAGTTTTTTTTTGCCGATGGGTAGACGGTTGCGATTTTATGCTCAATCAGTTTTTCGATTAAGTGATCTTCGACCGCCTTGTATTTTCCGCCGCGTGTGCCGCCTTTTAATATTTCCGATCTGTGTTCCATTCGGGTTCGATTTTATAAGGGGTTGATTGAATCAGCGCGTTAAACATTCCTTCCAGGTCGCCGCCGCAAATCAAAGCGTACTTACCTGCCCGGTTATTTATTACCCTTATCCTGTCCACATCTTCCCATGCAAGCGTAAACGAGCCGTTTGTAAAATTGCCGGAATTTTTACGAGCCATATCCAATTTGTATTCTGCGTACTCTTCCATGATTTCCAGCCATTCGCTTTCCTCCATTCTCAAGTCATAGCCGTTTGCAACCGCGTTGGCGTGTCGTTCGTAAACATCGAGTATAAATTCTTTTGCGTTCATGCGTTCCAAATTTTATCGTAAACGTGAGCGCCTTGTGAGTATGGCATTGGGGTTCCGTTGCCTAATTCCGAACACCATTGACTGCAATATGGCTCAACACCGTAAACGTCTATCAGGTCGGATTCGTCTTTTGACATTTCCCTGCCACAAGACAGACAGGTCGGCTTCCGTTTTCCTGATGCTTTCTTTCATGCGATTAGCGGAAACATAAATTGCCAATCCTTCGACGGCGCAAAGTTCGTGCATGGTAACGCCGTTATTCAGTTCTGATACATTTGCAAATTGAAAGTTCATATCGTTGTTTTTAATTATGCTCAAAGATGCAGCGTGTTTGATTGTCTGTCAAGTATTCCACCAATTATTTTTATCAAATAATCAAACTTTAACATTTCGCATCTTTACTCCATCCAATTCCCCCAGCAAAAAATAAGGCTTCCCCGCCCCGTCATAACGCCTAACAACCACCCCCATCTTCACCCGGCTTTCCAGTGCGCTTCTTGAAATACCCAGGTGCTCACACGCGGCTTTAGTATTCAAGCGCTTGGTTGGGATATAGTCGGCAGGCAACGACCGTGCGGCAGACACCCCCTGCTGCATCAACTCGACTGCCATACGGGCGATTTCGAGTTGTTGGTCGTAGGATAGTTTTATTTCTATGGTCATGGCTGCGTGTGTTTCAATTTGTGAGCGACATCACTGTCGGTTGCAAAATCAATTTCCGGGTACTCAATAAACCATTTACACACAAACCCATCCTCATCATCCTGTTCAGGCTCAAATACTTGGTACGATTGCCAGTATTTTGATGGTGGACATCCGTATCTCCAGCAGTTGTCGGATTGGGGGCAGGCGAAGTTGGAACACATTGTTATGTCGGGCATGGCATTGATATTGTCTTTGCAGTCCTTGCGTCTTGGAAAGAAAAAGCGTCATCGGCATAGAACCATCTTTCCACGTAAGCAGGAGAAAGCCCAACAAATCGCTCAAGGGGGTCGGGGCTCTTTGCGTACCAAAATAACTTATACATGAAAAAACCGGAGACAACCTCACCTGTGTCCCGTATCTTGAAAACGACGTGACGGCCCCTTGCGGGGGTTGTGTATTTTTGAATAATTTTCTGCTTCATACCGTTTCAATTTTCAGTTTCCCCGCATCCACCAGCGCAAAATCCCACCGGAAAGCCGGATTTGCAACGTATCGCGGGTCTTGTTTCATCAGATTTATGAATTCAATGTGTTGTTCCCAGTTCCATCCGACGCAGCAGCCCTGCGACCACTCCCCGACATACCGGCCCTTAAACCCCTGTTTTGCGCCGTGATGGTTGATCCCATATGCCGGGCGTATCGGATCTCCTGTGCGCTTCATATCCCGGTTCGCGTCACGATGCACCAGGATTTCACCCGCCTGCACGAGCGCCGGATGATCAACACGGGATTTGTGAAAACCCATCATGCAGGCCTCGCGGTACTGCTTCAACTGGAGCCGCGCCACCCCGCCGTTTCTCAGTGCGCTCTTGCTGTACGTTGCCGAAATACCCGGCTCACAGGTTGCCCGCGCCACATGCGAAAATCGAGGCATGAATAAATCTCCAAACTCCATGACACAGCGCAGGTCATTCCATCCATCGGGCAGATCGGGGTTGAGGGTAAAGTCAGGCGACATGCCTTCCAAATAGATGAGGTTTTTCTCGCCCGGCCCGGTTGCAAATCGGTCGCCACGGGCAAGCATGTGCCGGTAGGTGGCTTCGGCGTATTGGAGGGAAAGTAGATGGAGGGGCGTGTTGATGGGAATAGGGGTCATGCTTTCTGTTTTTCATATTCCCGCATTGCGGAAACGAGGTTCTTGTTGTCGAGGATTCCGAGCAGTTTCTGAAACGACTTCGCGGTTGTTGTATTTGCGCTTGGATCGCACTCTTCCGCCAATATTTCCTGCGCCTCCCTCACCGCCTCAAGCAGCATGCCGAATAACGCGTTTCCCGGCTCCACCTCCGGGAGCAGTTTCCGGTTAAAATGGTCCATGATGGTGGCAGGGGCGACGGGAAGGCTGTATTTTTCTGTCAATTCATCTATCTGCCTGGTAACAATATCGGCATCTTCAACGGCGAATACAGGTCCAAGTGTCATGTAGTCGAACCCGGATGCGTTAAACAGTCCACATATCTGCATGGTATTTGATGACGGAAAATCAATTCCGTATCCAATAATCATCTTTCCGTCTTGCATGTCTTTGCTTTCTTTTTATACTCCCGCTTCACACTGAACCCGGCAACATTCCCGCCGGTCAGCCAGCAATATTGCGGGCGCAGTTTAAAAAATTCGTGTTCGCGGCCCTTTGGTATGGGGCGCTGGATTTCGCGGAGTTGGGTTTTCATTTTAAAAATTGCTTTATGGTTTCATCTGTGAACGTGTCGGCATATCTGGCTAAAACAGAAAGAATCATGCCCTCAACTTCCTCTTTTGAAAAATACTCCACATCGTTCGGAAAACACCGATCCTCGCACCATGTGATCGACTTGTCGTCAATCTGGTTAAAGTCGTCTGCGTCGCTGTCGCCTGCTATTTGCAGGTAGATTTTGGGTGGTGCGTTTTTCATGCGTGGTTCATTATCCAGGTGAATAGAATTGCCACAATCGCCACCGCGAGGGATAACCCGCAGCCGTAGTTCGCGGTTTGCTTGTCGTTGTTCATGATGCTTGCGTTACAGGTTTTAACAGTACATATTTTGCATATTCGCCATGATGCCCGAACCTGTTCATGAATTTCATCTCCTGCGTTTCGATAGCAATTCCCATCTTCCTAATCTCTCCTATTCGCGGAGCAAGGCGTCGGTATCCATACCACTCCTTCGCTTCGTCGGGCGTTATGGTTCCGTATTTTATGAGGTGGTTTAGGACGGCCTCTTTTTGGCTTTTAGGCTTTTGTATCGTGTTGGTCATCATGCTCGGCTATTTCTCGTCGTTATGAAAATATATTTTCAATATAATGTATTCCGCTCCGTTTTGGAGGATGCCGCGTTTCTGCACCTCGGACTGCCCTCCATTCTGAATTATATCGGCCATAACAGACTGTCCATCTTCGTCGAGGAAGGTATTTTTTGATATATACCCGGCCTCTGATTGCATTTTTGATTTAAATAACTGCTCTCCAGACGGATTGAATTTTCCTTTTTTGAATTTCATTTGTTTCAATCTTTTCGGTAAAGCACCCGCTTTACCAGTTCAAAAATCTTTGTTGTCATCAGTTCGTCCGGAGTACATCGAAGCAGGAAAATACCCGCCTCGCTCAGTGCGTTGTATTTCTCCATGTCTTTCAAAAAACCCGCCGCTCTGGTGTGCCTTCCGTTCGTGTAAACCCCGCCTTCAACCTCCAGTGCCACCCGCCTGTTTCCGTGTTCAAAATACCAGTCAATGCGCCATTTGCGGTTTTTATGGAACTGGTATTCTGGGGCTGGCTCAGGTAGTCCGTATTGGCGGCAGGCTTGGGGGTAGATTTTGGGTTGCGGGGCGCTTTTTGTTGGTGTCACAGTGCTGATAATTTTGAAAAATCTATTTCATCCCATGTTGAAAACATGGTCAGTTCCATGTCGTCGTGGAGTACAATTGAAATCCGAATACCCCTGCCGTCTATAAATTTGATAGCCACATTGCCTTTCTGGAAAAGAACCGTAGTGCGCTGTACAAACCCGGCATTAATCAGGCAAACCATTATGTCATGCATAGTTTTCATTTTATTGGTTTTAAAACGGCCCCTCTTCCCATACCTCTTCGCTTCTTGGCATTGCATAATCCGGTTTCCGCGATCCCGCTTTTTGTACCGGTTCCGCATCCATCGGTGAAAACTTCGCAAACCTGTCCTCGAATTTCATCTCCACCGAAACCAGTGCGCCGTGCCTGTTTTTGGCAATAATGAATTCCGCTATTCCTTCGGTCGATACCCCGTTTTCGTCTTCCATGATCCCGTAGTATTCGGGGCGGTACAGGAAAGAAACCATATCCGCATCCTGCTCCAGGCTTCCCGATTCGCGCAGGTCTGACAGTTGCGGGCGCTTTGCTCCGCCGCGTGTCTCTACCGCCCGGCTCAGTTGCGAAAGAGCGATGACGGGTATATCCAGTTCCTTTGCAATCATCTTCAACCCTTGCGAGATGCGGGACACTTCCTGCTCGCGGTTGCCGGTTTTGTCGCTCGATTTCATCAGTTGCAGGTAGTCTACCACGATAAGCCCGATATTGTGCTTCATCTTCATTCTGCGGGCCTTTGCCCGGAGCGCTGATACTGTCAGGGCTGCCGTGTCGTCGATGTACAGCGGAAGTCCCTGATTTTTCTGTGCAGATTCTTGCAGCAGTATCAGGTCGGAAACGCGCAGGTCGCCGTTGGTGATTTTGCGGGAATCAATCATGCTTTGCGCTGCCAGTATGCGCCGGACCAGTTGATCTTTCGACATTTCCAGGGAGAACACCGCAGTTGGTACACCGGAAACCGCTGCGCAGTACGCTGCCGTATTGACCGCAAAAGCGGTTTTCCCCATGCCGGGCCGGGCTGCAATGATGATGAGGTCCGATTTCTGCCAGCCGCCGGTTTCCCTGTCGATCGCCGGGATTCCCGATGTCACACCCGACGTTCCGCCGTTCTCGCGGTTATTCATGGCTTTTTCTGCTTGCGCTACCACGTTGTCGGAAATATCGAACAGGCTTTTGGTGGACTGCCCGCCGGTGTGGCCTGCCGAAAGTTCGTACAGCGATTGTTCAACTTCCTCGATGAGGTCAAATGCGTCGGCCTGCTCTTCGTTCGCTTCCCTTATCGTCTGTGTTCCGATCTTGTCCAGGCTGCGCAGCAAAAACTTTTCATACACGATGCGGGCATGGTATTCGATGTTGGCCGCAGACGCTACCCGGTTGGTCAGTTCAATGATGTACAGCGGACCTCCTATCTTGTCTAGGTTGCCGGACTTTTTCACCTGCTCTGTCACGGTCAGCATATCCACCGGCTGCGAGTTGTTGAACAGGAAAAGCATGGCGGAAAAGATGATCTGGTGTTTTTCCAGGTAGAAGATTTCGGGCTTCATGAAATCCATAACCGACATCATGCTATCCCGGTCGAGCATCATGGCTCCCAAAACCGCTTCCTCCAGTTCGAGGGCTTGTGCCGGTACTCTGCCGTGCATCAGCGGATCGAGTGCGGGTTGGTTATCGTAGGACATTTTTCGGCCGTTGGTATACCGGCTTTTCGTCCGGTTGTTTGTTGTAGTTGCTGGAGTATCCATTTTGCTTTTGTTGCTGCGTTTGTGTGGTTGCTCGTTCTTTCGATTTCTTGTCCGTCAGCCAAACCACAAATTTGTTTTTGAAGAACTTTACCGGGTCGCTTTTGAAGTTCGCCGAACGCCCCGTGTCGCCGGTTGTGAGGTATAGAGAGCAGAACTTCAAAACCTCGATTTTTAAGTCCTCCGGGTCGTATCGATTCTTCGTCATCGTGTACCAGTTTTTCACCGATTCCAACCCGTCTGCCGTCGCCCATTCGAGGGTCATTTTTGTCACGTCGTCGAGGTTGTCATTTTGGGGTTTGGTTTTGCTTTCTTCCGGCTTCGCGTTAAGGGGGGTATTAATTTCTTCTTTACTAATCTCTTCATGTACCAAATTTTGGTAGGGGTCACGCGCAATTTTTGGTAGGGGTGGGGTATCAATTTTTGGTACCCCAATTTCTGGTAGGGGTATCAAATTTTGGTAGGGGTCATTTTTTGAAATAAACACCCCGAAATCGGGTACTTTAAACGAGTAAATATGCGGCTCGCCCTCCCTTTCTTCGATGCTCAAAACGCCCTTTTCAATCAGGCTTTTCCGGTGTTTTCTGAACGTGTTCGGCGACCATCCGCAAGCCTTACAAAGCGTCTCCATACTCGGCCATGCAGTCATCCTTTCCGGCTTCATATAGCGTAAAATCTGTAAGCATAAAAACGTCTCTGATTCGTTCAGGCGGTCGAGTATGCGGTCGTCAATGTTGAGCATGGAGAAGCGTTGTTGGGATTAGTTTTGAGAAAAAGCGCCCGCGTTAGCAGTAAGTCGATTTTGGTAGTTCTTGAGCAGGAACTTGAAGTGTATCTCCCGGCCGCGCTTGGTGAGTCCAGAAAGGGGCGAGGCGCACCACGGATAGAAATCTAACTTCAGGGTGCCGATGTCGAGTGTGATTGCCATTGCACAATATTTTTTACCCCCGCCGTGTGGCAGGTTCAGTTTTGAAAAAATTGAATAGGAAATGTGGCGCTGATTAGCGCGGGAACTGCTCGATAAATTCGAGTAGTTGCGGAGGGGCGTGGAGCCGTCGGAAAAGAGAGTGGATCATGGTGGATGTGTTTGACATTTGCAAATAGCGGAAAACAACGCGGCCCGCCAGATACCGGTGTCAAACACATCGCTTGCGCGGGTATTACCCTTCTTAGGGGGACGGTAAAAGCGGGCCGCTGCTTATAAAATGGAAAACCACTTTGTGCATGGAAACAAAAAAAGCCCGCCTGGATTGCGAGCCTTAGCCCGCGCATTGATGTGATTGACGATGTAAAGATAACGCCTTTCATGATATTTCCAAAACCTCGTTTAAAATTCTTTCAAAAATGAGCCTTTGAACTCTGGATTGGTAGCGGCAAAAGCGTCTGCTATCGCATTGCACTTGTTTTTCAGCCGCTTGATCTCCGCTTGTTTTCCTTTTCTATTTTGCGGAACATGGAGGCGTAGATGTCGTCGATGTCGGTCATTGTTACTTCGGTTGCGTTGCCTTTTCTGCTCATCTTGTTTTGTTGTGCGGGTTATCCGAAAAGTTTGGAAAGCGCCGATTGCTCGCTTTGATTTCTTGCCACTAAGCGCCCCAGCACATAACCGGCAAAAATCGCTTCCACCATGTTTTCAGGATCCACTGCATTTATTGCGTTCTCGAAATGCTCCAGCGTGTCATTGGAGTCAATTTCTGTTCTGCGGACATGTTTAATGATTTCGGTTGCCCGTTCATCAGTCATACCAAGCCCTTCTGGCAGCGCTTCTTGTTCGTGGTCAAATGCGTACTTCATGTTTTAAGATTTATAGGTTTGTGATTTTAAGTTTTAAAATTCCCGGCTACGCTTTGCAGTTTCGCCGGGTTTGAGAAATCAAACTCTAAACACTTTGCACTTTATGCTCTTTGCTGGTTCAAAACCGGGACGACCGCAGCAATGAAGCCGCCCCGGATGAAAAACCAAAAATCAAATGTCAATTCTTGACCCGCATCTCGAATTGCTTCTTCGGGTCGTTCGGCTCTTGCTGCTGCTGGAGTGCAAGCAGTTTTCTGTACACAACCCCCATTTTTTCTCTGTCATCCGCGTCTTCAATTTCAAGTCTCAGCCATTCGTGTTGTTCGGGCGTCAGGTTCAGTGCTGCCAGCGTATCGATGCACGTGTCATATGCTTTCTGCCGGTCGTACTTCTCTTTTTGCTTCGTTTGCACTGCTTGTATCGTCACATCCTGCATTGCGTGCACTTCTTCTTCAATATTCAGTCCTGCCGTTTCTTCGGCGAATGCCATACGCAGGGCCGCAGCCTCGGCGCATTTGGCAATCATATTAAAGGGCATTGAACCCCATTTGCCCGAAGGTGAAGACGGGCAGTATTCATTGAATACCACGGTTTTCGTGAAAGGGCAGCGCATCCCGCCAATCGCCTTGTAAACCGTTATGGTACAGGTAGTGGGTTTCTTGTTGATCCGGGCGAGTTGTTCTGCCGTCTCAAAGTTTCCGTTCGGCTGGAGGTCAAATTTCGCGTCGTCGCATCCGGCAAAAAGCCCGGTTCTGCTTGCTTTGGCCCGCATCCCGTCGATGCCGACGATGGTGCTGTATTTGCCGCCGTAGCCAACCAGGTAGATTTGTTTTTTGAACGGGTCCAGTTTTTGGCGGCGGCATGTTTCAGAGAATAGGGCTACTTGCGCCGGTGGGGTGTCTTTCGGGATGATCCCGCCCTGTACCAGGGTTTCGATGTCCTTGCCGGACATTTCGTTGTAGACTTGAATTGCTGCTGACATTGTATTTGATTTTAGACTTCAATCGTTGCCACCGGCGTCTCGTTTGCCGGTGTGAGGTTTTCGAGGGCGGCGTTGAGGGCGGTGACCATGATGTCAGCGTAGACCTTGTTTTCGGGCGTGTCCACCAAGCGGCACAGCACCTCTTCGTGCTGATTATAAATGGTTATCCATTCTCCATTATGGAAGTCGGCATTATGGCGACGTAGGTAAAAACCTGTTTCGATTTTGAGTTTCATGGCTTATGCGTTTTCAGGGTTTTCGGCTTTGGCGATGGCGGCGCGGGCTTTCAATACTGCCACTTCTGATAAGCGCGCCTTGTATGGGCTTTCGAGGGCGGCGTTGAGGGCGTCAACCATTATTTCGGCAAGCGCCTCGTTTTCGTCTGCACCTCCACTCGTTTGGATTTCGCACAATAACGAGTGGTCTGGCTTGCGTATCTCAATCCAGAAAACGGGCTTGTTTGCGGCGCTTTGCAGGATTGAGCAGAATTTTCTTGTGTTGATTTTGGCTGTCATGGCTTAGGTGTTTTCGGGTGCGACAATCAGGATTCGCTTTTCTTCCGGGATAAGCGCCATGATTTCATCGAATGTGGGCGCGGCTTTCTCTCCCAGGTATTCGGCCTTAAGATTCCCCCTGGAGCCAAACTCGTGCGTCCAAACCGGACGGCCTAATACCGATTCGATAGCCCGGTGAAACTCGTTGAAGGGCATACACAGCCGATCTTGAAACAGTTGCATTTTTACCAGATCGGCGTCCGACATATCTTTCCAGACTTCGGAATTGTAGAAATTGACCGCTTGTTCTTTTGTGAGTTGTTGCATGATATTTTTTGATTTTGATTTCCAGTTTTGCCATCCCCGCGCCACTCGTTTGCAGCGCGGGGATGGCCGCCTATGTAATTGTTCACATTCCAGTTTCCGATTTGCATCGGGATAACCGCACTAAATTCTCATGAAAATTCTCTTATGCCCTTTGTCGGGCCGCTAAACAAGTCTTCCTGTTCCACTCACCTGCCCGGCATAATCAATCCCATTTTCATTACATATCCTATCTATCTCCCTCCATGCCTTTGCAATAGACAGGTTATCCCAATCCGGCTGCTGCACATTTGGGGTAATACCCATTATGGTCTTAAACTCCTCTTTTTGCCGCATCCTTGAATAAGCGGACTGTATTTTCATTCTTCCTTTTGTGCTCATATTGAGTTGTGATTTAAGTTTTATGCTCTTTGTCGGGCTTTTGTCGCCCGTTCCTGGTGTACCCGCTCCGCTGCTTTCAGATAGAGCGGCTCCAGGTTTGATACTACGCTTCCGCTTTTCCAGTAATTCACCGACCGCTTTTCGATGTCAATTCCGTACATCTCCTTTACTTTTTCTGCAATCAGTGTAGCGTCTCCTTTTCTCCAGTTCTTGAAAATCAGATCCTTGTTCATAGTGTGTGTAGTTGTTTCAAAGCGGGGCCGGTCATCCCATGTAATTTCCGGCCCCTTCGATGAAAAGCCTCAATTACCTTTTCTTATGCGTAGGCCATTGCGGCCACTTGCGCTGTTTCGTTGATCTTGGTTTGTGATTCGGCGTCCGGCAGTTCCCAGCGCACATTGATGCCGATATACTCCTCATCAGCGCGGCATATCCAGTACCGGAAAGAATCGCCGGGCATATCGTGCGGGCCTTCCCAATTGGAGGCGTCAAAGGCCGGGTCGGCATAGGAATACAGGCGCATGACTTGCTGGATTTCATTGAAAGCGAAATTCCATTCTTCGCGGTTCGATACCGTCACATTGAGTTCGTAGTCAAGAATTGTCCGGCTTCCGCGCCGCACACGCTGCATGTCGGATGCTACGTGTTCAATGGCGATCATGAAGTCGATTTGATCCTGCGTATATCGGTCTGAAATTCGCGCCACGTTGCCCCTGTAAAGGTTTTGAGGCTGCATGCGGGTGAAGCGATTGTTTTGCCAGTTCGAATGCGTAGAGTTAATTTTCATGACGCTGTGTTGATTTATCCGATTGTTATCCTTTCCTTTGCTGGGAAACTGTTTCCCGATGGGTCAAAGATACATTCGCAAAGGCAAACTTCGCAAACTTTTAATCCGAAAAAATCGCTAAAGCAAACATTTTTACAGCCGAAACAATCAAAACGCGCTTCGATTGCATTCTCGGCAAAATATGGAAGGAAAAAATACAGAATTTACAAGGGTTGAATTACTGCTGGCTCACCTCGAGTTGAACCAGAATGAATTTTCAGCCATGACGGGCATCGGAAAGAGTACGGTAAACCAGTATGCCACCGGCGAAAGGCCGGTAAGCGCGAAAGCAGCATTAAAAATTCACAAAAGATTCCCAAATGTGAACATAGACTGGCTGCTTACCGGGGCCGGTGAAATGCTTTTGCCTCCAGGGAAAAAGCCTCTTCCGATGGATGCCGAAGAAATTGCCCTCTGGGACAAGGTACAGGAATTGGAAGAGCGAATAAGGGAGCACGCCGAAAGGGAGAGGCGGTATTTAGATATAATTACTCAACTCACTAAAAAATAATACAATGAAAGCCCTGTTCTTTTTACTACTGCCCCTGTACTCCTATGCTCAGACCTATAAAATGGAAGTCGATCTTATCAACTCCCTGCTTATCTCAAAAGAGAAGACCGGCCCCGAGGCGCTGGAAATGAAAAAGAATTTGGATGAGGCTTGCGATTCCGGCAGAACATACCCGCTCCTTCCATACGATACCACATCTGGCACGTTCAACTTCACCTACATACTGAATTGCCCCGACGTATCAAAAAACGACGCGTTCAAGCGCGTTAAGCAATGGTGTTCGCTGCGGTATGCCGATGTAGATGCGGTAGTTAGGCACGAGGATATGGAAGCCGGGAAACTCATCATTAAGGGCTACACGCCAATTACATACACTAAAACGTTTCAGGGGTGGTGGGGCAAAAAGAGATCATACAGCCAGAGAAGCAATTGCTATCACACTATTATATTCACCTGTATAGACGGTAAGATAAAAATGGAGGTGAATGACCTGCGCTATTCCTTTGTGTGGAGCGGCCATTATTCCAGCCTTACGAATAGTTACGTGGGCGCAGAAGAAACACAGATATATTTAAACTCGATGTTCCCAATTATGATTAATGACCGTAAAGAGTGGGCTGGGCTGCTGGAACTTGCCAGGCAAACCGTGCAAGTATATGGGCGACATTCAGAAGACCTGCGCAACTATGTTGTTAATTGGAAAAACGATTATAAGTTCTAACCTCCTCATTAACAATCCCCGCCCATACAACCAATAACACAATTACATATATTTGTTCTTTAATCCACCGTGCGACCACACACCCTCTTGTTGTAGCATTTAGCCATCTCTACAACTTCTAAGCCTATTATGAATACCCCTCAAGCGGTTGACCGTTTGGCTGCGCATGTCGTGGCCCTCAAATCTCATTTACCACTTTGCAAGACGCACAGCCGTCGTAAACAGATTTTGTGCCGCCTGGCACGGGTTTACGAGCGGCTCATCAAAGAAAGATGTGCTTGGATATGTATTGCGCTTGCGGGGAAATAAAAAAGCCCGGATCGGGGTGAGTGATCCGGGCGGTTCATTTTCAGGCCTTACGCTCTTTGTTGAGCAGTGTGTTTATATAGTTGTTTTTCCCTCTCCCCATCGCCTGCAAAAATTCCGCATTTTCAGGGTCAAGGCAAATCTGAATTGTGATTCGCTTTTCGGGTTTTGGTGGGCGACCCCCAGCGGGAAAGCGGAGACCGCCGCGTGTTTCTGGTTTACCTGTAGTAGTTTTCATACACTTCGCTTGTTATAACCTCAAATATTTCACCCTTGCTGGTTTTGTGCGTGTTTTTCGCATCAAGGTATCCTGCATTTTTAACCGCCGGTATATGTATCATGCCAACCATTTTTGCCTGAACAGGTTGCACGGAAATATGCTCGCTTGTTATTTCAGCATCAAACACGTCATCGTACTTTTTAAAAGTTTCCGCGTCTACCTCGTAAACAAATCCTACGAGCTTGCAGGATTTTTTGCCCTCGACCACTTTTTCTGTACGCGACAGAGAGTCAACGCATCCCTCGAGGGTTGGTGCGGCACAAACGCGGGCGAAATCAACCTCCGATTTATGAGCATCTGCCGGAATGCGCGGCGTCAAAGTGGTTTCTTCGCCAAGGTTGCTAAAGGAGATGTGAAAAAGTTTCATGCTGTTGTTATTTACTGCGTTATTGATGATACAAAGATACGTTCCTTTTTGGTTTTGTCAATACTTTTACCAAACTATTTTGCAAAAAAAATTCGCCCAACTTACAACGTGTTGTAAATCAGGCGAATAGGGTTTTGTGAATTTACGTAAATTTATGGAGTGGGTTCAATTTTTGAGCAAAGCCCGATCTGCTGCATGATGCCGTCGTATTCAGGGAGTGTGTAAGCCGACAAAATTGCCTCATACCCATCTATACGATACCCTCTTATATCTCTCACCCTCTGCACCAATATGTATGTAGTGGCGTCATTGCCTGGATCTAATACGATTTTACTGCCAGTAGCCAGCATTGATTTTGTCTCTGAATTAATCTTGTCGTATACCCGGCCGACAAACGAGCGGAAGTCGCTTGCCTTTCCCGATACAACTGCTATGGTTTTCATATAGATTCATTTATAGTGTAAAACGTTGACCTGGTATATCTGCCGGGCGCGTACTTCTCGAGCAGCCCACCCAATCTATCAGGGCCAAGCCTCCCGGCCCTCAAGTGTTGCCGCGCCTTATATATGTATTGCTTTTCAAGTCGCGTCATCCTTCCTGTCGTCTTCCATACCTCCTGTGTTTTGAGCCATGCAAAGAAGTCCTCGAATGCCTCTTTGAGCGTTAGGTGTTTTTCCATGCGACAAAAGTAGGTTGTTGGTAAAATAATTCCAACATTTTTTTGCCTAACTATTGTAGGTAACGAAATACCTACTTACATTTGCACTACGGAAACGCACAAAGCAATTCCGGAACGGAAAATCAACAATCACATGGGAGCCGGAATTTTTGAAATCAACGGAATGACACCAACGGAATTAGCAACACAATTAGGCATCGGAACGGACGCGGTTCGTAAGCGCATTTCCGCGCTGTTTCCGGATCGTCCGTTTCGTATCAATATGATCCTGACGGAAAATGAAGTTGCGGAAATCAAAAATTCTGTCCGGAATAAAAAAACCGAAAAGCCAGCCACCAAAAAAACTACATTCATGAACAGCGCCCCGGCGGGATCGAATGAGGTCCTGCCGGGTAAAAACCGGGAACCCTGGTATGTACTTTGGGTGCCGGTTGCGATTACGCTCTCAAGCATCGCCCTGACCGTTACGGGTCTGTTTGTTTTTGCGCAGTGGGCGGGCGGATTGCTGGGCGCTATGTTCTCTCTGTTCCTGTTCACGGCTGTAATGATCGCCCGTGACCGCATGAAGGGGGATACAAGCAAACAGGCACTTAGGACTGTTTTATTCCTCGAAATCGGCGCTGCCGGGCTGCACTGCTTCACGTTCTGGAGGCTTTTACCGCAGTTTCCTGACGGGCAATGGTTCTTTTATTCGCGTGTCGCTGCATGTGTTGTACTGGCTGGATTTGCGGCGTATTTGTCGTATTCGGCGGTGTTGACGGTAAGGAATTATAATGCTGAAATTTAAAAAAAAACAATATGATAACCTGCGAATTTTATCTGAACAGCGACCGAAAAGTGGATGATATTTCCATTACGTGCATTACGGTCAATACGCACATTGACAGGCTTGCTAGCATTGCGCCTTGCATCCTCAATAAAATTCCATATTCACAAATGGAGTTCCCCAATTACTACGAAGTAAAACTATCTGAAGATACAGAAGAAGGCTTTTTTGTTGGCTACAAGATCTCTGAACTGCGCTGCTGTTCACGATACATATGATGCAACTAATATCCATCCGCCGAAAACACCCTAAATGATGGGCGCACTCCACGAAATCATCTCCATCCTGACCGGCAAAGCAAAGCCCCTACCCGTGGTATGCTCACTGCCACCACGACCTGCGCCAAAGGAGAAAGGCAAGGCGCCCAAAAAAGAACCGGGCGTGTATGTGATCGACGAAGAGCGTGCGGTATTCGGGTTCAGGGATGATCGGGAAGCAGACCGGAAGGGAGCGGTGCAGTGGCTTACGAATTTTGACAAAGAGGTGCTGCAATCGCGCAGCCTGTTTGGAGCTCAAAAGAACGTACAAGAGCAAAACGCAACGTGCAAAAAGTGCTGGGCAATGGGTGACACGGTATCGGAATGCGAGATGAAAATGAAGGTTGGGTCGTCGTGGATAGAGAAAAGATATGCGTGTTTCTCTACTGCCCTTGCGCAAGAGGGGGAGAGGGGGTAAAAATCCGTTGCAAAGTGATGCAAAGCCCTCTTGCAGACTTTTCGGCAATTGAAAATCAATAACTTGTAAAAATCGTCCTGCAAGAACATCTTGCATTTTTAACCGCACATCAAAACACATCAACATGCACAAGAGAGGATTTATATACATCGTGAACCAGCCGGGCACATCGTCCTATAAGATAGGATTTACCAAGACGCCCAAAAGAAGAATACTGGACATGCGCGTCGCAAATCCATTTTTAACTATCCACGACATATACATCGGCACGCAGGCAGACGAAAGGGCGCTTCACAAAATTTATTCTGATTTCAGAATATCGAGAGAGTGGTTTACCCTTAGCCTAAACCAGATTGAAGACATACGACTGTTTTTCATGGAAAAGTATTTGCCTAACGCAGAGGCATACTTGAACATATACTCAAAGGCTGTTGCCGACCTTTCTAACGCAACCGTTCAACCATACCCAGGGGTTTACGCAGTCCTGTATGGGAGGGGCGCAAAAGAGGTGTCGCCAGAAAAAAAGCGGGCCATAATATTGTCCGAAGAAACCGAAATAACAGACGACGAGTATGCCGACATAGTGCGGATCAATCTTTCCGTAAAGGCTGTAAAAGCTGTTAAATATTTTTGGCTTTTGGATAAACTTGTAAACACGGTGGAAATGTGCAGAAAAACCGGACTCAGCGAGTCGTCCTGCCAAAAAGCACTTGCAATCCTTAGAAGACACGAAAAATAAATAATTATGCAACACCTTCAACTTGACAGCAACAACCCGCAGGAAAAGCCCATTTCACCCTATATCTGGATTACCGCAGCCGTGCTGGCCATTGCTGCCGTCATCGCTACGAAGTTCCCCGTCGTGTTCTACTTCCTGCTTTTCGGCGTGGGTGTGTTCGTGCTTGTTACGCGCTACCGGGATGGGATAGACCGGATGAAGGAAGCCAGGGCGGTAGCATCAGCCTATGCGAACCTTTGCGGCCCCCAAGTGATCTGCGCCACACGGCCCGATGAATCACTGGAGGAACTTGAATTGAGAGCGCAGGACTACCGGCAAAAACTGCGGGATTCTGGCAACCCGTACTGGTCTGACCTACCGATCTACATCGAACCGTATCAGGTGATGATTGCCGGAGCCGGACGCCTTACCCTGTCGTTTGATGAATACCGGATGCGGTGCTATCAGAAACAGTACGACGTGAATGTGAAATGGGTGGAAGATGGCCCGCCAGCCCTTGCCAAGTTACGTGCTGCGTTTGCGGTGCAGGTGTTTGGGGCGTTGAGAAAAGAGGAAACCGCTAATCAAAATCAGGGGCAAGCGATATGAGGTGGATTTCAGTAAACGAAAGGTTGCCAAGCCCTGATTCGTGTGTACTGGCTTGCGTTTTTGACGCACAAAACAGCGTCTACCTATGCATGTCAATGTGCTTTGTTTCGAAGCGTGGCCAGTGGATAGACTTTGATTCAAATGAGGCCGTACATGGCATCGACTACTGGATGCCGCTACCCGAATATCCAAATGAAAAAGAAGAAACCCCGCACCCGTAAGCCCCGCACCCCAAAAACCAAAGCACCGCCCGTTATCCATATCCACATCTACATGGGCAAGCAACCGGGGCAAAACTCAAAACAAACACTCCTGCTGTATGACAAGTATGTGGCAAAGCGGCAGGGAATTGAATTTTCACAATTTGAAATGAAGTAAGATGGAAAACGAAATCTTTATCGAAAGGCTAAGAAAAATGCAAAAGGCGGCGGCCATGGAAAGTGTGCCGATACTTCGATTAGCTCCTCTTGTGAAAGAACGCAAGGAACACGCCCTTGAGGGTAATGCCGAGGCCGTGGAGATGCTGAATAAAATGATTGCCGAACTTCTTGCATTGTAACCCATGACTGACGATGTAATTCTCGGAATGCAAGAAGCGGAACTCCGCACAATTCCGCGCCAAGCCCTGACGCCGGAACAGACCTACGCGGAATATGAAATGATCCGCTCGCGTCCGTCCGTTCCGTACACGCCACCCCAAACCGTAGAAATCAGCAAGTCACAACCAAATCCCAATTCCGTCTTTACGCCGGAAGTTAGCCGGGTTACGTTCGTCATTTCCGTCATCGGAGTATGGGCAACTATTTACGCGGAACGTGCTGCAATCATGGCGTTTGCCGCTCCGCTCCTTGGCGCGTTCCTTGTTGCTGCTATTGTTGGGGGCTGCGCTATCTTTCTGGTTTCCGGATTTTCCGGCGGAGGGTCACGCGGTGAAGATTCGTACGGAAGTAGATCGAACAAGGGTAAAACAGAAAACCACTACCATAACCACTACTACCAGAACAACTACCAGGGCACTGGTGGGCAAAACAATACGTTATGACAACTGTATTTGACAGGATGTACAAGCCAGGCATGAGCGCTGATGAGTGGCACAACCTTATTGTTGCAGTAAATACAGAAAGGAGAAATGACGAGTACACAAGGGCCTATCTCGCCTCGGAAAGAAGCAGGAAAGAGATAGAGGATTCTATAAAAGCATCCCAGCAAGAGTCAAGTCGGATAGCATCAGAAGCGTACAATAAAAGACTGCGAGAGGTTGAAAGGATTAAGAGCGAGGGGAAGCGCAAGTGGGAAAGCGATATGCGTGAAAAATGGGGTTGGTGATGACAATTTTATACGTCATGGTTCACGCCCCATGTTTTTGGTGGATCAAAATCGGCATCACCGGCAAGTCAACCAGAAAACGAGCCGCCGGGATCAACCGCGAAATGTGGGGCATACCTATCCCGGTCGTCGGTATCCCGATACCGTTTGCCAAGTATCACGAAGCGATGTTGCACCGGCACTGCCGACGGTTGAACGTCCGGTTTTACAAGGGGTCAGGCTACTCAGAATGGTTTTGGCTCCCGGCAATTGTTCCGGCGCTGATTGTGATGATTGGATGGGTAGCGGTTTATGTGGCGGCATTTTACGTGGCCGTTTTTGCAATCAAGAATCTTTAACAAGCCTCTTGGACTTGCTGCGAAAAAGGCGGCGCTGGTTGGGAGGTATAATGAAAAAGGAATATGAATAAAAAACTGAAAATTGAAGTCGGAAAGAAGTACCTGACGCGCGACGGCGGCATTGTGGTGATTATTGATGCCGACCACTACGACCCTGACGTGCCTTTTCTGGCAAACATTGACGATGCATTAACTGGCTGGTATCGGGCAGATGGGAGATATGAGAGGCTCGATCTTTATTATCCTCACGATTACGACCTCATTTCCGAATACGCCGAACCCGACCCAGAAAATAAATAACTGCTTCTAACATGGTCTTTCTCGAATTTAATCCCGCCCAACCCTCCAC
>Ga0247723_1000708_pt1 | contig 21718 bp, 9 predicted proteins | sample MSEWelMarce5H_FC_FD_189079 | JGI IMG/M metagenome (GOLD analysis project Ga0247723, IMG submission 189079) | Subsurface sediment microbial communities from gas well in West Virginia, United States - MSEEL Well Study Marcellus 5H_FC | ecosystem: Environmental > Terrestrial > Deep subsurface > Rock... | reverse complement strand
GTATAGAACCTTTGCCTATACCAGATAGAACAGATTTTGAAAAAGAAGCTATAGATTTTTATCAGAGGGGTACTTATTTAACTCTAAAAAATTATTTAAAGGATCCAAGTTCTGCAGGTGATGATTCTGAAAAACTAGGCAAGATTGTAGATACATTAAATAAATTAGGAAATTCTGAAAAACTCCCTGCTAATACTGCATTGTTTAGAGGATTTAAGTTATCTGCTGATTCTGATCTTTATAGACACTATTCAAGCTTGAAATCTGGAGATGTCTTAGCAGATCCAAACAGATTTGCATCTACAAGCTTGGATCCGCTTGTGGCAGAAGATTTTGCCACTCTTGGCGGCAGAAAAGATGATTACACTGGCTCGGTAATTCTTGAGATATCCACCGAAGACGGTGCTACTGGTGTAGTTTTTGATAATAATAAAGATACGTATTCAGGAGTTGAAGCTGCTCTTGCCTCGGAAAAAGAAGTTCTTCTTCCTTTTGCTGCAGAATTAAAGATTGATAAAATATTTAAAGATAGTGACGGAATTCTTAGAATTCAAGCCAAGTATGGTAAAAAGACGGGGCCAGCCGATGACGCACCCGAAGAGAGATCAACCGGGCTATTCAACGAATACTCTTCAGACCGTGCTGACGAAATCACTGCAGAAGACACTCCGCTAACTGACCTAGGCTGGGAACCTTGGGAAGAGATCACTATCTACCGTGGCGTACCAGATGATGTCGACTCCATCAACCCTGGCGATTGGGTAACTACGCTCCCTCAGCTGGCTAAAGACTATGCGGGTGCTAACGGTAAAGTAGTCTCTACAAAAGTTAAGGCTTCGGAGCTATATGCAGACCCATCTTCGGGGGAAGGTGCCTACACAGAAGAAATGGTTTGGCGTCCAAAGCCTATAAAAGAGACTCCACCTCGATCTGAAGCTAAACCTACTTCAATAGATATGACTGGAACTCGCCTATCTAGCGAAGTAAAAGAAGAATTAAACTCTCTTATTTCTAATTTTAATATAGCAAGTACTGAAGCTCAAGGGGAGGCTTACAGAGAAATTGCCGCTGAACTAGGCAGGACAGTATCGCTACCTTGGGACAAAGAAAGAACCCCGGAGGGTAGGGAAACATACGAATACATATACTCGGCTCAAAGATTTAAAAAAGCTACTCCTGAAAATGAAGAGGAAAAAGAGCTACTAAGAATAAAAAATCTTTTTGAAGAAAAAGTAGATAATAATAAAGATTTGCAAGAAGCCAAAAAGACTCTATATAGCAATAAAATCTATAAAGATGTAGTAGATGCTCTAAGCTCCGAAATCAACGATTTTGACGAAGACTATATTTCTTTTGGACTTCTGGACGTAGGCCGTAACCTATCTAGACCACGACCTAGACTAAGAGACGACGAAATAGAAGAGTTCCTTATAGAGTCTCCAGACTATTCGGACGAAGAAATGAACGAGTTAACTTATGACGTCACGGTTGATATAGATGAATCTGTAGAAATTACAAATAAAGATCTTAAAGAATTTTCTGAAACTGCCGATGTATCAATTATTTTGCCTAGCCGTGCTCTAGAAGAAGTTTTAAATGAGGGACGAATGAAAACCGTTCACGAAACTAAATATTCTCAGGCGGGCAACTCTTCTGAAGAGTACCGAGCTTTGCGTGTTGCTTACGAGAGCCTTGCCTTTGGATATGACGGAGACTCTCCTATGGAAGAACGACCGGTATACGGGCTACTTCGTTCTGCAACGCTTCCTATGCCAGAAGATGCTTTGATGATTTATGGTGGAGGTAAGCCAGCTCAGATAGTTTTAAAGCCGGAAGCCAAGAATAGAACCACGATTTCTGATAGAGATTCTCTAAACCTTTTTGAACCTACTACCCCTCTAACAGATCCAAAATTTGAAGCAAGCCATTTAACAAGAATGGCTGCTGTTTATAGGGAAGCCACTGGCGAGAACTTCTTCGAAACTGAAAACTTTGCTAAGTTTGGTTCGATAGAGGCTCAGGTTCATGGCGGCGTAAAGCTAGAAGACATAGGTAAAGTTGTGTTCTATGAGACCCCGTCGGAAGAGATGAGAGAATTACTTACAAGTAAGGGCATAATATGGGAAGTCTCAAGGAATAAACCATACTCTAAGCCGAGGACCTTTGGAGGAGGCATATTTTGATAAAAATAAAGATGACTAAGAAGCATGAATCTGGAATTCTTCTAGGCGAGGTTACGCCCGATCTTTGGATAACCGAGACAAGAATGCCTATCTATAAAAACACCCTACTCAATGGTGCAGCTCGAGTTGTTGAGGATTACGACGGAGACGAGTACGTAGAACTAGACGATAAAACATATAAAAGACTGTCTAATGGTTCAATATGATAGTGATCATAAGTAAGGTACAATAGGACAATGGCTGAAGAAAAACAACAGAAGTCCTCGCTCGGCGAGCGCATGGGCGACATTTCTGGCATGCGTATACTTAGGGACGGCAAGTGGGTACCCCTTTCTGAAATATCCAAGCCTATTCCAAAGAAAAAGCCGGTAACTGCGTCTAGCTACTTCAGCAGTGTTGTTAGGTCCAGAGAGCCTCTACCTGTAGTTATTGCAGATGCTGACTATGGAGACAAGTGTCCTCCAGCTACTCAGGACATCGTCCTGAACATCAAGAACCGCCAGAACGCTATTGATAATGTCGGATATGGCCCACTAAACCCGAAAGAGCCTAGCCTAGAATTCTGGCAAGACAAGGCAGACAAATGGTCAGTCTCTCCCGAAGATGCTAAAAAGAGCATCTGCGGTAATTGCATCTTCTTCGACAAGCGTGAAAAAACCCTAGAATGTATCGAATCAGGAATCGCTGAAGGTGGTTCTGGTGACGAAAGCGCCTGGGGAGCAATTGACCAAGCAGAGCTCGGATATTGCACCGCCCTAGACTTTAAGTGTGCCGCCTCTAGAACCTGCAACGCTTGGGCTGTCGGCGGTCCGCTGGTTGATAAGCCAGTTGTAGCCGCCGGACCACTCGTTCCAGAGGAGCAAGACCTAGCAGACGCTCTACGCGTTATTGTCAAAAAGCATGGCAAGTTCAACGAAGACAATACTGGCGTCTGGGCTGGCTACGACTCTGCCAAGAAGAACGCAGAGAACGCTGCCATTGGTGTTAAGTGTGGAAACTGCGTATTCTGGAATGCCCCTAACGGCTGCGACATTATCTCTCACGAAACAGAAGAAGGCGGACTATGTCGCTTTGCTGTCCTTCCAGACGGAACTGTTACACCAGAGAAAGTATTCTCTAAGGCTCCTAATCTAATCCAAGAAGAACTTAAGGAAAAGATTTACGACATGGGCGACAACTACACTGAAGAGCCTGTAAACATTTCTGACCTAATTCCAACTCAGGACTATCTAGACCCAATCAAGATGAAGGGTGCTGGCGACAACACTAAGCTAATCACCGTTTATCTAGACGATGAAGGCCTAAAGCTGGTAGACGGGCATCACAGGTGTGCTCACAAGGTTGGCGGCGGTCAGAATGAAATCATGGCCAGGGTGTATAGAGGTCCTCTAGTTGCAACTGCAGGCTCTAAGAAAGCTCCTAAGAAAGACCGAATCTACGGATCAAAGAAAAACCCTAAGGGCTCTGCCTCTGGCTCAAAAACCGTCAATTTCTCAAAGAAGGTCGAAGACGCACTTTCTGAAAAGGTAAAGAACCACAACGAGAAGTCTGACCGCAAGGCTAGCCTGCGTATGCTTAAAGCTGTTTATCGTCGTGGTGCTGGAGCCTTCTCCTCCTCCCACCGTCCTGACCAGAACCGCAACTCTTGGGCTATGGCTCGTGTAAATGCGTTCTTACACCTGCTCAAGTCTGGCTCACCTAAGAACAGCAAGTACACAACCGACAATGACTTGCTTCCAGCTTCTCACCCTAAATCTTCTAAAAAGTCTGTAAGAGCATCTGGAGAATCATTCCCGTTCGATGAGACTAGGACCGAAGTTTACGAGTACGACTACTCAGGCGAGTTAACAATAGTACTATTGCCAGAAACAGAGTATACTAGTAGAGAACAAGCTATTTTTGCTCTAGCCGAGTACTCGGGTGTTGGATATGAAATTATCCCAGCTCTGGGTGCCGCTTGGACTAGAGGAGAACTGGCTAACGAAAGCCCGTTCGACCGAGCAAAAGAACTTGCAATATCTCTGCACGATAGCCGAGATGCTGAATTACTTCCTAAGGAGTTTTAATGTCAAATTTAGATTTCACTTCTAAATTTCACCAGCGCGTATCTATGCTTTTTGATTCCGAAAAAGCCAATGAAATCATAGAGGAATTTGACAACCTAGATCCTAGGGAAGCAAATATATTCTATAGAGCATTTATTGCAAATCCAGGAACCACAGAGCACCTACATGCAGTCACTAGAGTCAAGGCACTTGTTGCATCTGGTTTTGTTTCAGATGATCTAGCAAGCCTAGCTAATGAAGACACCATTGCCACGGCTACCGAGGATGCAGATTACGACTACATTCTATCTAGAGAAGCCCTGCTAGATGTAATCAGTGACCAGAAGATTAGTAGCGATGTCCTTAAAAACCCATATGATGAAGATGGGCTTCTGTCTCGTATGGTAATTCGTGGAAATACTAAGGAAGAAATCCTAAGCTATCTAGGCGGAAAAACATTCTTCCAGTCTAACAAAGAATTGGTAGAAGCTGGAATCACTGAAGAAACCACTCTTGCCGATCAAGAATCAATTCTTCGTTTTAACGATCTAATGGACGCATTAAATAACTTAGAAGATCTTCTAGAGCCTGTTGACTACAAAGCAGCCGCTAAAGAGTTGGTATCCGCTTATGATGAAGATGGTGCTATTGCTTCTATGATTGATGCCGGATCTAGCTCGGATCAGATTCTGGAAGTTCTAGCTGAAAACGAAAAATGGTCCGAAGATTTCTACAACTACTTCACTAGATATGACGTAGATGTTCGCACAAGAGATCAGAAACAAAAATGGGCAGCAACAGAGAGAACTCTGTATGCCCTAAAAGACCTAGACAGTCTTTAACCCCCAAATCATACCCCTAAAACAACGTGTAAAATTACTAGTAGAAATCGTACTAGGTATTAAATATTTTTGCCTCTTAAAGAAGGATCCAATCTAGATGTCAGAAGATAGAGACCTCGACCCAATCGTAGCTGCCGGCTTAGGTGCCAACAAGGGCTTCTGGATGGTACAGCTCCGCGACCGCCTAGGTCAGTGGATGAAGATGGGCCAGAAGGCCCTGATGATGGCTCGACTCTCTTTCGGTCTTCCTGCTTTCCCGGTTCGCCCTACCTATGTGGGCCCCTCTCAAAGAGTCAAGGGTCTTGGTCGATTCCTTGTTAAAGGTAGAACTCGTGCACAGGATAGGGTCTATGAATTAGACCCAGCAAAGCTTGAAAACATCCAAGCTGAGATTCCAGAGGCAGACCTACTACGTCAAGGTATTAAGCCTGGTCCTAAGCTAGACACTGCTGGAAATCCAATTGTTTCCAGAGACTTTAGCGAAGATGACATTATTGATTTAAGTCAAGCTTTCAGCGAGCCTGCTACAGAAGAAGACTACCGTCTAGCAAAAGCTACTCCTACTGCAGAAGAGCAGAAGATTATCGACGAGGAGCGTGCTAAGTCTCCTCTTGCTAAACTTGCTCCCGGTACCGAAGCAAAGATGTCGGAGCAGGAAGTTGCTGACTTACTTGAGGGTAAAGCGGCGGCTCCGGCTGAAGGGCCAGAAAAGCTCGGTTTTGAAGAAGTTACTGACATCGAAGATAGCAACCGCAACAACCGTATTTGGGAAAAAGAATACAAAGACGGTCAGATTAAACTAGAGGTCAACAAGAATTCTAGAGGGCAGTATCAAGCTGTTCTTTACGGCAGCCGCCCTACTTCCAAGGATGGCCGCTGGGGAACAGAAGAAGTACTAGATGTAGCTGAAGATGAGAATGCTTTTGAAGAAGCAGATAAAGAAGTTAGCAATGACATCGAAAAGGGAGGCAAAGATTACATAGCTGTAGGCGATGCATTTGCTAATGAAAAGTTCCCTCTAAAAATAGGTGAAGACAGTTTCCGTACCCAGAATCAGCCTAAACTCTTCCGTTCCGACGAAGTTATGGCAGAGGCTATCAAAGACGCCATGGACGGCAAGCCTGTAGATATCGACAAGATAATCAAGAAGAGTGCCCCTACTCCAATCGGTAAGGGATTCAACTTCGAAGAAGACGATGAAGAACCTAAAAAGGTAGAAAAAGCTCCTAAGGGTAAGAAAACTCCAGACGCTAAAACGCCTGAAGGCGAGCCACTAGACGAGAACCCTGTAAAGCAGGAGTCTATCTCACTGGAAGAGCTAGATGCTCTAGCTAAGCCTGAAGAGTTTGAGAAGTTCTTTGGATTTGTTCCTAGCGAAGAGCAGACTCGTATCATTTCTGCTATTGCACTTGCAAAAAAGAACACAGCAGTGCGTGCTGGTGCTGGTGCAGGTAAGACTACAACTTACGTCGGCCTTGCTAAAGTTCTACAAGAACTAGACCCTACTGCTCGTATTGCTCTACTGCAGCTTAACCGTACCAATGCAGACGAAGCCGCTAAGGTAGTTCCGTCTAACACTATTTCAAACACAGTTGACGCCTACTTCGGTCGCCCTCACGTTGTTGCTATGGCGCAGGCAAAAACCGGAAAGCTTAGGGGCTCAGCTAACGACCCGCACATCGGTCGTTTTATGTCTAAGTCTAATTTCCACATTAGCGGTGCAACCGACCTAGCCAACCACTTCCTTATGGATGAAATGAGCATTGGTGGGGAAAACTACGATGCTAATAAAGTTGGTGCTTTAGTTAAGGCAGCAGTTGACAGATTTGCCCGTGGGACCGACTCTAAGATAGGCCCTCAGCACTTCTCACTTAAGACAAAAGCTAAAAAAGCTAAAAAAGGCAAAGACGGCGAAGAAGATCAAGCGGCTGTACCGTCTGAAGAGATCGAAATCCCAGAAGAAAACCTAAAGAAGCTAGTTTCCTATGCTCAGGCTTACTGGGAAGATCTAAACCATGTTCCAATCTGGGACGAGCAGGCCACCTACAAGAAAAAAGATGGCACCACTGGTAAGAAGTTCACCAAGGGTGTAACTGCAATCAGCCCAACCCACGCATTCAAGATGTGGGCTCTAAGCAATCCAGACTTATCAAAGCTAAAGTCTGAAGACGGCAAGCCAATTACCCACATGTTCTTGGACGAGGCTCAGGACACCAACGCTGTATTCGAAAAAGTTTTAAACGACAATATTGATCGTGGAACTGCTCCGCTAATCGCTATGGTTGGTGACCGTGCTCAGTCTATTTACGCATTCCGTGGTAGTCGTGATGCCTTAACCACATTCGCTAAAAAACGTGCTGGTGCAGACCTAACTCTTACCACGACTCGTCGTTTTGGTGAAGACCTACTACCTACCGCAAATGGGTTCCTAAACCTTCTTGGGGAAGAGTATCGACTCAAGAGTGAAGTAGACGGCGGTGAGATCCTAGATAACGATGACATCAATAACATTCCTGATGCTAAGGGAAACACTGCGGTTCAAACTAGAACTAACGCTGGTGTTTTTGAGCAGATTGAAAAGTACGACCAAATGGGCCTCACCGTTGGTGTCACTGAAAAGATGTATCAAGACCTAACAGAGGCAACCACTCACTTAGAGTGGTTAAGCCAAGATTTCAACGCACGCCCTAAGAATCCTCCAAAGTTTAGCCAAGACTTTACAGGTATGCGTAGCATAAAAGACCTAATTCGTGATGCAGAAATTGAGCCTCAGAGTCGTGCCGGTTTCTGGTGGAGATTAATTCAGGAAGATCCTGACGCAAAAATTAAAAAACTAAAGGATCTTGCTGAAACAGTCATAGTTGAGAGAGAGCAGCTGGATATAGCCAGCGTCACTAACCTTAAGGCTAATGACGGAGAGTCTGGAGCATTCAATGGAATTGGATGGGCTATCGACGGAGACACCATTGTCCTAAGCGATGCTGTAAAGTATGCGCTATTTAGTGCAATACCTGGAAGAGAAGATAAAAACTTCCGCCAGGCAGTAATTGGTCAAAAAGAGAATGTTTACAAAAAAACAAAGGCGATGGAGCCAGAGCTAAAGTTCTCGGATGGAACTACACCAGAGTGGCGTGTTCGTAAAAACTCCGATGGAGCCTGGATAAACACACTAGTAGTTCCTGACGACGCAATGCGTGAAGAGTATCTAAACAAGATGGCCTCCTTATTTATGGCGGCTACCGATGAGCCTGTAGTTGCAGACATCTTGGTGTCTACTGCTCACCGTTTTAAGGGTCTAGAAAAAGATAACATCCTTATTGGTCCTGACTTTCCTATTCCAGAAGTGGATGAAAAAGGAAAACTTGTCATGCCTAGCCGTGATGAGTTCCAGCTTGGGTATACAGCAGTTACTCGTCCGCGTAAGAGAATCTACTACGGATCTCTAGCATATGGACTCGACTACACCGGTGAAAACGGTATGCGTAAAGCAAACGAAGACCTAGGACGCGAGTCAAATCTAGGTGTAGATGTCGTTAAGCGTGAAGCCGAGGCTCAAGCAAAACTTAATGAGAAGCGTAAGCCTAAGGGTGGTACATCTCTTAAGTCAGGTCAGGGTCAGAACTTCAATGGTGGATTCAGCTTCTCTGAAGATGACGAAGCCCCTTCAGCAATGGAACAAATTGCTGCTCAGAACCCATTCGCAACTACTACAGTTCCGGTAAAGCGTTCTACATCTCCTGGCGGCCCTGGAAAGAAGATTGTCGAAGGCTGGGCAGTTCTACAAGATGGGACATACAGCTCTAGAATCGATGGCACAACCTGGAACATCCGTGAAAACAAGGATGGAACTGTTGTTGCTCGTCCAAGAACTAACGAAGATAAACTAGGAAGCTTCAAGTACAGCAGCTGGGAGCAGCTGGAGAATAACTTCCCTGCTATCCAAGCTAACGCTGTAAAAGCTAACCGAGACACTCTAAAAGAAAAAGTTGCACCATTTGACGTAAATGGTGACATCGCTAAAGCTATCGATAATGGCGCAGACCCAGACGATATCGTAAGCATGATTTCAAAGACTGACGAGTTCTCGGATGCTATTGAAAGTGGCGATGTTAACTTTGTGAGCATCTTTGCTGCAGTGGATAACGTCGGCTCTTCTAAGCTCAGCAACCCTAAGACTGCTAAGCCTAAAAATCCTGCTCCAAAGAAGGCCCCAAGGCCTACTGCAGTTGTTAACTCTGACTACTTCAACAAGTACCCTAACAACCAAATGTCGGCTGGCTCCGAATTCAGCATTTTTGATGACTCGATTGTTCCATTCGAGACAATGTCTAAAATCAAAACAAGCAGTAGCGTTGACGACTCCATTAAGAAGCTCATCGAGTTTGGTGGAAGGATCAATCCAGACGGTTCTGTGACTCTTCACAGTAAAAACACAGAGGAGACTGCCGGACCTCGTAAGGGATCTAAAGTAAATCTTGAAATTCGTTGGACTCCAAACAAGGCTACTAGCGGTACACACAGCTATATAGTTACTGATCTAGAGACTGGTGAAAAGCAAGAGTACTGGGACCGCAGCATTACCCACTCATTTAACAGAATTCTTAGTAGTGGTAAGCGTCGTCTAGACACATACTGGTTACGTGATCCTGAAACCCTACCTAAAAACCAGAATCCAGACACATATGGTGGAATTTATGGAGCTGTTAATGCTATGCGTACAGGATTTACGCAGGCATCTGCACGTAAGGGTGCCGGTGGTCTAGCTAGACTTCTAGAAGATAAGACAGCTTCTGACACCAATATCCTGCTTCGTACACCATTAGAGCATGTGACTATGGCAATGAATGGTAGAGACTCTCGTCTAAATAACAGCGAAGCTAACTGGCACACAATCCAGAAAAACGGTTTTGCTTCGGTATTTGATGCTATAGAGCAGAACAATATCCCGGCTGCAGTTGGAGCTTTGCGTGAGTACATCAACAACATACCTAACACTCCAGAAGCCGAAAAAGCTGTAAAAGACTACCTAAGAAGTGCTGCAAAGCGTCAACTTCCTGATATGTCACCAAACAAGATAAATGCAATGCTTGACGACGCATTTGACACTATTGGCTCTAGCGACCCAATCCCAACCAATGCTGTTGTCAAGCCGCACCTTTCAAAGAATGGTGTTCTACTACAACCTGGTCAAAAAGTGCGTTGGAGAAACAATACTGGTGGCGAAGTTGTTGGTGAAGTTGACAGCCTAGTTCCTTATGACAATCCAGATGGTGGACGTCGTACATATGCCGACTTTGTTGAAGTAAGCTTCAAGGACCGCGAAGGTACCGTTCGACTAAACAGCAAGAACATGTCTGTTGTCGACGACTCTACCGAAGTAACCGGATACCAGCCTTGGCTCCGTGAGCAAGACCTAGCCCTAGAACGCGCTGATCTTAGAGGCTGGACATACGACTCAGACACCAATAAGTACTACGATAAAGGTGTAGAAGTTAAGAACATTAAAACCTGGGCCTCATCAGGACCTGATTATGCTGAATCAATCACTGATTCTGCTAAAAAATCTATTAAAGATGTTAGCGCAGGAGATGTACTTTATGATGACAGCGGAAATCTATACGGTAAAGTATCGGCTATTAAGAGTGGTACGTCAAACAAGGTCAAGGGATATAAAGTTTCATTTGATCCTCAGGACAACCAGCCAGATATGTTCTTCCCTAGCTCAGAGGATGTCAACATCCCTAAGCCTAAAGAAGTAGGTCCTAAAACTACTACAACCTCTAGACCAGAGATTGCAGCAGCAGCTAAAGAACTTGGATTAGGCCCTAGTGCCGACGGAACTTCTTCAGGTAAGAAAATCTCTACCCACCCTACTGAAGAAAACCCAGACACAAATACCCCAATCAAGGGAACTTCTAAGAGAGCAATCAAGCCTACAGATGAAGCAAACGAGATTTTGGACAAGCAGCTGGCTCTCGGTGAGCAGGCCTGGAATGAGACTGAGCCTAGAATTATTGATGAACTCAATGCTATGGGTTACAACATCAAACCTGGAACTAAGTATGAAGACTTAGATAAAGCCGTAGCTGACGAGTACACCAAGAGACTTAAAGCTAGAGAGAAGGCATCTGGAGATCTAGGCACTTTCATAGATCAAGAGAAGAACGATGTTGCTACCAAGCAGGCTGCTATTGCTAAGAAGATGGATGCAGATGGTCTATACGATGCAAATGGTGTAGATTTCAAAGCTCTGGCTAAGAAGCTAAAAGAAGCTGGACTAGAAGACTATAGTTATGAAGTCGGCGCAGCATCAAACGATATAGACGGGTATTCTGCTCAGTTGACTGGTTTAGCCGCGTATCAAATTCTTACTGACCCTCGTAAGAAGAGTCAGGCAAGCAGACTATGGAGATCAAACGCTGACAAGCAAAGCGAGTTCAACAAAGCAAAGCGTTCTAAGTCTAAATTCGAAGATAACCTTTCAGAGGCAACTAAGAATGCAACTAAGAAAACCTTAGAAGACCTTGGCGTTGAATTTGACAATGTTTCACTAGATGAGTTTGAAGGAAACATCGTTTCGGTGCAAGACAACCAGCCGCTTGATGCGCTTAGCACATTCAAAGCAGCCCGTGCCTTCCGTGCAGCATTCGATCACATGTCATCTAATAGAATTCGTCAGCTTGCTAAATACCTGAAGGATAACAACAAGAAGCTAAAAATCATTCACGGTGTAAAACGTGGTCACTTTACTGAGACCCCTGATGGTAACCTAGAAATTACTATGTCGGCTGCTAAGGGCACTAGGTCTAATGACAGTACTGCTCTCCACGAACTTCAGCACTTCCTAGACAATGTGGACGGTAACGGAAACGTTACTGCGCATGCATGGACATACCGTCGTGCAACTAATCCAGATGGTCAATCTCTTCGTCCACTTATGACTTGGGGTAAGGGCGAGACTGGATTTGCTATCACTGATCTAAAGTCTTCTTACACAAGTCGTCGTTATGAGCGTGGTGACACTATCTTAGACCCTAACTTTGATGGTAACGAGGTTAACTCGACAATCATGGAAGACTTGTTCTTAGATGCTGGATCTGTATCACGACCTAACGGCCAATGGGCTATAGTTAAGAAGTCCCGTGAAAAGAAGAATAGAAAAGGATTCACTGTCATAGACCCAGCTACCGGTTTACCGGTAATGAAGGACTATTACGTTCCTGTATTCGACCCTTTCCACGATAAGGATACAGACAAGTGGTACACAGACGAGACCAAGACTGAAGAACTAAATGTTCGTGATTTCTACGGCCGCAAGAAGTCTGCTGGGCTAGACCGAAATGTCAAGCACTACGGAATGGGAATGATTCTTATGATGAACGACTGGTCGGCTACTACAGGATTAGGTGAATAAAATGGCAGATGAGCTAAAGCGTTATACCGAACCGGTAAGATTCAAGGTCGGCGACCTAGACAGCGTCTACTGGAATCCAGATGCACCGGAGACAGCACGACTAACTGGCAATCGAGACATTATAAACATAATTACCTCGTTTATAGAGACCCTATCTGATGGTAGAGACATTGTCAAAGTCACGCCAGAAGGACCATATTTGCCTGCCACGGTGGACAATCTATACACGCTTTTCTGGGCGGTCACAACCATCTTTGATAGACTCGGAGAGACTGTTAAGTTTTACGGAGAGGTTCCTAGCCTTAAAGATCTCGATCTTGATTATGCTAGCAACTTCGATGAAAACGGAAAACCAATTATACGGTAGAATTGGATAAGGAAATCATGGCAGAACAAGAATCCACACTTAAAGATGTACCTTACGACATCTTCGTATACGTCGACCCTAGAACAGGCGAGGTAGAGACTATCATGTCTTTTGGTGCTTTTGGTGACTCCGAATACGATCCAGAGGCTAAACGTTGGGTAGCATTAGGCGAAGAAGACACATGGAGAGTTAGAGACCTAAATCTTCGTGACTTTAGATATGCAATAGACTGGGACAATGAGTCCGATTTTGATTTTGATGGAAAAATCATAACTCTACAAAAGTTTTCAGATGGCTCTCTTGACGAGAAGTATCTACGCAAAAATACCATATTTGTAAACGAACCACTAGCAAAGTAAGTATAATGGCTGAATATTTAGGAAGTATTGGCAAACTATCATTGTTTGCAGTCGGTAACTATAGCGTTATCGTTGACACTGATTTAAACATGATTACCGAGTTTGGTGCACTTTCTAATATCCAAAAAAACGGGTGGTCTACAGAAGGTTTCGTTCCGGAATCTGCCTACGAGCTTGCAGCTACTGCACTATACGATGTTGCTAACCCAATTGTTGCCTCTGCTAGCAGAATGTATACCATTCCAGATGGTGTCAAGAACGAGGCCATCAAAGCCCTTAAGTGGCGTAAAGAGTATAAGCGTGGCGGAACTCCTGTTGGTTTGAACACTGCCCGTACCTTGGCTAAGGGTGGTCAAATTGGCCTAGCTAAGGTTAGGCACATCGCTAAGTATTTCCCTCGTCACGAAGTAGACAAAAAGGGTAAGGGTTGGGAACCAGGCGAAGATGGCTTCCCAAGCAACGGACGAATCGCGTGGGCCTTGTGGGGCGGTGACGCCGCTTGGCGTTGGGCTCAGGCAATCGTTGAGCGTGAGAAAAAGGCTTCTGTAACTGCTGGTGGCTACAACGTTCCTGGTTACGACGACCACCTAGACTCCTACGAAGATTCTTACGAATCTGATGTAAATGCTTTTGAGGCAGCTCACAACCTAGATGCTATGTATGGACCAGAGTTCTTGGTTCGCGTTTGCCTAGATGGCTCCGGTATCGACAGGCTTTACAAGATCGAGATCGACGGACACGTTTATGTCTGGGACGACTGCGCCTGGGACGACCTAGGCTATGTTGATGGCGACATCTACGCTTACGACTCATCTCTAGACGACCCTTACGACCAGGTTGAAAAGACCCACGTAATGATCGACCCTAGCTCTGCAATTATTATTTCTGCTTTGATGCAGGAAGCTCCTTACAGGAAGATTCAGCTAGAAGACATCGATTCAAATGAAGCTCAGATGTTTGCTGACTCTGTCTCTGACATTGACGCGGATTTCCTTGATCGAGTAATAATGGCGTCTGGTATGTCTGACCCAGAGGTTGACATAACTCCAGTCAAAATTCTCCCGCCTATCAAGCCAATTAGTACTGTTGGTATTCTCGGTCAGCCTAAGGTTGTAACTGCTGAAAGCATAGCCGTTCTTTCTGAAGGTCCGGCTGCTCTAACTAAGCCTGACATTGAAAAAATGTTTGTTGAGTGGGCAAGTGCTGTCACATCTGTTCGTGCAAAAAACACAGTAGTTGCTGCGGTTGAGCCAGGTTCTGAAGTAGAGCCAATGACTCCTAAGACCAGCGACGTAGAGCCTAAGTACATTGCAATTGTTTCTCCTGATGACCCTCAGGCTGTTATGGACGTTGCTGCCATAGTTCCTAAAACTGCAACTACTACTGAGCCTGTTGTTTACAAGCGTAAAGACAAGCAGTGGGTACTAGACGAGCAGATTCTACTAGACCTACAGTCTGCTACTCCTCCTCCAGTTGTAAAACTAGACACCAAAGAACTTATCAACGACATTCTTACTCAGGTTGACGGCCTGGGAGGCGAAGAAGAGTCAGCTAAGTCTCCAGAGCCAGATGCCGCTCCAGCTCCTGCAGCCGTCCCTGTTCCTGCAACTGCTTCGGCTTACTCTCACTTAATCAACTTCTGGTCTGGCACGACCGAGGCTCTTGCTGCAGCTGGCGGTATGGACCGCAACCGTGGAAATGCCGAAGAACTTCGCCGTTACTGGACTCGTGGTGTCGGTGGTGCCAAGATTATGTGGGGTACTCCAGGTGACTGGACTCGCTGCGTCCGTCAACTTTCAAAGTACATGGGCCCACGCGCAAAGGGTTACTGCCAGCTACGCCACAAGGAAATGACTGGTACCTATACTGGCAGCAGATTTAACGCTGGCAAGGAAAGAAACCTTGGAGGCAACTTCTCTCTAGAGGATCAAATGATCGACTCAATGATCGAGAAGTCTTACCTAATTGCATCTGCTGAAGCAGCTAGAGCACGTGTCTCCGGTATTACTGCCGGTGCAAACATGGCTACAGGATCACGCTTTACAATTCCAATGTTGATTCCAGAGGACCTAGAATCTGGCGATGGACGTAAGTTTAAAAAGGATGCTATTAGTTTCCGCGACCTACCTCTTCCGCTGCTTTGGCAGATTAAGACAGCAGAAGGCCACTCAGGGTCTGTTGTAGTTGGTCGCATTGACTATATGGAAAAACTACCTGATGGTATCGGTAATGCTTACGGTGTATTCGATACCGGATCTTACGGTCGCGAGGCCGAGCGTCTAGTTAAGAATGGTTTTATTCGTGGAGTTTCTGCGGATCTAGATCAGTTTGAAGCTAAAGAGCACAAAAACGAGAATGCCAGTGACGATGAAGTAGGTAAGCAAAAACTTATCATAAATCACGCACGTGTAATGGCTGCTACAATTGTAGCTAAGCCCGCATTTCAAGAGTGCACAATTTCAGTTGACGACAACTACCCAGGCAACCAGGAGGATCAAGTGATTCCTGCAGACGGAATTTATGAAGAGTCAGTAGACTCTTTCGTAGCCGGCGAAGCACTTATTGCATCGGGCTTTTTAGAATCACAGATTCCAGTAACTCCTCCTACAGAGTGGTTCAAAAATCCTGGACTAACTAAGCCAACCCCGATCACCGTAGACCCGAATGGTCGAATCTATGGTCACATTGCTGCATGGCACGTCAACCACATCGGTATGCCGCGCTCTACTAGACCACCTCGTTCAAAGAGTAACTACTCTTACTTCCACACTGGCGTTGTACGCACAGCGGATGGTGTAGATGTTCCAGTTGGTCAGCTAACTCTTGCTGGTGGTCACGCACCACTTCAGGCAGACGCTGTATCAGCAGCTAAGCACTACGACGACACCGCGAGCGCAATCGCTGATGTCCACGCTGGCGAAGACCAGTACGGCATTTACGTATGCGGCTCCCTACGTCCAGACGCTAGCGAAATGCAGATTCGTGCACTTCGTGCTTCAGCTCCATCCGGAGACTGGCGTCCAATCAACGGCTCGCTTGAGCTTGTTGCTGTTTGCCAGGTAAACGTTCCAGGATTCCCTATTGCTCGTGCAATGGTTGCTTCTGGTAAGGTCATGGCTCTTGTTGCTGCTGGTGCAAGCTACTTCGCAATTATGAAGAGTCAGCACGTTTCGACTCTAGTGGACCGTGCAGCAAAGCTAAACGAACTTAGTGCCGCTTCAGCTGATTTGATGACTAGATTTGAGACTCAGTTTGGCTACGTCTCTCGCGACAAGCGCGACGCTCTTGCTAAAGAAGGCAAGGCTATGAAGGATGGCTCTTTCCCTATTCGTAACGTTGAAGACCTAAAGAACGCTATTCAGGCTCATGGTCGTGCTAAGGATGTTGCTGCCGCAAAGAAGCACATCGTGAAGCGTGCTCGTGCTCTTGGCAAGTATGACTTGATTCCAGACGAGTGGAAGAAGCCTAAAACAGTAGCTGCATCTGCTGCATTGGATGAGATTCGTGAGCGTGCTCTAGTTGCTTCTGCAGTTGCAGAACTTGCAAAGATTAGCGAAGAAGAGCGTTCATCACTTTCTAAGAAGGGTCAGGCTCTACCAGACGGTTCTTACCCGATCCGTAACGAAGACGACCTAAAGAATGCCATCAAGGCATTTGGTCGTGCTAAGGAAGAAGACCGTCCTGTAGTTCGTCGCCACATTATGAAGCGTGCTCGCCAGCTAAAGGCTGCAGACCTAATTCCAGATCAGTGGAAGAACGCTCACTCTATGCAGGCTGGCTCTAACCTAGACCGCATGCGTTCAGTTATTGCGTCTCTGTCTTCTGAGTTTGCTCCTGTAGAGGAAATTGAAGATGCTGACCTAGAAAAGCTAGTTGAAGCAAAAACAGAAGCTGACAAGCAGACTGAAGAAGAAATCAAGATTGCTGAAGACATTGCTGCTGGCAAAACCACTGTAGAAGATGGGTATGACGAAGATGGTAGAACTAAATACACTCCATCAACTCAGCCTAGAGATGCTCGTGGTAAGTACCGTAAGGTTCTAGCTCGCCTAAGACAAGACCTAGGCGTAGCTGGTCTACAGAAGGCTCTTTCTAAAGTAGAAGAAGCAGAAAACCTTGACTTTGCTGGAAACTATGCTAAGTCAGCTGGTGCTAGCGCGGAACTACTAGACATGATTGACCGTCTAGATAGTGGTGCTTTGAATGCTAAGGCTCTAGAAAATGTTCAAAACTCAGCCCGTGAATTGGGCCGAGTCATTTCAAACCTTCCGCTACCTTTTGGTGCTGAAGCAGAGAAACTAAGATTTAGCGATTTACCGTCTGGACTCAAGGATCTCATCGATGGGATGATTTCACGAGTCGAGTCGAAAATCGGTAAAGAGGACTCCGACATTGCAACCGCAGAGTTGAAGTCCTACATGTCGGGTGCCGACGTTTACTCTCAGGGAGAGATTCAGTCCCAGATGAGTAAGCTTCTCCGACTCCTTACCTAAAAAGTAAGGTAAAATTACTAATAGGAAGAGCGCCTCGCAAATTTTTACGAGTCCCTCGGCCTTGATTGTTCACCATGAATGGTAACCCATTCATTAACTATGACTGGCCTAGGAGGTACAGTGTACGACCAAATCAAGACTCAGCTTGATGGTGTAGCAGAGCTAAGCGACGAACAAGTCGCCGAGCTTCAGAGCACTATCATCAGCGAGTTCGACGTGGTTGAGGGCGAAGACCCAACTCCTGAAACAGTTGATGCTATGACGACTCTTGCAGACTCGTTAGACATCGTGCGTGGTGAGCTAGCTCGCCGAGAGGCTCTAGCCGAGCAGCTTGCTGCTCAGGCGGCAGAAGCCGCAGCACGTGTCAAGGGAAATGCAGAGACATCTGGAGAGGAAATGGCTATGAATGAAGAGCCTATGGAAGAGGAAGTTCCTGTAGAGGAAGTTCCAGCTGAAGAAGGCCCTGCTACTGAAATTGAGGTGGAGACTCCTGAAGAGGAAGAAGACACCCCAGTAGAAGAAGACGAGAAGGAAAAGTCTATGACTGAGTACAGTTCGGACGAAGAAGTAGCCACAGCCCCTGAGGTTGTAGAAGCAGTAGAAGAAGTTTCTGTAGAAGCAGAGCTTTCAACAACTGATGAAGCAACTGAAGATGCATCAATTGCTCAGGAAGACGGATCTGAACTGTCAACTGACGAAACATCAACCCAAGAAGAAACAATTATTGCTGAAGAAGTTCAGCAGGAAGAGCAGGCCCCAGTGACCGCAGCAGCAGAAGAGAGCTTCCAGGCTCCAGCTGACCGTCAGCCTGTTGTTCAGGTTACAGAGGCTCCAGTAGCAATTACTGCTGGTGCTGACATCCCTGGCTACACAGCTGGCACCGCACTATCAAACATGAACGAAGTAGCTTCGGCTATGGAGAAGCGTCTCCACACACTTCGTCGTGTAAATGGAGGAGATGGAGAGCAGCACATCGTTGCATCTTTCACCACTTCATACCCTGAGGACCGAGTCCTCACCACCGACGCTGAGTCAAACGCACAGAAGATTGCAGCTGTAGCTGGCCCTGAGGCACTTGTTGCTTCTGGTGGTCACTCTGCTCCATTCGAAGTTAAGTACGACATCTACAGCATCGGTTCTACCTCTGTTCGCCCTCTACGTGACTCATTGCCACGTTTCCAGGCTGACCGCGGTGGTATCCGTTACATCGTCCCACCGACATTTGCTAACGTAACTTCAAACACCACAACATACTCTACTGCTGTTGGTGTTTGGACTTCTGCAAACGACTCGGCTGAGACACCTAGCCCAGCAGCTAAGCTTTCGCTTACTGTTGCTGCGGCTAGCGAAACAACTGCACAGACTGACGCTGTAACCCTACAGCTACAGTTCGGTAACCTAATGACCCGTGCGTACCCAGAACTAATTGCTCGCCACAACGAGCTAGCTCTTGTTCAGCACGCTCGTGAAGCAGAAGAAAACCTAGTTTCAGGTATTAGCTCTGCTTCAACAGCTGTTACAACCACAAACCTAATCGGTTTTGGTCGTGACTTCTTGGTACAGGTTCGCCGTGCAGCTGCTGGTTACCGTGCACGTCACCGTCTAAGCCCAGACGCTCGCCTAAAAGTTGTAATCCCTGCTTGGGTTTACGAAGCAATGGCAGCTGACTTGGCTTTGGCAATGCCTGGCGATGGTACTCTATCTGTTTCGAAGTCTGAAATCGATGGCTACCTAGCTCAGCTAAACGTAGATGTTGTCACAGTTCTAGACAGCACTGGCACACTAGCTCAGTCGCTTAACGTATTCCAGGCTGCTGGTGCTCTTAACGAGTTCCCAGACACCTTCAAGTGGTTCCTATTCGCTGAAGGAACATTCTTGTTCCTAGACGGTGGAACTCTTGACCTAGGAATCATCCGCGACAGCACTCTCGTTGGCACAAACGACTACAAGATGTTCATTGAAACATTCGAAGCCGTTGCCAAGGTTGGTATTGAGTCTCTTGCAATCACCTCGACTATCAACGTCAACGGTGCTGCAGCTGCTCTACGCGACACAACTGGTGGTACAGCTGCCGCTACTATCGAGCTCTAAGCCTCGATAGAAACGCTGTAATCGTTGCGGGGGAGTCTGGAAACAGGCTCCCCCAATACGAAAAACAATTAGACTTTAAATTTAAGGATTCTTAAGATGGCTTTCCCGAAGAATGGCGTTGTAGAGGCTGGCAAAATTGTACCCTCCGCTTTTGGCCTACTTGCTGTAGTCCCGCCTCAGAACTCTGCTGACGAGGACATGTGGGTCCGTGGGTTCTCTCAGGAATATGAAACTACTGTAGACACTCTTACAAATTGGGATGACACCGACACAAGCAGTTACGTATTAGTAAATAACGCAACCGTAAATTATTACGATGAAATTAAACCTTTCTTTATTGAAATAGATGAGGTACGTTCTACTCTAGGTTTCCTTGGTATTGATCGAATTGAACGCCTAAAGCGTCAACTTGAAGGTGTGACACAAAAAGCTTTAGAACGTGAACTTTGGAATGGCGACATTAGAATTGCACAGAGTGATGACAACAAGGCTCTAGTTTCATCTAGCGTATCTGTTCTTGATGGTACAGGGCTTTCGTCAAAGCGTGCCCTAGCTGTTCTTGAAAATGGCATTGCTGAAGTTTCTCATGGCGGAGAGCAGGGTGTAATCCACGCAACTCGGGACGTAGTTGCTCTTCTTTCGAGCAACTCAAACATGCTTTTTCACGAGAAGGACAAGGACCACCTACAAACTATGGGCGGCACCCCTGTTGTGGTCGGTTCTGGCTACAGTGGCGATGGTCCTCGTATCACTGCTGCTACTGCAACTATCAGTGGTAGCACTACGCTAACTATCAACACCTCTGGCGCACATTACCTACTTGCAGGCGACACTGTTCGCTACTCGGTTGTTGGAGCAAACATTAACCAGTCTTCTACTTCTACAGCAGTCGTCACTAAAGTCGACGCTGACACAGTAACTATTACTATTGCTAGCGCAACTAACGCTAGCCAAGAGGCCGTAACTGGGTACATCCAGCAAATCGGAACTATCTCTGCAAAATGGATTTACGCCACCGGAACCGTTCGCACATATGTGGGAGAAATCGATGTCGTAAACGACAATCTAAGCCAGGCTTACGATGTGTCGGGTAATGCGAATGACATGCGTATTAAAGCAATCCGCCCCGCGGCGGTTTATTTTGGTACATCAATCCACCTAGCTGTTCGAGTAGATCTAACAGCCTAAACAAACAAGGAGAATAGCTAAATGGCTACTCAAGACTATGCAGCCAGCATCCAAGGTGTGTCGATTCGTGTCACCCGCCTAGACGCAGCCGGCAACCTACTAAACGGTGCAGGTGACAGCTATGTCACTTCCGCATTTATGCGTGTATCGTTCACACCAGAATACGAAGAAGGCGACGAGATCACCGAAAAGGGTGCTAACGGCGTTGTATGCGTATCCTACAAAGCTCCAGACGTACTAAAGCGTATCACCATGGAACTTGCTATCTGTGAGCCAGACTCTGAGCTTTCACAGTTGCTTTCTGGTGGTCTACTACTTCGTCAAGACATCGATGGCGTATCTAAGTCAATCGGTTGGGCTGCCCCAGGCGTTGGCGATGACCCAGCAGGTAATGGTGTTTCCATTGAAGTTTGGTCACACGCAATCAAGGACGGTAAGAAGGCTGCAAGTCTTCCTTACTTCCACTGGGTATTCCCATTTGCTAAGATGCGTCAGTCTGGCGACCGTGTTATTGAAAACGGTATGCTTGCAACTACATTTGAAGGCTATGGCCTAGGAAACCCTAACTTTGGTAGCGGAATGGACGGCCGTTGGTTGTTCCCTGTTGCCGCTGAGCGTCCATACTCTTACGCACGTAGCAGCTGGGCTCCACAGGGTCTTAAGGGCTTCTACACTTGGTCTGACGCTGCAACTAACGCTGACCAGGTATTCTTCACCAAGAGCGGTATCCAGGGTG
>Ga0247723_1000707_pt1 | contig 21732 bp, 51 predicted proteins | sample MSEWelMarce5H_FC_FD_189079 | JGI IMG/M metagenome (GOLD analysis project Ga0247723, IMG submission 189079) | Subsurface sediment microbial communities from gas well in West Virginia, United States - MSEEL Well Study Marcellus 5H_FC | ecosystem: Environmental > Terrestrial > Deep subsurface >... | reverse complement strand
ATTCTATCCCATGCGATAGGATATCCGCATGATTATTGAAGAGACGCAACACAGCGGTATCACCAGGGTATTCCACCTTACGGCAGAACACCGAGAACGATGGATCGAGTTCTTTGAGTGGCTCATCACTCAGGGTGAGATAGTGAGCTTTCGGATTCTGTAATTCCGAAATTGAAAAAAAATAAACATGCGGTAGGGCCGTACTCCCAAATTGCGATTTTCCAAAAGTGAGAATTGTTTAGATAACGATTAGATAACGGTCGGCGTGTCGGCTTGACAAGAAGAATACCCCAAAAAATTGGTACACGCTGCCGGTTGTGTCGTTGCCCTATATGTTATAGACTTGGGGCATGGCCAAGATATGGCCGGATAGGGGTAACATAATGGATAACTACACCGACGACATGGTGGAGACTGAGCGAGACATGACACTCTCATACATTGACGCTGACACTCTCGCAATTGCGAGACTGGTGGCGGACGCTGAGGGCATCACTTTCCAGCAAGCACTGGCGGAAGAATTGGCACTGTGGGAAGGGGTGAACCTGTGAGCGCGCCGGTGTGTGGCACTTGCTATGAGGACACTGTGGCCATTACGGGGATATCGTGGGACGGTGAGCCGTATGCGCTCTGTCTCCCGTGTGCCGATTACTACGGCGTGATGGGAAGGGTGTGTGTAGTCTGTGGGGTGCGAAACGGTGCCGATATCTGTGAGGACTGTGAGGACGCCAAGGGACGGTGGGAAGACCTACGGCTAGATGACTATGGCCGGCTAATCAAGCACTAGCGCTAAACGGTAGGGCCTAGGGTAGCGATACCCTAGGCCCTATTTTTTTGGCCGCCAAAGCGAAAAATCCTCACGTCTTGATCGAATATGTGAGGATTCCTCATTTATAACGATTTGGTAACGGGACTTGACAAAGTGGCATTTTTTTGCTAGGCTTGGTTTGGTGCCCAAAAAACAGATAACGATTTGGTAACGGTCGGCGTGTCGATTTGACAGCGCGCTGCCACTCGAACATTTGTTCAGGCCCAGATAACAATTCGATAACGGTGGGCGTGTCGACTTGACAATTGGATTTTCGATCCGCTCGGCGTGTCGACTTGACAATACGCTGCCGATATGATAAGCGGACATCACGGTTTCCGTTATCTAATCGTTACCAAAAATAACCTGCTGCAGGTTGACACACCCCCCCCGCTGTGCTATAGTGTAACTATGAAGATAAGGAATGAAACATAAGGGTGAAACACTCAATGACACATTGAGGGTTTGACTTGACAAGTAGCGCCAAGTGTGCTATAGTGTTTCTACACAACAAGATAGGGGATATTGTGAAGACCGTGAACGATAGTATCGTTCGCCCAATTCTTAAGTCTAGGAATGGGTGGAACACTAAGGGATACAAGACAACCCGCGGGGTGAAACTTAAGGGTAGTTACTACAATCGCGCCACGCCAGTAGTAGTGCGATACATAGAACAACCGGCCAACTAGCCGCCAAATTGTCCTGGGCACGACACTAAACTACCCACGAGTGAACACATCGATCAAACTAGGGGGACAACTATGGCACGCCTACGACGGCGTGTAGTCACCAGTAGGCGAGTGCCTGTGCGATTCGTGGAAACACGCACGCGCAAACAGACACGCGAATATATGGACGAACTACTCGCGCAGAAGATACAACAGTGGCGCACGGATTTAGCGGAGCGCGGGATTACTCTCACTGACGCAATGGTGGAGGAACGGCGGTTCAGGATAAGTGCTGCCGAACCGGTCTACGACTTTGGCGACACTCTATTACTAGGCTATCGCTACGATATTACGGCTCTAGTCTAACAGCAGTCCTATATACCTATTATACTATAATAGCATTATAGTATTACCTTATAGTAGCACCAGAACACGCAAACGAAAATCCGCGGATCGACGGGGAAGTCTATCCGCAGCGGAATCGAAAATTGCCAAAATTAGGACTTGACAACACGAAAACACTATGCTATGCTGTAGATATTACAGCGAACTAACCTAGCAATAGCGCTAGAGAATAGGGGGGGAATATGTATGTAATCGCAGACAACGGGCATTGTGTAATCAATGGCCTGAGACAAGTCAAGGTGTGGAAGAACCGCGAGGACGCAGACAAGGTGCTGGCGGGCCTAGTGGATATCCACGGCCACAAGGGCTTCACGGTTCAGTATGTACAAGTAATCGACAAGGGGGAATAATGTCACGCAAGGACTACCAAACACTGGCGAGAGTCGTCAGAGCGAATCACCAGAATATGGCATATAACGCACTGGCGTTCCTTATCGGGACGCTATCGAATGAATTGGCAGCGGAGAATCCACGGTTCGACGCGGATCGATTCTGGGACGCGTGTATGGACGGATACGAGAGAAGGGGATAACTATGTGGGTAGTGGAATACCACAACGACGGTAGCCAGATGATTACGACCTACGACCCAGGACACCAGACCGGTGTGCTGGAGTGGTATCAGGACCAAGTAGCGCGGGGAGAACTGTACGCATACCAGACGGGGGACAAGTGATGACAACTAGATACTACGGAATAATCGCCTACGACAACCCCAACGGGTTTTCGCACCAGAGACTCTGGGAGTCACCAACATATGACGACAGAGTAGACGCTTCTGCGGCAGTGTTCGACGAAGTGGCGACGGGCAAGTACAACGGTATCGTGGGGATATCGTGGGTAATCACAGAGACGGGGGAGTAATGATAACAATCTTCGAGACCAAGTACCACGGACCAACGGACCACGCTGGGCCACGGATCAACGTGAAGAATACGCGGACCGGTAAGTCACGGTGGCACAGTTGGGACTACAGCGTGAACGGTGGACCGGACCAGCACGCTCACGCTGTGAGAGAGTGCTCTGCGGCCATATTCGAGAAGGTGGAATACGGGGGAGAGACCAAGGACGGATACCTATTCATCACGACAACGAGAGAGGACGAACTATGAACCCAGCGCTATATGAGGGGACAGAATCGCTGTGGCCTATGGGGATAGTCGCGGTTGTACTGTGGCTAATCGTACTAATCAATTGGAGGAAGCAATGAACACAGAGGACGACGACGAACAATTTTGGGACGACTTCTTCGGGATAAAGGAGTGGGCTAATGAGGAGTAAGACAGACACCACAATGGAGACGGCGCGCATGACGACCTACTACAGGAAGGAATATGCAGCGCTAATCGGACGCAAAGTAATCGACATGAGAGCAATGTACCCAGAGGAAATGGAACTATTCCTATGGGACGGCGAACCAGGGTGTGTGCTAATCCTGGACGACGGGGGATTAGTAATCCCAATGATGGACGAAGAAGGTAACGGACCAGGACAACTAATGATACAAGGGGGAAAGTAATGACAGAGTGGCGATTCACAATCAAGCGCACCGACTTGGGAGAAGTCACGGTGGCAGCGGACACGGAAGCAGAAGCACGAATCAAAGCACGCGACTATGCCGAGCGCATAATCCAAGTGGACGGTAAGTCTTGGCAGACCATGCGGTTCGTCAAGGAAAATCTGATCGAAGTAATCGAAGGGAGCAATGACTAATGGGAGACCGGAACAACATCAAGGTGACTTATAGCAACGGTGGGAGTGTGTATCTGTACTCACACTGGGGCGGCAGCGGACTGAAGGATATCGTGGAGGGAGCGCTCGACTGTGGCAGAGTGAGCGACGAATCGTACTTCACGCGGATACTGTTCTCGCGTATGGTAGCGGACGATATCAACGGGGAGACCGGATACGGTATCGCACCCTACGCACCGGACCAGGACTATGGGAACGACATGATACATATCGACTACACCAGTGGCGAAGGAAGACTGCCGCAGATTGACTGGGCATACAAGGAGGAAGAATGAACGAGAGCGTAATTACTCACGAGTACTACAACCCTAACGAACTATCGGAAATGGTGGTGGAAGCAATCATCAGGCACGTTGGGGACTACGCAAACCTACACGGACAGGGGTGGCTTGATATCGAGGAGACACTGACGACAGCGTTCTCGGATATCGTGCGAGTCGAGGACGACGGGTACGGTGGCTTCACCAAGGTAATCACCATCAAGAAGGGGGAGTAATGGCAGAGTGGCTGGACTGCGACCACCACACGGAAGTCGAGTGCTACAGGCTGGTGTATCCAAACGGATACCAGGACTACGACTGTTCACCAGAAGATAGGGGGGAGTAATGGAAGTATTCTACGTCGATCACCAGTGGAAGCAGAGCGACGAATTCTGGCAGTGGGAGTGCAGCAAGTGCGGAGAGCGTTGTCGCGTTAGGCGAACAGCAAGGGGTGGCTTCATCTACGCAATGAGGGAACCAGGAGACACACGCGGACAGTTGTGTGTTGTAATCGAGAGAGAGTGGAGGGACTAATGGGTACGACGGGTAATCCAGTAGGTTACTGGGACATGGACAGCACCGAGAAGATTAGAGAATGGATACGCAAGACCTACTCGTGGGAGGGTTGCGAAGTCCTCGACGTGGCACAAGGTACCAAGCGCAAGAGCAATTGGTGGCTGGTGCTGCGCGAGCCAATGAGCGGCAAGATCAGAGCAATGGTAGTCATCACACAGAATCGTGCGAAGCGCGAGGGTATGTTCTACACCAAGGAAGTAGTGGAGGATATGGGACCATACGCTACGGATATTCCCAAGCGGTTGTTCTCAATGCTCACGCCACTGGAAGAGGGAGAGAACGAGTTCGCCGAGAACTGGCGGAACCTAGTAAGCAGCGGAACAGTAAGGGGATAGCAATGAAGGTAAGCATTAGCGAAACCTATGCGCGCAAAAAGAACTGGGAGCGCAAGCAATACAAGTACGACCGACCAGAGTATCCAAGCAGGGTATTCCTGGAGTTTGGCGAGACGGTGTGGGAACACCTAGAGAATCGTCGATCACGACCATGGCAGGAACTCAAGCCATTAGTTAGTGACGCACTGGTAGAGATTGGTGTGTCGGTGTATAAGTTGCGGTGGGATATCAACGCAGGGTGTGGCATGTGTCCATGCAGCGGTGGCTTCCTTGTCGAGGGTGAGGAAGGTAAGGACTATTTCGCAAAGGTGGTAAGCAATGCCTAGACGACGCAAGACCTATAGAGCACCACGGAAGTGGTGGCAGATATGGAGGAAGAAAGATGCCTAACTGGGTGTACAACACAATGACGGTGAGTGGCGACAAGGCCACAGTGGAAGCGTTCATCAAGCAAGCAGCGCAGCCATACGATTGTAAGACCATGAAGTATGATGGCGACGATTGGGTTATGGTGGAGCAGATAAGCAGGGAATCACTATCATTCTGGAACTTCATCAAGCCAGACGATAGTATCTTAGAGGAGTACTGGGGACCACAACCACGGTTCGAGTCTCTGGCTGACTCCATGGCGAAGAAGACCAACCATTGGTACGACTGGAACTGTAGGAACTGGGGGACGAAGTGGGACGCTTGTGAGCCTGAGTCTGGTGGGATTGAGAAGCAAGCAGACAACTTCTACAGCGTGGACTACGACTTCAGGACAGCGTGGGGTGATCCGAAGGAAGTCTTCGAGGCCATGGTGCAGCAGTATCCAACGCTCTACTTCTCGGTTACATGTAACGAGGAGCAGGGCTGGGGCATGGAATACTATGGCGAGAATGGTGAACTCACCATGACCGACCAGTGGGATATCCCAGACACGCACGAAGAACAAGAGTCGCGCACTGGTAACTGCTACTGCGAAATCAATGACGACTACCGACCATTCGATGACTGTCCAGTAAAGAAGGAGGCAGTCAGCGCATAGACTGTAGCGAGGGCTTTGGGGCGTTCATCCCCTACCTTTCACCTCGCTACTCAAGGTGGGCGGCGTTACCCCTAGCGCCGTCCACCATCTCTCAATGGGGTAAGGAGAAGCAATGACTAACTGGGGTAACGAAACAACGGTGGCCAAGACAGAGGTGTGGCTAACACCACCAAGCGTGGTCGAAGCCTTGGGATACTTTCACCTGGACCCATGTTCAGCGGAGGATATGCCATGGAGTATTGCCGATCGGTATTACACCGAGAAGGATGACGGTTTGGCGCAGCAGTGGGAAGGCAGGGTATTTATGAACCCGCCTTACGGTCCGAAACTGGACCCGTTCTTACACAAGTTAGCGCAGCACGGAGACGGTATCGCCTTAGTGTTCGCTCGCACGGAGACGCGCGCGTTCTTCCGCAATGTGTGGGGAATAGCAGACGCCATTATGTTCCTGAAGGGAAGGGTCAAGTTCTATCGGCCAGACGGCACGCAAGGCCAGTCCTCTGGCTCACCGAGTTGCCTAATTGCTTACGGCCAAAACAATGTAGACGCGCTGTACAAATCGGGACTAGAAGGATTCATTATCAGATTGGAGAAGCAATGTTAGTGTTTGATTTTTTCGCGGGTACTGGGTCATCAACCCGTGCGTTCGAGGACGCCGGCGATACAGTAATCAAGTTCGAGTTTGATCCTCAATTCCAAGCCGAGGAGCAAGTAAACATGTTCTATGTAGACAGCAAGGAACTGCTGGAGAAGTACGGTAGACCGGACTTCATCTGGGCAAGTCCACCATGTACGGCATTCAGCGTGGCCAGCATTGGTCATCACTGGACTGGTGGCAAGGGTGCCTACATTCCAAAGACGGAAGCAGCGGTTACATCACAGCGACTGGTAGCGCACACGCGCAGGTTGATTGAGAACCTAGAACCAAGGTTTGGCTTCGTGATGGAGAATCCACGCGGTGTGCTGCGCAAGTTGCCGATACTTCAGGACTTATCACGCAAGACAGTGACGTACTGCCAGTACGGTGACGATCGCATGAAGCCGACCGACCTCTGGACCAACTTAGATTGGGAGCCAAGGGCAATGTGTAAGAACGGTGATTCGTGCCACACGGCAGCGCCACGCGGCTCTAGGACGGGCACGCAGGGTAGGGCTGGTGCCAAGGATAGGTCAATGGTTCCCTATGAATTGGGACAAGAGATAAGGAAAGTGATTGCGTGAAGATACTAAACCTGTACGCGGGTATCGGTGGCAATAGAAAGTTGTGGGGCGACGAGCATGACATTACAGCAGTGGAGTATGACGAGGGTATCGCCAAGGTCTATGCCGATCTGTTCCCGAGTGACACTCTGATTGTCGATGACGCTCACCAGTATCTGCTAGAGAACCACAAGAAGTTCGACTTCATCTGGTCATCGCCACCATGTCAGACGCACTCATCGTTTCGATACAACATCGACGTGAGGTTGCGGGGCAGCGAGGAGAAGTACCCAGACATGACACTGTATGAGGAGATTGTATTCCTGAAGTACCACAGTTCAGCGCTCTGGGTTATAGAGAATGTCGTGCCGTACTACGGCGCGGTGATGGGTCCGGTGAAGCGCAATCGCCACCTGTACTGGTCGAACTTCGACCTGCCAGAGGTTCCCAAGACCGAAGAGAAGTTGCGATCGATGAACAAGATTAGCGAACTCGAAGCGCTGCACGGTTACGACCTATCGAATTACAAACTGCCAAACAAGAGGCAGGTGTTGAGAAATGTAGTTGATCCCAACGTGGGGCGACTATTCCTGGAGCAAGCAATGAGGAAGAGGGACAATGGATAAGAGAGAACTGGAAGAACAGATTCAGAAATATGTCAGGGCTAATGCTGACGGTAAAGAAATTATTACCGGATGGGTGCTATCGTTATCAGTCAAGCACCCAGCAGCAAATAATAGTGATGGTTATATAGTTGAGAATAGTGAGGGTTTGCCGTATCATTCTCAGTTAGGGTTGCTTATGGCAGCAATGGACGAGAAGAAGAACATCATCTTGTCTCAGGTAATTAGAGAGGAGTAGTGCCATGAAGGATGTTGCGTGTCAGTATTGCGATGTTGATCTCGGTCGTGAGGCTCTGGTCTGGGAACTTCTAGACGGTTACGCTAGACCGTATGGCGTGGCTTGTATGAACTGCGCTGAGGGTGCTTACGATATCTACATGGAATCGAGGGTGGGGTGATGGGGAGAATCACAGACTACGGTTCCTTCCACTGGTGCGAGACATGCGACAACATGTATGTCCCTAGTGACTGGGACTCTGACGCAAGGATGTGCGTGTACTGTGCGGTTATAGACCTGATGGAGGAAGAATGAAAATGACAATCGGCAGCATCACGAAGGTGCACCCGGACAAGCTTCAGAAGTTATATGAACTACTGGATGACATCGGAGCTAACTTGGATTACAGCGAAGCACGTGGTCAGCTCTCGGTATATGCCAAAGATATTGGCATAGTGTTCGAGGCAGACGAAGCAATTATGAAAGACAGATACGCAGATGCGTACTGGGCAGATGACGCAGAGCGCGTCGCGGAAGGATACTGGAGAGAATGAGCGCACGATTAGATGCCGTATTTAAGGCAAAGCAAGCATACGTAATGGCAAGAGCAACGCTTGAGCACAGGCTGCGCGATCAACTGAGTCAAGAGTTGAGCAACCTACAGGCACAGGTAGACATGGCCGTTAGGTTCGCTTACGAGTCCGGAGAGAACAAGGCCAACATCCTTCGATCGCTTGGGACTAAGGACTACAACACGGTAACCAAGTCACTGGCGCGTACCGATGCGGTAGTCATCGTCGAGGGAGAGGACCCGCTGGACAAGGTGTATCGCTTCGATGCTGCCGAGGATAAGTTATATGCCACGTTATATAATCACGGACCAAGTAACATCACCGGGACGGCGACCTTTGTGGTCAAGAAGATGGACGATGGCACGACGTGGTTCATGGCTATTGATCCGCTGTGGAATGCGGACTACACCGTGCGAAACGAAGTGGTGGCCGCGCTTGATGGCAGGCAGGATGGCTACTACTACGACGAAGCAATCAGGTGGGTCAGTGGACGCCAATTTTAAAAAGACGCTGCGTGGTATTGACGACGCAATCAACACGCACGTCAAGACCAATCGCACTAAGTCCTCGATCGTGACGGGCTGGATTGTGATTGCCTCCGTGTCAGACGCTGAGCATGAGGAGCGTGATGGCTACATCATGCAGTCAAGTCAGAGCCTTCCGCACCACACGCAAGTGGGGCTGCTGAACATGGCGCTGGATGACAAGCGCAACATAGGCATACTGTCTACGCTGAGGTCAATGATGGGAGATGGCGGTGGGTAGCCCGGGTGACTGGATGGTGTTTCTAGTTTTCCATCTGGTTGGCTTTGGATTCTTTTGGTTTTTTATTGTGAGACCAATTGCTAATCTAACCAAGTGGGAACCGCCGCCATACCAATATGAATGGCAAAAGTCTAGCGAATACGATCACTGGGATGGGGAAGATATAGATTATGACACTGGAGAAATTGGTACCAACAGCGGACCAACAATCCGCCATCCAAAGAATCGCGACCGAGCCTACTCGGGCAGCGCTGAACGCTTCGACGATGGGGGCTGGTAAAACACTCAAGGCAGTAGAGGTGGCCAAGCTGATTGGTGCGCAGACAATCCTATTGATTGCGCCGCTGAACACCAGGCTTGGCTGGCAGGTAACCTTCGACCGTCAAGGTGTCACGTTGCCATTCAGGTGGATCAACTCTACCAATGACGGTAAGGCTAGCCTTAGCGATTGGGAGTGGCAGAAACCCGGAGTTTACTTTGTGGGTGTTGAGTACTTCGTGCGAAAGGGTTGGGTCGGTAAGGCTAGGTCAGATACGTGGACCAGGCAGCCAGACCTAGTTCTTTTTGACGAGGTGCATCGTGGGCAGAATCGCAAGAGCAAGACACATCGCACGCTGAAGCAGGTCAAGGCGGGGTTCAAGTTAGCCATGTCGGGAACTCCGACGGGTAACAGTTTCTCGGGGGCTTGGGCGGTGACCAAGTGGCTATGGCCTAACGTAATCGACAACTCTTACTGGGCGTGGGTAGCCAAGTGGTGCGCCACCGAGTACGATCACTTCGCACCCGGTGGTAAGAAGGTAGTGGGCGAGCGCCGCCCCGGTGCCTTCTTTAATTCCCTCCCCTGCTACGTGCGCATTGAGTCAGAGATTGATGCCGAGATACACGAGGAGCAAGTCTTCGTCGAGCTGACTAGAGAACAGCGCAAGGCTTACAACGACCTCGAGGAAAAGATGGTGACATGGATTGAGAACAAGCCACTGGTTGTGGAGTTCCCCATTGCGCTGCGCATCAGGCTCAGGCAGGCAACGCTTGGTCTATTCAACATTGACGACGAAGATAACGTGACCTTCGATAACGATTGCAAGTCAAGCAAGATTGATGTGATGTTCGACATACTCGAGGATGACTTCGAGAATGAGTCGGCACTAATACTTACGGACTCGAGGAAGTTTGCCGATGTAGTGGTGCAGCGCTTGCGCAACGATGGCAAGACTGCCCTACCCTGGCACGGAGAAGTGACCGGAGATAAGAGACAGCAAGCCAAGGAGTCCTTTGTCAGTGGTCAGTGCAAGTATTTAGTAGCAGTGATTTCTGCGATAGCAGAGGGTGTCGATGGCTTGCAGCACGGCACACGTAATATACTGTGGCTAAACAGAAGCGATAATCGAATACTTAATGAGCAGGTAATCAAGCGAGTTCACCGCAGAGGACAAGAGAAGGCGGTGAGATCGATTGAGTTGATTGCCGTTGATACGTATGACTCGGGTGTTCTAAGCTCACACATACGGAAAGCTATTGATATGAATAGAACACTAAAGGAACGCAGTGGCAATTGAGATTGGCGATACATGCAAGAACGGTCACGAAATATCTGGGAGCAATATCCAGTACTACGTAAGCCAGGGCAAGAAGCGGGTTCGCTGCGCACAATGCAATCAGCCACCAAGACACGGGAATCCAAAAATAAAACCTGGTGACACATGCAAGAACGCGCACCAGATAGTCGGTGACAATGTTGGGGAGAAGAAAACTTCAACCGGAATAAGTTACTTCTGCAAAGAGTGTAGACGCAACAGTGTGCGTCTTACCCAGAAGAAGAACGTGTGGAGCTCCAAGGAGCAGGATCAAGTCGATCGCAATAAGGCGAAGGCTCAAATCCAATCCGCACGCAGGGCAGCAGAGAGGGCTGACGACCTTATCACATCTGGTAAGGAAGAGAACGCACTTAATTATCTGAAGCTCACACGTAGGGCGGAGCGAGCAAGCGACGCGCTACAGAAGTCAATGACAGTAAGAAAAGCCAAGTGCGCAGACAATCCTGGACCTTGGATTGACTACGACGAAGAGAACCCACCCAGCAAGAATCGTGCATATCTTATGTGCGTGGATTGCCCGGTGTTGGTAGAGTGTGCTAGATTCGCTAGCGCATATCGACCACCCATCGGGGTATGGGGCGGCGAAGTGTACGAACAAGGCAAGATACTCTACAAATAGGAGGAACCATGGCAGAAGTGCCGAAGATATATAAGGCCATTGCAGCTATTCAGGCTGGCGTTGGCAACATCCCAAAGACTGGGATCGGTCCTGCATCGCAGGGCAGCTACAAGTATGTCAAGAACGACGACATCCTTGAGGCTATCTCCAAGTTGATGATTGAATACAAGGTGATTACTCGCCCAGTTATTACAAGCCACCACCTTGTGACCAGAGAGATTGGCGCTAACCGTACCGTACCGATGACCGTTGTAACGCTTGACATTACATATATCTCGGTCGAGGATGGCTCGGAGTTCACCGTCAGCGTTACCGCTGAGGGTGCCGACAATGGGGACAAGGGTAGCCGCAAGGCAGTGACCCAGGCTCAGAAGATTGCCAACCTGCTAACCTTCAACATCGCGACCGGAGAGCCCGACCCCGATGGCATGGAGGTGTCGCCTGTTGCGAACTCCGCAACACCCGTTACCAACAGAATCGAGAAGGCGGCGGCATCTGGTACGTATAACCAGATCAAGACGTTTCTCGGAGCCAATGGTCTTAGTGGATCGGTCGCGAATACTATTGGCGGACGTATCTCGGGAGGCAAGCCCTCGAGCGAATGGACAACCGACGAGGCTGTCCTCAAGCAAGTTCTTGCTGCACTCAAGGCGGGCGAGGTTGAATAGTGGAACCCAAGCTTAGGGTCCGGTCTTCCGGGCATGGTGGTAGTGGGTATAAGCACCCCCACACCGGGGTAATCGTACCCGGTGTGACCACCGTGCTTAAGAAGCTAGACAAGCCTGCGATAGTTCAGTGGGCCGTCGACAATACCGCAGCGTATGCCGTGGCTAACGTCGATGGTCTCCTGAACCGCACGCAGGAACAAGGCTATGGTTTCCTACGCTGGTACTGGAAGCGCGACCCACTGGATGGCGACCTGAGTGATATCAGGAACTATTCCAACGGCGTGCTCAATGATGCGGCCGAGCTCGGCACGCTACTGCACGACTGGGTGGCTGCCGAGCACGACGACCTGCCATTCCCCGACGTAACCAACGCATCGGATTACTTTTGGGAGATGGTTGCCGAGTGGGATAAGTACAAGTCGCAACACACCATCGAGCCACTGCACACAGAGGTCACACTCTGGAACGAGGAGTATGGCTACGCTGGAACCGCTGATGGCATCTGGAAGATTGACGGCAAAACAACACTTGTCGATCTCAAGACATCTCGCAATACTTGGGATGAACACTGGATGCAGTTGACGGCGCTAGCGATGTGTGAGACTATGCTTGTCGAGGTTGATGGCGAGTGGGTCGAGCATCCACTGGATGACATGGAGCAGAAGGCTCTGCTGCACATTAGGCCCAGCGATATAGACAAGAACGGTAACCCAATGTTCCCGTTCGCAGATTTAAAGATTATGCCAGACGATGAGTATGATGTACTCTTTAACGCATTCACAGGCTTGCTCAGCGTGACTCATGCGCTGAGTGATATCAAAACCCTACGCAATAGGAGGAATAAATGAGTCGCATCAGTGCCGTATTTACCGGCAACGTGGTGGCCGAGCCCACCAAGAAGGACGTCAACGGAACCTCGCTCCTGGAGTTTCCGGTCTACGTCAATCACACCAAGAAGGACAAGGACTCGGGAGAGTATGTCAAGACTGGTGACACTAGCAAGATTCGCGTGACAGTGTGGCGCGATCTGGCTAACTCTTTGGATGTTCGCCAGGGTGACTTGGTTGAGGTTCACGGAACCCTTGTCGAGAAGGAGTTCGACAAGAAGGACGGCACTCAGGGTCGTTCGCTTCAGACCGATTACATTGAGTCGGTCGTGGTGAAGTACCGCAAAGACGGTGCGGCACCAGCTTCAACCATGGTTCTAGCCCTAGACGACGGCGCATTCTAGCCCGATAGGGTTTGGCCACTAGCTCAATGGCAGAGCAACCGCCTGTTAAGCGGTAGGTTCTTGGTTCGAGTCCAAGGTGGCCAGCGGAAGGGAAACATGTATAACACAACACGAGCAACAGATTTATACAAAGAACTAACAGAACGCATTAGGGAACAGGGTGGGGTGCCCTGCGAGAATGCACCAGATATGTTTTTTATCGATCATTCTGATAAGTTGATTCGAGAAAAAATTAGAACAACAAAAATATTGTGCGGTGGCTGCCCACTGAAGAATCTGTGTCTAGAGTATGCTTTGGAAGCAAGCGAACAAGATGGTATATGGGGCGGTCTGACCAGACCAGAGCGCAACTCACTTAAAAGAGGCAGGGTTATCCGTGAAAGACTTCATTGAGAAGGTGCTCGGTACGTCTTCCGGCAACGCCTTCGTCAGTCGAGCTAGCGGTAAAACCGCGAACGGGAAACTCAACGTCAACATTCATAAAACATTTTTATATCCCAAACAGATTAAGGAGATGATTGAGTATGCAGAGCAGCATTCGACAGAAGATGTCTACCTTTCGCCTTTACTTTATGGTGACAAAAGAAACGACAAGGGTAATATTGCTCGCACTCCTGAGAATGCGCTAAGTTCCAGGACTATCTACATGGACTCGGACTTGTGCACACCAGACAAGTTCAGGCTCAAGCCCTCTATCCACGTTGTCACCTCGCGTGGTCGTGGCCATGACTACTGGTTGCTCGATGAGCCGGTCGATGCTAAGCGCGCTGCTGAAGTTGCGCACAAGATTACTACGGCGCACAAGGACGACGGGTGCGATCCATCTGGATGGTCGGCCAACAAGGTTCTAAGACTTCCGAACACCGTCAACACTAGCCACGGGTTCCCCGAGTCCGTTGTCGCCGAGTACACCGGAATTGTGTACAACATTATGGACATAGAAGGAGCATACGATGACGTCGAAATTGTGGAGAGACCTATCGTGGGTCGAGAGACTAATGTTCAGGTTGCGGCACCTAAAGAACTCCCGGATTACGCTGAAGCGCTGGCAAAACTTCCGCAAGACGCGCTCAATCTTGCGCTCTCGGAACCGAAGGTTGGCCCAGATGGCAATCGCTCAGAGGCTAGGTATAAATTACTATGCGAGCTCTTCCGACTGGAGGGACTTATCACTCAAGAGGAGGCTCTCTCGATTGCGTGGAATGCACCGGCATCCCGCAAGTGGAAGGAAGAGGACCCTCGGGGCATCGAAGGACTAATCGCCGAAGCGAGCAAGGCTTACGGTGAAATCCAGTGGGAGAGGGGCGAGGGTAAGGAAGCGCCAGAGCTAGACACCACGGAGAGTAATCCCGACCTGCTAGAAGACGACGAACGTGAGGCACTGAAGCACCATAGAACCTGGGTTGATCACTACATGGATTGGTCTGGGCGCAAGGTGGCCAAGCAGAACCCACCCTACGATCGCATCAATGCCTGGACCGTACTATCGTGCGCGTTCTCTGACATGGCATTTATTCCCAGGAAGAACGGACCGGAGGGGCTGAACCTATACACGATGACACTGGGTGAGACCACGACCGGTAAGTCGCAGTCACTCAAGATGATGCGCACGGTGCTCGATGAGGTGTTCGCGGAGGACTTGGGCTACAACTTGGGCGGTAACGCTAGCCCCAACGCGCTAGGAGAGAAGCTGCTGGAGCGTGACGGCAAGGTGTCACTGTTCAACAAGGACGAGGCGCACGGTCTGTTCAAGCAGTGGGCCACACAAGAGTGGACGACGGGCATGATGGAAGACTTGGCCCTGCTATACGACGGCACGGTGCCACCCATGCTGCGCGTTGGTAAAAAAGAAATGGCCAAGCCAGCTAAGACACAGTTCGTTATGCACCTGATGGGCACACCGGAAGAGATTGCTCGCAGTCTCAACCGCGAGATGTTCAAGTCCGGTTTCCTGGCGCGATTCATGTGGTCGATTGGCGAGCCACGCACGCTCACCAAGGATGCGGTAATCGAAGAGGATTCTGACGGTACCGAAATTCGCCTGGGCTTCGAGCCCATGGCACGCCAGTGGGCGGCCGAGTTTGCTGAAATCAAAAGGCAACTTCGCAGTGAGGTTAGTTCGGGTAAGGTATCGATTGGTATCACCAAGCAGGCCGCCGATCGTATGACTCAAGTGAAGTGGAAGCTCAACAACTTGGTCAAGGTATCCGATGCCAACTGGGACATCATCAATCCCTCGCTCGTGCGCATGGGCGTGACTATCCGCAAATGCGCCACCCTGCTGGCCGTATCGGACGGGCGCAAAGAGACCGAGCTAATCGATGTACTCAAGGCCATTGAGGCAGCCGAGGAATGGGTAAAGAACCTACTGATTGTAGCCAGGAAGATTAATGCCAGCGACTTCGAGCGTTCATGCGACGAGGTGGAAGCATTCGTGCGCAGTAAGGACGACAGGGTGAAGCTCGAGTTCGTGAACCGACGTTTCAAAGCGTGGCGCGTTAGGGATTTACACGAAGCAATCAGTGCACTAGCATCACAAGGTAGAATTAGAGAAGTACTAGAATCGGGCAGCAAATGGTTAGCAATCAACAAGAAGGATTAGAAGAATGGCCGACGATAACTATAGAATTCCGGCGGGAGCCAGAGCCGCTGCTAAACGAGCTTTGGCGTGGATCAAGGAAGGCAAAGCCGGTAAAGGTTTTACGGATGTGGGACGCGCTCGTGCCGCTCAGCTCGCGCGGGGTGGCAACGTTTCTCGAGATGTGGCGGTTAAGATGCGTAGTTATTTTGCGCGCCATGAAGTTGATAAGAAAGCTGAAGGGTTCCGTGCGAACCAAGATGGATATCCTTCACCCGGTCGTGTCGCTTGGGATGCTTGGGGCGGAGACGCTGGACGTTCGTGGGTCAACGGACTAAGCCTTGATGACTAACGTATTACCACTACCCATATACCCGTCAATGCCGACAGGTGACGATCTGGCGATGCTAAAAGAAGCGAAGGCCAAACTGGATACCGACATTATGATTCAGCCTGTACGAGCGGTACGCGGCTCGCCAGGTAGGGTTATCGCACTACGCGAAAGACCGGATTGGATATGTGATTACGCATACATATCCAATCCTAACCAACAGTTAATGAAGGAGGCGTTGGAATGGGCGCTTGGTTTAACGGAAGATTCACGAGCTTTCACCGTGGTTCGAATGCTCAAGGAGATATTCGGGGACGGGACAAAAGAATTGTGATTGGCAGCAGGGTACGCATTTTAGATACCGCAGAATGCAGCCCTTACTGGCATGATAGAAGAGGCACCGTAATAGATACTGTGCAGGACGACGGGAGATTCTATTGGGAAGTTCAGATAGACGACCACGCTGTACCTGTGCCGTTTGTAGAACACGAGATGGAGATACTGTAATGAAAGATAACCTGTTTGAAACTGAAGTAGATCGCACACGCAGAGAAAGATATGAGCAGCAGGAGGCCAAGCGAGCCCCCAAGATTCAGGTGGACCAGGCGTTCACCCTCAATGCGTGGCTGATTGGTGTGGCTATTGCGTTCATATCATCCGCCATCGTATCGTTCAACGGCATTACCTCGGTGGCCGTATTCGTTGGTTTATCCGTGGAGTGGATGGCTTACCTGTTTTTCTTCTTCATCGAGCTTATGTACCTGCTGTTCCTGGTGGCGTACCTTATCCTCGAGTCGAGAGAGAACGAGGATAGTCGTGGCGCTCTAGTGGGCATGATTTTCTTTGCCGCGATTGCCGTGCTGGCTAACGGATTCCACACTGCCGATTACTGGGAGTGGGACTTTACGGAGCCACGCGCATGGGCTGGTGTAATCCTTTCCGTATCCGCACCCATCGCAATTATTTCCGCATCCAAGATGGCTAGCCGCGTTATTTTCGCTAAAGCACTGGTAGTGTAGCGTCCATGAGTGTTGACTACTACATGGCCATTGACCCCGGCAAAGCTACGGGGGTCGCCATTGGCCGTGTCACCGACGAGAGGGCGATGGACGTAATATATACGGCCATCATCCCCGGCGGTGCCAAGGGACTGATTGATTGGCTCGAGCTGACCAGAGACGGTAAGAACATTACCGAGCTGGACTGCATGGCCTACTTCCCCGGTGAGTATGACAACATTGATTATCACCTTGACGTTATATGCGAGACATTTCATCTAAGAGGTGGTAGATTTACACCTGACCTAGAGCCGCTTCGAATTGAGGGAGTACTCATGGACAGGTTTGGATCAGTTGTTCACTGGCAAGCGCCAGCGGACAAGAGCCTTGTCGGTGATGCTTTCCTCAAGGAGAACGACCTCTGGCTCACCGGAAGAGATGTGTCGCACGAAGATGGGCGGGACGCTAACGATGCCTTGCTGCACCTGTTTGCTTTCGCCATGAAGCTGCGCCACATGCCAACACTAGAAGCATATTGGAGGTAAAGTGGCACCGTACTATATTGCGCCAGACAGGCCAGGATGCGAAAGCGGATGGGCCGTCGTTAAAAAAGATGGCGAAGTCATCAACTGTAAAGATACCAAGAACGAAGCCATTCGGCAGATGGTTGCCATGAGCATCGCCGAGGGCATTGAGCCAGGAGGAGAGTGGGAAGGATGATTAAAAAAATTGAAGAGGCTTGGACCGAGTACCAGTTCGGCAAGATGATTGACCCCGTGCACAGATACGAGCACGATGACAAGGCAATCTTCACCGCAGGCTGGGAAGCGGGACAAAAGAAACCGACAAACACTCAAAGAGAGTCGGTCTGGGTCTCCGTCCCTATCGCACCAGACGTTGACCCTGAGTAGCCAAACAGGGAAACGAAAAGGCCCGGGTTAATTCCCGGGCCTTTTCTGTTGTATCGGATCACCTACCCTTCTTTACTTGGCTCCTTGTCATAAGTAAGAACTGAGGTGAGTAATGACATGACTCCGGCCAGAGCCGCAACGCCGACGGCTTGACCGAAGTCAACGTCAACGATGCTGAGTGCGGAGCTCGCGGTAATAAAAGCGATGAGGGTCTGTGCTACCGTTTTGATTGCACGTTCTGTGCCATAGGCGTGGAAACGCTTGAGCTTATCCATCTGGATTTTCTCCTTTATGTTTATGTATCTGGGTATCTTCGTATGCTGCAAACCCAGTATACGCGGTAAGTATTACAGTGATGAGGCCAACGCCACCGATGACCATCTGCGACCCAATCTGCGTGTCGCTGGGATAAGTGATGGCACCAAAGATAACCATGCTCGCACCGAGGATATACGATGCGTAGATTAGCCTGCGTCTGTGCTTCCAACTAGGCATCTGGTCGGGTTTCTATTGTACTTTTGGGCAGGTGTTGCACCTGGGGTCGCAGTCGCAACACCTCATTGACATGAATCGCAATTCAGCGCCTCCATTGGATCGACCGGACAAGCTACACCATCTACGAGTTCATATTCATTCATTACCCTATTTTACCACCGCACCGTGTTAGACTTGGGCAACATTACTGGAGGATTCTGTGAAGATACTGCACCTCGACCTAGAAACAAGCCCAATTACCGCACATACATGGGGCTTGTGGCAACAGAATATTTCACTTAAACAAATACTTCAATCTACTGAGGTCATGTGTTTCGGAGCGCGCTGGAATCATAGCAAAAAAGTAATCTTTAAATCAATTCACCACGATGGCAAGCCCGAGATGCTGAAAGAGCTGCACGCCTTGATGGACGAGGCTGACGCTATCGTCGGCTGGAACTCTAAGGGCTTCGACCATAAGCACATTCGTCGAGAGTTTCTCGAGGCTGGAATGCTACCACCATCACCGACCGCAGACATCGACCTGATGCTCGAGGTCAAGCGTAACTTCAGGTTCCCTTCCAACAAGTTGGACTACGTGGCACAGACCCTTGGCGTTGGTGCCAAAGTGGAGCACAGTGGGTTCGACCTGTGGATTAAATGTATGGCCGGTAACGACAAGGCGTGGGCAGAAATGAAGCGCTACCAGATTCAGGATGTCAACCTGCTGGTGGAGCTGTACGACAAGCTTCTGCCTTGGATTAAGATGCCTAGTGTCGCAGCGCACGATCTGGTGGAGGATGGCTGCACGAACTGTGGCTCTACCAATATTCATTCGCGTGGCATGAACGCTACTAACACCGGGAACTACCGCAGATACCAGTGTGTGGACTGCGGGACGTGGATGCGTGGCTCGAAGAGAGAGACTTCTACCTCCATGAGGAAGTTATGAAAACCTGCTTTACCTCCGAAGAGTTCGATGAGGTCGAAAACAACGCTTATCTGGTTGGCATAACAGTTGGCACTACCACTGAGCGTGCGCGGATTATTGATTTATTGAAGCTAGAAGCATCGGAATGGCTGTCGCATGACGGTGGATGCGACTGCGCAATTCGGGGCGAAGAGGTTTTCAGGCTAATATCTCTTATTGAGGGAAAGAAGCTTTGAGTACCAAAACCTACAATGCCCTCCAGGAAGCCATCACAGCCCACGTAGCAAGCGAACTAGACGTCGGTGTAGTCGTGATGAAGGACTGGGTTTTGGTGGCCTCACCGAGCGATCTACAGGATGTAGAGGGGCTTGAGAAGATCGTGGTGCATCGCTCCGACCAGACCACATTGTATGCCGTTACGGGCCTACTACAGTGGGGTATGGAAACAATAGGTTCCGCCGAGTTCTTTGACTAACCAATCAGCTTAATAATCAGTGGCATTCCGGCCGCGACAAAGCCAGCGACGGCCATGATTTGCCAAACGCGCATCTCTACCTTGCGGATTCGTGCCTCGTGATCGGCGACAATCCTCGCGGTCTCGCGTTCGTGCTCTTCAAGTCTTTGGGTTGTGGTCGGTAGATTCTCAGCTAGTCTTTCGAGTAGCGACTTCATCTCCTGGACCTGTGTGTACACGTCCTTCAATGTAATCCTTAGCGATGGTTCGATATCGGCCATTAGAGTGTTCCGTCGTTGATACCGCGCTGAATGGCGGAAACCGTAACCGGTCCCCAGACTCCATCAGGCTTCAAACCAAGTTTCTTTTGTACCGCTTTGCGTGTCTCCAGATCGAGCGAGCCGGTTGCCGGAACGCCAGCCCACTTCTGAATGGCACGGTGGGTCATGGGTCCAGGGTTACCATCGATAATGCCGGTGTAACCATAGTCCCTAAGCTCTTCTTGCCAAGCTTTCCACGTTTCGTTATTAAGTCGACCAGTAACTTTGATCGTATTATGAGAAGCCGTAGGCGTGGAGTTGGCGTTGAGATAGGGTATGGGATCGACGTGGCCCGAGCTCTGCTTGGTGCGCACTTCGAAGTGTAGGTGGTTGCCTGTTGACATGCCGGTGCTTCCTGATCGGTAGATCACATCGCCGGGGGCAACGCGCTGGCCAACCTTAAGCGGGCTCTTGTACGCGCCGTGGAAGTACGCTGTATAGCAATCTGCTGCGTGCTGAATGATGACAACATTGCCGCCGGACTGGTTACGCTTGGCTACCGGACCGAGCGATGCCCAGTCTGGGGAGACGTGCACAACCTTGCCCTCGCCAGCGACCAATACATCAAAGGTTCCGCCGTAGTCGATGCCGTTGTGGAACGTGCGCTTCTTGGTTACGGGGTGAACGCGCCAGCCGAAGCCACTGCGCATTTCCTGACCCGGTGCTGGGTTAGATAGGCGATAGAGCATATCCCTATTTTAGCAGTAATACTTAGGCTTGCGCTTCTTGGGTGCCATTACTCAGCAACCTTTATCCACAAGCAAGTATCCTCGTCTAAAACCCATTCGCCATCTGGCTTTGGTGGAATAAACGCATCGCGTTCCTCATCATAGGTGTACCCGATACCGGCATGGTTGAATCGGCGTGCTTTAGACTGGTCGTCAGATGGCACCATCTCATTCGTATAATGAACCCCACCATAAGTGTTGAACGAGCTTTGAACCCAAGTGCCACCAAGGTTATCAATCAACCACTGGTAGCCCTCGTCAGGCTCATCATTATTGCCAACAGTGACCTGTGTCACCAGGTTGTTTTCGTCAATCTGTGCCCAATGCGACATTAGACTCTTGTCCTCACAATCACTACGCCTGAACCGCCAGCACCGGCATAAGGCGTGCCTTGTGTGGTGTCGGAGGCACCGCTACCACCACCAGTATTAGCGGCACAGTTAGCGCTCCGCTGGTCATTTGCGCAAGCCGCACCACCGCCACCAAGACCGCCAGCGGCACTGATTACACCGCCACCGCCACCACCGGCAAAGTAAAGAACTCCACCAGAAACTTGACCTACCGCTTCACTTGTCGCTATAGCCGTAGTGATAATAGTTGAAGTTCTACCAACCCCACCAGCGCCACCGCCATCTGTCCCGATAGCCCCAGCCCCACCTCCACCGCCCCCGTTGTCACGGCCCTGAC
>Ga0247723_1000706_pt1 | contig 21733 bp, 32 predicted proteins | sample MSEWelMarce5H_FC_FD_189079 | JGI IMG/M metagenome (GOLD analysis project Ga0247723, IMG submission 189079) | Subsurface sediment microbial communities from gas well in West Virginia, United States - MSEEL Well Study Marcellus 5H_FC | ecosystem: Environmental > Terrestrial > Deep subsurface >... | reverse complement strand
TCAAGAGTTCTCAATGTTGAACGGTGCTGTCGCTGCTGCTGGTAACACCACAACAGCTCGCGGTACTGCTTCATTGCAAGCCTTCATCAAGACTAACTACGATATGCAGACCAACGGTGCTAACCCATCGTATACAACTGTGCCTACTGGCGCTCGTAGTGACGGCAATGTGCGTACCTTTACAGAGACCATCTTGAAGAATGTTATTCAACAAGTTTGGACTTCTGGCGGTACACCAAAAATCTTGATGACTGGTCCAGTCAACAAGCAGCGCGTGTCTGGCTTCTCTGGTATCGCATCTTCACGCTTCAACATTGATGGCGGTGCTCGTCCTGCAACCATCATTGGCGCAGCAGACATTTATGTGTCTGACTTCGGCAATGTGCAAGTCGTTCCTAACCGCTTCCAGCGCGAGCGTGATGCTTTCGTGATCGATCCAGATTACGCAAAAGTCACAACTTTGCGTCCTTACCAACAAGTTGAGTTGGCAAAGACTGGCGATGCTGAAAAGCGTATGCTGATCGTTGAGTGGGGTCACAAAGTGTTGGCAGAGAATGCCCACGGCATTGCTGCTGACTTGATCACTTCTTGATCTAACTAACGAAGGGTCTGGGGAAACTCAGACCCTTTTTTTACATGATTGAAAAAAGATTATTTAGTACAGACGCTGATCAGGGGATCACGCGCACTTTTCATTACGATGATGAAACGAATCAGGCAACGATTCAGACACAACAAGATGTGACTGCAATTATTGAAGAGAATAAGCAAGAGTACGCACAGGTTGATGAGCGTGCTCGGTGGGGTGAATGGACGCGAGTCGCCAGCATCCCGATGTCTATCTACTTTCAGCTTAAGGCTGAAGGCAAATTAGATGATCAGGCTTACATGAAAAAGTGGATCAACGATCCAGAGAATAAGTATTTCAGAACTAGATCAGGAAAAGTATGACACCAAACTACATTGCGGTATGCACACCAGCGCGTGACATGGTTCACGCAAATTATGCTTTTTGCATGACTAACATGGTGGCGCATCACACTATCAACACGACTGACGCTGTGTCCTTGAAGATTATGCAAGGCACTCTCATTCAAACTCAGCGTGCTGATCTGTGCCTAGACGCAATGGCAGAGGGTTGTACCCATATCTTGTTTGTTGACTCAGACATGACTTTCCCGCAAGACATGATTGAGAGACTCTTGGCGCATGACTTGGACATTGTGGCAACGAACTGTGCAAGACGCAGACTGCCAACAGGACCAACTGCACAACGCTATGACGAGAATGGTGAGCGTGTACTGGTCTACACAATGCCAGAGTCCACAGGAATCGAGGAAGTTGGCTCAATTGGCATGGGTGTCATGTTGATCAAACGTAAGGTCTTTGAGGCTTTGAGCGAACCTTGGTTTGAGACTCCTTGGCGCAACGATAAGCGTGGCTATGTTGGAGAAGATGTTTTCTTCTGCCGTAAAGCACAGTCTGCTGGCTTTAAAATCTACATTGACCACGATGTGTCCAAAGAGATCGGACACATTGGGACTTTTGAATTCAAGCACGATCACACTTGGGTGATGCGCGACTTGGAGAAAGCAGAAAAGGCTGAAGATGGCGCTAACAACATATGCTGAGTTAAAGACATCTGTCGGGGATTGGCTTAACCGATCCGATCTAACTACTGCTATCCCTGACTTTATCTCTCTTGCGGAGGCTCAGATCGAGCGTAACCTTCGCACTAGACAGATGCTTTCACGCGCCACGGCAACCATTGATACTGAGTACGCAGCCGTACCAGCAGACTTTCTAGAAGTTAAGTCATTCAAGCTGAACACTAATCCCCCTACTCCATTGCAGTTTGAGACTATCGACTCGATGGACAACTTGTCAACCATCTACACATCGTCAACCAAGCCAGCGTATTTCAGCGTGGTGGGTGGACAGTTTCGCTTTGTGCCGACACCAGATACAACATACACGGGTGAGTTAGCTTATTACGCAAAGTTGAGCAAGTTATCAAGCACCAACACAACCAACTGGTTATTGACTTCTGCACCTGATGTTTATCTATATGGCGCATTGATGCAAGCAGCTCCTTATCTGCAAGATGATGCGAGAATTGCGACATGGGCATCGCTCTACAAGACGGGTCTTGAGGAGCTAAAGCAGTCTGATGATCGTGGTGCTACATCTGGTGGAACATTGATCACACGCGCAAGAACTTTGGGGTAATAGATGCTGGTGAACACAACAAAAGGCGAGATGGATGATTCTTTGCTGGAGAAGCGAGAAGGCATCATTGACAACGACAACGAGACGACAAAGTGGGTTGAGTATTGGCTAGAAGGCGAGCTTGTACATCGCTCAGTCGATATGACTCTAAAGCGTATGACTGTGACTGGTGAACCAGTCGCTCAATCTTTTTAAAGGAATATCATGGCAAATACTCAGGCAATGTGCACCTCATTCAAGGGTGAATTACTGACTGGAACTCACAACTTTGGTACTGGTGTGGTTCGTGCGGCAACAACTGCTGATACTTTTAAAGCAGCGCTTTACTTAGCATCCGCAACAGTCAATGCATCAACAACCGCCTATTCTTCAACTGGTGAAGTAACTGGCACAAACTATACGGCTGGTGGTGTAACTGTAACTAATGCAACAGCCCCAGCAACTAACGGTACTACTGCATATTGGACTCCTAGTGCCAATATCGTATATACAACTGTGACCCTAGCAACTGCGTTTGATTGTGTCTTGATATACAACTCAACTCAATCAAATAAGGCGGTTAGTGTGCATACATTTGGCAGTCAGACCATTACTGCTGGAACATTTACCTTAACCATGCCGACGAATGACTCAAGCACAGGCTTGATCAGACTCGCTTAGTAGGGAGGCAGCAAAATGGCTGCTTACGGCTCTGGCAGATATGGCTATGGATTGTGGGGCTATGGAGACAATCCAAGTGCTGCACTAACGGGAAATTCGTCAACTCTTAATGTTGGCACTCTTGGCGTAAATAGATCAGAGCAAGAAGACGGAACTGTCGCCACAGGTAATGTTGGAACGGTTGGAATATCTAGAACCATTGCGATAACTGGCAACTCGTCAACTTTATCAATTGGTACTTTAACTGGAGACAGAAGTTTTACTGTTACAGGTAACGCTTCTACGCTATCTATTGACAGCGTTACAAATGGCATAAGTATTGAGATAATTGGAAATCAGATCGTTTGCTCTGTCGGAACAATAATTGGATTTGGCTGGAGCACAATTCCAGACATATCTGAAACTTGGACGACACAACAAGACACACCAGAAACTTGGACGCAAATAGCAGACAATTCAGAAACATGGACGCAAGTCTCAGCATGAAGGTGAACTATGGCAGATACAACAACCACTAACCTATCCCTTACCAAACCAGAGGTAGGGGCATCCACAGACACATGGGGAACAAAGATCAATACCGATCTTGACTCCATTGACGCGTTATTCACCGCAGCAGGTACTGGCACATCAGTAGGTCTTAATATCGGTAGCGGTAAGAAGCTCAAACTGGTTGGCGATGTCATTGACACTAACGGCAACGAGCTGCTAAAAGTATCTGCAACTGCATCGGCAGTCAATGAAGTAACTCTTGCAAATGCTGCTACTGGTAGTAATCCTGTCTTATCAGCGACTGGTGGAGATACAAATATCGGTATTACCCTAACTCCAAAAGGAACGGGTCTTGTTGTATCAACATCTGACGCATCTATCTCAGGTGTAACAGTAGGTAAAGGCGGTGGTGCTTTAGGAAACAATACGGCAACTGGTAATAACGCTCTGTTATCAAATACCACAGGAAACCAAAACTCTGCTTTTGGTCAAGGCGCATTGCAAACAAACACTACTGGTGAGTTCTTAGCGGCATCTGGTTTTGCGGCATTGACAAGTAACACTACTGGCGTAAGAAACGCAGGTTTTGGTGCATATGCTTTATCAGCAAACACTACTGGTGGCTACAACACAGCAATTGGTATGTTTGCACTTAGCGTCAACACCACAGCATCTAACAACACAGCAGTAGGTTATCAGGCGGGGTATAACCAAACAGGCGCAGATAATTCTTGGTTTGGTATTCAAGCGGGTCTTGGTTCTTCTGGTTCTTCTGGAACACTTAATACAGGCATCGGAAGATATGCCATGTATGCTTTAACTTCTGGCAGTTCAAATACTGCTGTTGGTTCTGGTGCAATGTCTAGCGTTACATCTGGAGGTACTACTGTTGCAATAGGAAGAGATGCTCTTGCGCTTTTTAGTACAGGAAGCCAAAATGTGGCGTGTGGAAATGGCGCATTTCCAGCAATGACAACTGGTGCTGGAAATACAGCAATTGGTGAAAGTGCTGGAAAAGTAGCCGCTACTGGAAACAATAGCACTTTTGTTGGTCAAAATGGAAATGCATCAGGTAGCGCAAATAGTCATGAAATTGTGATTGGTTGCAACATAACTGGAAAAGGCTCAAATACAGGATTTATTAACGCCAATGGTGGTGGTGTATATCAAGGAAATAACTCATCTTCTTGGTCAACCACATCAGACAGAAGACTTAAAAAGAACATTATTGATAACACGGAAGGTTTGGACATTGTTAGCCAAATTCGTGTTCGCAACTTTGAATACCGCACAGCAGAAGAAGTAACTGAACTTCCAAAGCACACAGTAATTGATAAAGAAGGCGTACAACTTGGCGTTGTTGCTCAAGAGTTACAAGAAGTATGTCCTGATTGTGTAAAAGTAGAAACTACTGGAGTGATTTCTGTTGATTCAGATAACATTTTTTGGCACATGGTTAATGCTATCAAAGACCTCAAAGCACTAAATGATTCACTAACCGCAAGAATCGCAGCATTAGAGGCTAACTAATGACTTCAGACCACACAACTGAAGGCGCAACGGCTCTTATCGCCAAGGCAGCACCGCCAGTCACCATATCGCTTGCAACCGTTGCGGGTTATCAGGTAAGCGAGCTGGTGCTGTGGGCTACGCTAATCTACACGGTCTTGATGATCGGTCACAAGATGTACCAGATTTATAAAGATATAAAGAAGTGATGTGTTTGATCCCATTACCATTGGCGCTGCTTTCAAGGCAATGCAACTGGCTTATGACGGGATCACCTACTGTTGTGAAGCCTTATCCGAGGGTAAGGTCGCTGTCCAGAAGATTAAGAAGGCAACCGATGATGCTCAGACCATCATTAAGGATACCAAGTCAATCTTCGGATTCTTCAAGAATCTCTTTGGTGGCTCAAAGCCAGACACCAAGCAGTCAGACTCCAAGACATCCACAGAAGCCAAGCCTGTGGCGAAAAAGAAGGAAGTCTATACAACTCACATCCCGAATGAGACTGAGATCGTCCAGCAGTTTATTGGTCATCTAGGCGCATTCTTTAGACACCACAAGGAGCTGACAGAGTATGTGGAAATCAAGTATGAAGAGGTATTTGCAAGTAGTGACCCAGACCCTGAGACGATTCTGGAACTCTCTGTTTACAAAAACGAACTAGACCAGTCGTATGTCAAGTTAAGCGGAATGATGAGAGGTGCTGGCGTGCCACACCAACTAGGACCACTCTGGGAGAACTACAACAACATCTACTCCAAGGTTCAAGCAGAACAACTAAAACGCAAGGAACAAATTAGAATTAGGAGACAGATAGAGGCTTACAAACAAGAAAGGTTCAGACAAGAAAAGATTGAGCTTGGCATGGGATTGTTTCTGGTGCTAATCATTGTTTCTTGGCTCTATGCCGTATGGATAAATTCATTTATCGAGGCATTTTGATTCTTGTGTGTGTGATGCTGACTATCGTCCTGATCATCTCGCCAGTAATGATAATGATGTGGATCAAGATTCAGAAGGCTGAAGTCAGGATTGAGCGCAAGGAAAAGCAGATTAACCGTCAACTACAACAGCTAAGGCAGAGCAATGAATGACTTACTCAATCTTCTCAAGGGTGTCGCACCCACGCTGGCAATGGCTGTCGCTGGTCCTATGGGTGGGGCTGCTGTTACCGCTTTGGCTAGTAAGTTTGGCGTGTCTGATAGTGTTGATGCCGTTGCAAAGGCTATTGCTGGCGATCCAAAGGCTGCTGAAAAGATAGCAGAAATAGAATTAGAGTTTTTCAAAATTGAGCAGCAAAATGTTACGGATAGATGGAAAGCTGACATGGCTTCTGATTCGTGGCTATCAAAAAACATTCGTCCAATGTCATTGATTGCAATTCTTGGTGGCTATTTCATTTTTGCCATGATGAGTGCTTTTGGTTATAACGCTAACGAATCCTATGTAACTTTATTAGGAAACTGGGGAATGTTGGTGTTTGGTGCATATTTTGGTTCACGCACTTTAGAGAAGATTACAGATATGAAGGGTAAAAAGTGAAAATTTGCACTAAATGCAAAGAAGAAAAGTCTTTAGATTGCTTTTCAACTGGAAACAAGTCTAAAGGAACTTTGCATAGTTGGTGTAAGAGTTGTGTAAATATTGATAGAAAGTTAAAACAATCTGTATATATAAAAACTCAACAAAAATATAGAGAAGAAAACTCATTAAAGATTAAAAAATATGAAATGCAACGAAGGATTACTGACTCATACAAAAAAATAAAATCAGAGTCAGATAAGCGTTATAGAGAAAAAATGAGTGATGAGTTAAAAAAGAAGAAAAGAATTTATTATCTTGATAAACAGCATTTAAGACGATCAGAATATCAAAGGAATAAACAGGGATATATTGCCAGAGCGTATGAGAGATTAAGAAAAATCAAATGTTTAACACCACCAGATGCTGATAAAAAAAAGATACAAAACTTTTACAATGAAGCAATGAGATTAACGGAAGAGACGGGCATAAAACATGAGGTAGATCATGTAATTCCTGTATCTTTAGGCGGGTTACACCATCAAGATAATTTACAAATTCTTAATTGGATTGAAAACAGGAAAAAAGGTAACAAACTTTTATTGGAGCGCAAATGATTGAACTGTTAAAACAACTGATGCTGGCGAAGGCTAACCGTCCAAAGCCAACAGTCGAAGAGGTCGAGGTTCAAGTCTGGGCATTCGTTGTCAAGTCGATCACCATCATGGTTCTTGGCATTGCGTTTGGTGTTTTGTACCTGATCGGGTTTGAGAAGCAAGACCCAGAACTCGCACCGATCGACGGTGTATTCCTTGAAATCTTGAAAGCCATTGCGTTTATGGGTGTCGGCACTATGGGCGGTATCTCAGGACGCAAGGCATCGACTGCCATTGCAAAAGCCATTGTGGGAGAAGATGATGCAACTAAGTGAACACTTTAGTCTTGAAGAGGCGACGCACTCCGATACCGCAACTCGTTTGGGTATTAACAACCAGCCGTCACCGCAACAGTTAGAGAACATGAAGGTGGCTGCTGCTGGCATGGAGAAGATTCGCGCTTTATTAGGTAAGTCAATCCATGTCAATTCTTGGTTGCGTCTTCCAGAAGTCAATGTCGCTGTGGGTGGATCGAAGATCAGCTCACACATGGACGGTTGGGCTATCGACTTCACCTGTAAAGACTTTGGCAATCCTTTGGCGGTCTGTAAGGCTATCGAGGCAGCAGGAATCAAGTTTGACCAGATGATTCACGAGTACAGCTCATGGACGCACATCTCCTTTGCTCCTGAGATGCGCGGTCAGAAGTTAACCATCTTCAGACCACAGAATAAGTACGCTGTTGGCTTGTTGACGCAAGAAGAGTACAACAAGGCTCTATGACGAACTTCTATCAGCAACTCCAGACTCCAGCCGTACCAGACCTGCCTAATCCGCAGGATAAGTATGACCGTCTGACTGTTGCTCAGACGAATGGTGCATTGCGCACCTTCTTCTTGAAGTTGACAAATGCCTTGCAATCCATTGCGTCACCGCGGGGTGGTAGGTTTATCAATATGCCTTACGGGGCATTCCAAGACACCACAGACCAGACGGCTACGGCTAACACCGCCACGGTGATGACATTCAACACGACAGACTTCGCCAATGGCGTGTCTGTTGTTACAAGTGGCGGTAAGGCATCGAGACTGACTGTTGCACAGGCTGGCATCTACAACTTGCAATTTAGTGCGCAGTTTGATAACACCGACACGCAAGAGCACGATGTCAGCGTCTGGTTGCGTCAAGACGCTTCTGGTGCTGGGACTGACATTGCTGGATCGGCTGGACTTATTGGCGTGCCTAGTTCTCATGGCGGCATAAGTGGTCATGTCATTATTGGATGGAACTACTTTGTCACTCTCAACACAAACGACTTTGTAGAGATTTGGTGGTCAACTCCGAATACGGCTGTGACCATCCAAGCCTATGCAGCAGGAACATCACCAACTAGACCGTCCACGGCTTCAGTCGTTGCGACATTGACCTTTGTGTCCAATCTTTCAGCATAATTAGACCCTATGGCACTCGTACCAATCAAAATCCCTGCTGGCGTTTACCGCAACGGTACTGAGTACCAGTCTGCGGGGCGCTGGTATGACTCAAACCTTGTGCGTTGGTTTGAGAACACATTGAGACCTTGGGGCGGGTGGCGTAAGCGCTCAACCTCACAAATGACTGGTGTCAGCCGTGGAATGCTCACTTGGCGTGATAACTCCAACTTGCGTTGGATCGCTGCTGGAACACCGACAAAGCTCTACGCAATGAATGAGGCTGGAACTCTCAAGGACATTACCCCCACAACTTTTACGACTGGTGATACAGACGCTAGTCTGAAGACGGGTTACGGTTACAGCAACTACGGCTCATATTCCTATGGTGTGGCGCGTCCAGACTTGGGCGACATCATTCCAGCAACCACTTGGACAATGGATTCTTGGGGCGAGTATCTTGTGGCGTGTTCTAGCAAAGACGGTCAACTCTTGGAGTGGCAGTTAGGCTTTACAACCCCTACAAAGGCTGTTGCCATTACTAACGCGCCAACGAGCTGTGCAGCCGTGATGACCACGGCAGAGCGCTTTGTCTTTGGACTTGGCGCGTCAGGCAATCCACGCAAGGTTTCATGGTGTGACCAAGAAAACAACACAGTCTGGACACCATCCGCAACGAATCAGGCTGGTGACTTTGAACTCAACTCAGTAGGGTCTCTAAAGTGCGGTAAGCGCGTCAGGGGTATCAATCTTCTGTTTACCGATGTCGATGTCCATGCTGCTACCTATATTGGTCTGCCTTATGTGTATTCCTTTGAGAAGGCAGGATCAGGCTGTGGCGTGATCTCCTCACAGGCTGTCGCAGCCATTGATACGGCAGCCATCTGGATGTCTAAGTCAGGCTTCTGGGTGTACGACGGCTATGTCAAGCCATTGGTGTCTGATGTTGGAGACTATATCTTCCAGAACATCAACTACAACCAAGCCTCAAAGGTCTACGCTGTCCACAACTCAAAGTATGGCGAGATCATCTGGTTTTACCCTTCTAGCGCCAGCAATGAGAACGACTCCTATGTCGTCTACAACTACCGCGAAGCGCATTGGGCTATTGGCACTTTGTCTCGTACTGCTGGGACTGACAGGGGCGTATTCGTCAATCCTTTGATGATTTCGTCAGATGGTTACATCTACGAGCACGAGGTTGGATTTGCGTATGACAGCGCTGTCCCGTTTGCTGAGTCTGGTCCTTACGAGATTGGTAACGGTGACAACATCATGTCGGTGCGTCGAGTTATCCCAGACGAGCAAACGCTTGGCGAGGTCGTCGTGTCCTTCAAGACTCGGATGTATCCGATGGCGACTGAGACGACTTACGGACCGTATGCAGCGTCACAACCGACAGATGTGCGGTTTGCTGCCAGACAGGTCAAGGTCAGGTACACGGGCAATGTCTTAGAGGACTGGCGCGTTGGCGTTAACCGATTTGATGTTGTCGCAATGGGTAAGCGGTGACTTAGAATTGAGTCAAGAATTAAGGGCGGGAAAAGTGCCTGTGTGTATCCGAGAGGATTACACCGTGTACTTGGAGTTCTTTAGGGGTAATTTGTGGATTCATGTGGAGATCAAGAGATGGTCTTCTGGGGTCAAAAAGGACTGCTTAAAGAGCATTGCTCTTATTGAGAATTTAATTGGGAAGCCTATCGTCGCGCTGATACGCGAGGATGACATCAAACTTGTAAGATTTGCCAAGTCATTTGGCTGGTCTGAGAAATGTCAAATATCACTATTAGACGGATCGAAGGCTTTTATTTACACCAACATGGTGTGACAAGGGAGATGATATGGGTGGAGTAGTAAGCGAAGTAGGCGAGATTGGTCAAGGCATCATTAGTGGCGTTGATGAGGGCTTAACTCAACTCGACGACGCAATACCTCAAGAAGCCAAGATCGCAGCAGCTATCTATTTGGCGAGTCAAGGTTTACCAGTCGGTGCTGAAGGCGCTGCATTATCTGGTGCAAATGCAGCAGTCGCTGCTGACAGCGCTTATCTTGCTAGTTCGGCTCTTACTCCAGCACAGGCTGCTGCTGCTGCTGCCAGCTCGGTTGAGGCATCTCAACTGGCGGGGCTTGCTGGTAGCTCAACGACACCAAGTGTCTATGACCAAGTAATAAGTCAACTCAATCAATATCCGACAACATTACCTCCAACAACTACACCGACAGTTACTCCTCCAGTTACCCCGTCGGCTATCCCGTCTGCCATCCCTTCAGCCGTTACGACTGCTGGCGAGATGACTGCACAGCAGACTGCTGAAATGATAGCTAAAGAGCAAGCAGCGTCTAAGGGTTTAATTGGTGGCGCAATGGATTGGGCTTCTGCTAACGCACCTTTAGCGTTGGCTGGTGCTGGTTTGGCTGCTAAGGCTTTAGGTGGAAGTACACCATCATCAAGCACCGCAACGACTAGCATTGACCCAGATGTCAAGGCTGCATATCTACGCAACCTAGAAGAAGCCAGAGCAACTGCTGCTGGCTTAGGCACTAGAGAGTTTGCTCCTTATGCTGAGTACAACCTTGGTATGGTTCAGAAGTACATGAACCCTTACGAGCAAGAAGTAATCCAAGGAACTCTTGGAGACATTGAGCGTGCTCGTCAAGGTCAAATATCTGCTGAAGGTGCAAGAGCTACTGCTGCTAAAGCCTTTGGCGGTACACGCCAAGCAGTCACCAGATCGCTAGTTGATGAAGCAGCACTACGCAATGCAACTAATGCAGCAGCACAACTTCGTCAGACTGGCTTTGCACAGGCTCAGAACTTGGGTCTGTCGCAACAACAAATGATGCAGCAATACGAACAGCAAAGACTCGACGCAGCTCGCAACTTAGGTCTAGAGCGATTGAATGTGGCTCAAGGCGCATTAAGTCTGCAACCAGCAAGGATCGGTGAAAGCACCACAAAGCCAATCTACACAAACCCAGTAGCGTCTGGCTTTGGTGGTGCTTTGGGTGGTGCTCAACTAGGTTCGTTGATCGGTGGAACTGCTAACCCTGAGTATGCTGGCTATGGCGCTGGCATTGGCGGTCTGCTTGGATTCTTAGGTTAAGGGGTAAGACATGGCAACAATGCAAGACTTTGGCGGTTTACTCTTTGGCGGTGGTGGTACTGGACTAGAAGACTATCTAAGTGCAGACCAGCAAAGCGGAATTAGAAACCAAGCGCTTCTACAAGCAGCAGCAGCATTGCTTTCTGCTGGTGGTCCAAGCGAGAGACCTGTCTCTTTAGGTCAAGCCCTTGGCGGTGCTCTACAAGCAGGTTCTGCTGGATACCAGCAAGCACAGCAAGGTGCTATTCAAAGCCTATTAACGAGACAAAAATTGGGTGAAGCCAAGCGTCAGGAAGACTTCCGCAAAGCATTGCAAACGCAACAAATGCAACCGCAAATGGGTGGTGGTGGTGAAGTTACAACAGTTACGCCAGATCAAGCCATATCTATGGAGGGTCTACCTGCTGGTCCTACCGTTGCGCGTGCAAACTTAATCGGTCAGCAAGTACAAGCACCTGCACCAAAAATGTCTGAGCAAGATATGTTGTATCAAGACGCAATAAATAAATACAGAATTGCCGAAAGATACGGGATGCCAGAACAGGCGCAGAAGTATTTAGAGTCAGCTCTAAAGATCAAGCCAACTGAAGAATTTAGCACCACACCTCAGTACGGTGTAAGTGCAAAGGGAACTCCAATATCTTTTGTGATGAGTAAGTCTGGCGGTATGAAGCTGCTTGATGTAAACAAAAGCCCAGACTACACATATCAAGACTTTGGCTCTTATGTTAGTGTGCGCGACAAGTCTACTAATGCAGAAGTTGAGCGTATTGCTAAAACAATGTCACCTTCTGAGATGGCATCTAATCGCATTGCTATGGGCAACCTTAATTTGCGACAGCAGGAATTTGAGCGTGGCGCGTTTGATATTAAGGAAACTCCAGAGGGCTTGGTTTATGTGCCGAAAGCACCTACTGGTGCAGCCGTACCAGTTATGTCAGAAGGCGGTAAACCTCTTGAGGGTGCTGGCTCTAAGCCTACTGAGGATCAAAGCAAGTCGGCAGGATTTGCTTTCCGCATGAAGCAATCAACTGAGATTTTCAATCAGCCTGTAATTGGTGCAGATGGAAAGCCAATTCTTGACCCTAAGACAAACAAGCCTGTTACCTTAGAGCAAGCTGTTGGGCAGCCAAATTACTATCAGTCAATCATGCGAAATATACCTAGTGCTGGATTGACTACTGGAATCGCAAATATCAGCGAGAGTGGTCTTCGACAGCAGTATCGACAAGCGCAACAAAATTGGGTGACTGCTAACCTAAGACCAGAGTCTGGCGCTGTTATTGGCGTAGATGAAATGGACAAGGAAATTATTAAATATTTCCCACAAGTAAGCGACACAAAAGAAACTATTGAGCAAAAGGCTCGCGCAAGACGCGATACTGAACTTGCTATGACTGTGCGAGCTGGTCCAGCTTATAAGCAGATACAAAAAGCAATGGCTGCAAGAACACCAAGACTTGTGCGTGATCCAGCGACAGGCGTGTTAACTTATGTGCAGGAATAATCATGGCTGACAAAATAGTTCAAATTCCAAACATTGGCGCAGTTAAGTTTCCAGACACAATGTCTGACGATGACATACTGAAAGCCATTGGCACTCTTCTTCAAGACCCCGCTACATCTGCCCTAGCGTCTGCCCCTGCGCCAGCTCCAGCACCGAGACAACCTAAGACAGTAACCGAGAAGGTCTTGGCTTCTCCTGTTGGCGGTGTTATTCGTGGCTTGCGTGACATTCCAGACGCTGGCGCACAACTGCTAACGCGAGGATTAGAGGCTATTTCACCTGCTGGCTCTAGCATGGAGAAGTTCATGCAAGCAGAGCGCAGACGAGTCGAAGACATAAACCGCGAGGCTGAACGCGCCTACCAACAAGACTGGCGCATGGGTCAGATGAGACCAGACGAGTTTGATGTTGGTCGCGCTGTTGGTGGTGCTGTTGCTACCGCAATTCCCGCTACAACGGCTGTGAAGGCTCTTGGACTAACAACTGCACCTGTGCGTGCTGGCGCTGTCTCTGGTGCTGTTGGCGGTGGCTTACAGCCCGTCCTTGAACCACAAGATTCATTTGGTGCGCAAAAGGCTACGCAAGTTGGATTAAGTGGTTTGCTTGGTGCTGGTGGCGGGTATCTTGGAGACAAGATCGCTAACCTTTTATTTGGTCGCGGTGCAGCTCCTTCCGTTGGTGGCGCTGGTGGTGGCGGTACTAGCTCTGCTCAGGCAACTGTGAGCGCTACACCGACTGCTCAAGTTACTGGTGGCGGTGTCAACTTAGGAGCTGTTGCACCTGAGTCTGGCGCTGCCCTTACTGCTGCTCAAAAGGCTATCTTAGAGCGTGGCAAGGCTATGGGGTTCAAGACTACGCCAGCACAAGAAACTGGATCGAGATCACTTCTCCAGATGGAAGCGCGAATGGAGTCAAGCCCATTCACTTCTGCGCCATTCAACACCATCAAGGCTGAAAACCAGAAGGTATTAAACCGCGCCACAGCCCAAGCCATTGGCGTTAACTCTGACGAGTTGAGCAATCCAGTATTGGCTCAGGCACAGCGTCAGATTAGCGATGTTTACAAGAAGGTGGCAACACCAGATGTACGCAAGTTAGACGGCATGACCTTTATGAACAACATTGACCTTGTGGACAATGCCTTTGAAGGTCTTACTAATCAGCCGTTAAAGACAAACATCTTTGTAAAGCAATTACAGGACTTGGCTCTAAAGGGTGAGGCTAGTGGCGTACAACTGCAAAACCTGTCTTCTAAGATTGGCAAGAAAGCCAAGAATGAGATGACTACCGCAATGGGTGACCGTGAGTTAGGCTCTGCCTTATTCCAGTTAAAGGAGATGGTCGACGACGCTCTATCTGCTGGACTCAGCAAGGCAGAGCAAGAGGCGTTTGCTACGGCTCGCAACAACTACCGCAACCTAATGACCATTCGCACAGCGTCTGGCGTTGTCAACCCATCATCAGGCAATGTATCTGGTTTGAATCTAGCGTCTGCCCTGACACGCAAAGACCCACAAGGATTTGTGTTTGGCTCTAACCAGACACCAATGTATGAGGCTGCAAGGTTCGCACAGGCATTCAGACCAATCGTGGGTGACTCTGGAACTGCGACTCGCTCGATGGAATACTCTCCATTGAATATGCTTTTGTCGATGCCAACAAACTTGGCTGCAAAGGCTTACACATCAGCGCCAGCATCATCGGTATTGACCAGAACTGTTGGCGGTACTGGCTTGATGCCAAACGCATTGGAACAGGCTCAGGTTGAGTCATTACGCAAGGCTTTGCCAATTACTGGTGGTCTTGGACTCGGTGGACTTTTAGGACCGTAAAGATATGGCTGGATTACTTCAATACTCAGGCAATATGGGGTTATCTCCTTACGGCATTCGTCATGGTGGCGACACCATGAAGGGTAAGGGTTACTTTGGTTTATTGCCAAATACTGCTGGTGGTGTTTCGACTGAAATATCAAGCGAGTTCACCCAGAACGGTAAGAATGTTGAGTACCCATTGATTGTGCCGACTCTTACAAAAGAAGAGTTAGACCATCTGCTTGCAAATAAACCTCCGACAGAAGACATTTACAAGAAGGCTGAAGAGTACGCAATGCAAAGACTTCAGCAGGGACTTAGCCCATTCTCACAACCGACAGAACTTCGTTACCCAGCTCCTGCTGGATTACTGGACTAGGACAAGACGATGGCAACATCAAACCCGTACTCCGACACTCTCTTGATGGACGCATTGCGTGGCTCTCTGAGCAACGCTGAGTCCTTTGGTCGTGGCTTTGCTGTCGCGCCTGTCGGTCTGCTTGGTGACATCGAGGGCTTGCTACGCAAGGGAGTGAACTTCTCCTTTGGTCGTGGTGGTGTGAATGTGGGTGAGACACCAGTATTGCCAACTACCGAAGGACTGCTGTCTAGCATTCCACGCATGACAGCACCACGCATGGAGACGGCTGGTATGGAGCAGATAGGCTCTGCTGCCAATCCTAGAGGACCAATCAACCTTGGTCGCGCTGTGGCTGAACTTCCATCAAATGTGGCTAGGGCTGGTAAAGAGTTTCTTGCTGCTGGTCAGCCAGCGAGGGTTGTGCCTCAAGTAAGACAAAGATCACCTTATCCGCAAGAACAGGCATTGCGTACTGCACAGGAAAATGCTGCAACACTTGGACAGTCTGTTAATCAAGAGACAAGGATGCTGCAACAAGGGTTTTATCCAGATTGGTATCACGGTTCTACTGGTGATATTACAAACTTTAGACCAGACCTTCTTGGTGAGGCTACTGGTGCTGCAAGTGCTAAGAAGGCATACTTCTTTGCGCGTGATCCGCAAAATCCTCCTGCTGGATTACTGCAAAAAACAACCGATCAAGAATCAATAGATTTACTCAAACGATTAGGCAAGACAGACGAGGAAATCGCTGCACTTAATGCTGTATCAATGGAAGGAAACGCTGCTCAGACTGCATCTGGCTATGCCCAGATTGGCGGTTCAAGAGAATACAGAGAAGCAATGCGCAAGGCTAATGCAGCAGAAAAGCGTGGCGACTGGAATGAATACGAAAAGCAAATGCAAATTGCAGAAGATTCTGAAATAAGCAGAATGAACTATGCGCAAGGGTTAGTGGCTAAGTATGGCGACGCTAGAGACCAGATGCTAGAGACAATTAAAAACACTATATATAGTAAAAAATTATCTCAAGAAGAAGCAAGTGCATTAGATAAAAAGTATATGGAGTTAATGCCTTACGGTTGGTATAACACTTTTGAACCTAAGCAATTTAATGATCTTAAAAAACAATTAGTTAATCTTGTGGGGGAAGACGCTGCTGCTCCAGCGTTAAAGCAGATTGATGACTTTAAGTCGATCAAGGCTGAAAGAATGATCTCTGAGAATACGCAAGAAGGTGGCAATGTTTTGCCAGTCGCTTTGCGTTATAAGAATCCAATGGTTTATGACTTTGCTGGAAGTTCTTACAGAGATCAAAGTTATTCAGATTTGATTGATCAGGCTATGGCTGGTGGTCACGATGCTTTGATTATGAAGAACACATACGATCCAGCGTCTGGTCCATCTAAATTGATTGATGTTGGCGCTGTATTTAGTCCTGATCAAATTCGCTCACGCTTCGCTGCCTTCGATCCATTCCGCAAGGATGTAGCAACTGCAACCGCAATGGGTGTTGCATTGCCTGATCTGCTTGCTGCTGAAAATAACCAGCAACCTCAGTCTGCTGGACTGCTGTATCCGCTTCCATAAAAAGCAGCAGTCAACGGGTCGCGCTTGACCTTACGCTTGAGCTGTCTCTGACGAGCAAGACGAAACTCTTTCTCGTCAATGCTCTCGCGCTCTCTGCACTTCTTGATTCTGGCTCTATTGCTCACAGGCTCAGGTTTCTCTGCATCGACTCCAATGCCGTACCTCCAGACAGCAATCCAGCCGTTTGCTTTTGCCTTACGCCATGACTGGATATGGACAGCACCTTCTTCCTTGAGCTTTTGCAGCATATCTCTGCTAGACCTCAAGGTGCAATGAAGGAGGTCTGCCAACTCTCTGCTGGTGTAACCCTTCTGAGAGATCAGGGCAACCAGTTTAGGCATTCTGGTGGACCTCATTTGTCGTCAAGTCCAAAGTAGAGAACTGCAAAGATAACCGCCAGTCCAATCAAAGCACCCATCACCAGCAAGACGATGATGGTCAGGATGTTTTCAATCATAGTTAAGCCCTTTCAGTTTTAACTCAATATTCCTTGCGGTCTGCTCGATCTCGCAACCTCCTTTGCCGTATGCTATGCACTTGTGTATCTCCTCTTCGGTGAGGGATACCCACGCTCTTTTGTAGGTCTGGATGTCGTCGTCGTCCACAACCTTGCGGTGCGGGACTGAAATGCCTATGTGTCGTGTCATAGATTTTTATCCTTGAGTTTGGCTTCAATGCCTCTGAAAAATTCACGCCAAAAACTATCGGTCGGGTCTGATGCTTCCATTTTTTCAGCGCAATCTGCAATCTCCTCATCCGTCAGCCCAACCCATGTGCGCTGTGGTGGGGTAGCGTAAGGCCCGCACAATGCGTAGACTGCATTTTGCACAAGAGCGTCAGGATCAAAGTCTGTTTCCTGACCCCTCATTGTTGCTCCGCGCACCGCATAACGAACAGCCGCTACAACCGCATCTCTTAATTCGTGAGTCAAAATAGGCTTTGGAAGATCAATTGGCTCGTATTCACCATCTTTGTATTCATTTGGCGCATAAAGCCAATGGTCATCAGGTAGCGGAAAAGACATTACGCCAAACGCACTTCCGTCTGGAAGAATCATCACAGGCTCTTGCTTCTCTGCCTCTGCGATGGCTTGGCGTAAATCAATGATGGCTGTATTCGTTCCTAATGAGACAAGTCCTTGCTCATCATAAGTTTGCTTTACATACTCCAACGCTTCAAGCGCCTGTTTCATTGCTTCTTTGCTCATACAGTTTTCTCCTCAATGACTCTAGCCTTGCGTGACTTTATCTCATTCATAACAATATCGAGTGCCTTCTCAAGCTGGGCGATGGTGGTGATCTCAAGCTGCGCGTCATGCAGCTCCATGACATAGTTGATCGCTGTCAGCTCGGAAGCCTTCGCCACAAACCTATCCTCACGATTGATACCGCGACGCGACAACTCCAGCAATGCGTCCTGACCTTCCTTAATCTCGTCTTTATATTCATGCCCAATGCCAAGGCGAGAAAGGGCTTCTGAGACATTCAAAGCAGAGATGATGGAGTCGATGTCATATCGCTTTGCCTGACCCGTCCTGAGCGCTTCCAAGGCAGAGTGGTTCTTTATCTTTAGATCGAGTACCGCGCTGCCTGTGGCTGCTACTGGCTTAAAGCCATTGATCACCCATGTGGCGACATCTAGTCTGACACCTTTGGGTTTGTATTTACTTTTTTTTCGCATTGCGTTTTAACCTTGGGCAGTTTATGCAGAACACTTTTTCCTTGGACTGACACACGCCAAGGGTCTCGCACTTGGTGCGTAGCGTTACCCACGGTGGCGGTGTCACCCATTTAGTTTTGACTTCAGTCATTGCTGCGCAATCATTTGTGTCTCTAACTCTTTGACGCGCTCGGTCAACTCTTTGACTGTCAATTCTGCGATCTCCAGCTCGTTGCCGTGTGAGCGTCGTGCCATCTGCATCCCTGCGTCGTAACCAAGCATTGCACCTTTGTGAGCTGCTTCGCTTACCAGTTTACCGATGTCCTGTGGAGACATGATGGCTGTTCTTCCTTCGGCTTTTTTTAAGTAACCTAAGACAATCTCTTCAATCTTTTTTTCTACTGACATATTAGTTTCCTGTTGCAATGAGGGCTGTGATGAGACCGACAGATACGCCAGTCAGGAAGATGAGAACGCAATCCACAAGGCTGATCTTGTTGTCTTGATAAGGTCCATCGACTTCAAAGTTCTCGGTGTAGTTTTGATGTTTCATTATTCGCTTTCAGAGTTAAGTTGGGTGAGGGCTTCTTCGCAGATGTGATCCACGATGCTTTGCATAAGTATGTGGGCGATGTCAATGTCACCACAAAAGGCATTGACTAGATTCATGCACTCAGGGAAGTCTGGCGCTTCCCCGTGGTTGAATTCTGCGGGTTCGTGTTCTAGGAAGCAGACGAGAGTGACTCCTTCCACTTCGCAGTTAAATTTGTATAGGGTTTCGGTCATGCTGTCACCTCTTTCTTTGCGTCGATGCGTGTAAAAAAATCTGCTTGTTTGCTTGCTGCGCACTTCGCGCATTGATACTGATCTGCCTTGAACTCAGACCAGTTACCTGACATTGGTGTGCGCAGTATGTTTCTACCGCAAGCAGTTCTGGATGTCATGCCAGAACCATATTTGTTTAAGTGCATTACTCTCATCTCGATTGCTCCTTAGCTTCGGTTGTTGATGTCCCAATCATACATGAATTGACTACATCATCAAGCCCCTACTATTTAGTCAACTATTACCCCAATACAATAGACCCCGACAGGGTGTAGTTTCCCTGTCGGCTGTGCCTTATGTCTCCGCAAGAGGTGCAGTTGCCTTGATAGGGGATGGGTGACAGGACTCATCCCCTTTTTTTGTCTGCCTTGTTCAACTCGTCAATTATGAGTTAACATTCTAGCCATGAACTACATAACCGAAATCATAGAACGCGCTGAAAAGGCGGGGTTTAAGATGGCAGATATATGCCGTGAGGCTGGCATTGATCAGGCTCAGATGTCTCGATGGGTGGCTGGGCATACTGTGCCTTTGGTCTCCTCCATTGAGAAGCTCAAAACCGCAACAGATCGCTTGATCGCTGGACGCATTGCGTCTTTAGGGGTCAAGAATGATTAGACAGCTTGGTATCGATGTCGGCAACAACGGTGCGATCTCCTTGATCGTCGATGGTGTCTTAGAGCGCGTTGAGGATATGCCTATCGTCGAGATTAAACGCGGTAAGACAACAAAGAGACAAGTGTCTGCGCAAGCCTTGGTGGGCATCATCAAGGAGATGAACCCGACTCATGCGGCAGTCGAGAAGGTCGGCTCAATGCCAAACCAAGGCGTGAGTTCTACCTTTGCGTTTGGACGCTCTGCTGGGGTCATTGAAGGCGTATTGGCTGCGCTTCAAATACCCGTGTCGTATGTTCAGCCAGCAGTCTGGGCAAGGACTATGAACAAGGGCTACGGCAAGGACGCATCAAGACACCGCGCAATGGAACTCTTCCCAGACAAGCAGGACTGGTTTAAGTTGGTTAAGCACGACGGTCGCGCTGAGGCTGTGCTCATAGCAATGTGGGGGTTGAAGCAGTTATGAATGACGAAGAACGCAACACCATGCGCGAGCACATTGTCTGGCTGACGAAGGAGCTGGAGGACGCAAGAGAGCAATTAAAGACACGCAATGAATTGCTTAAAGAGATGCTCAACCCAGAGGAGCTGGGTCACGCTGTCACGCAAGAGATTCGCGGTCGCATCTACACAATTTTGTATTTACAGGAAAACAATAAATGATCAAACTACGCCCAAGTGCAGCAACACGCTGGCTCTCTTGTCCTGCATCTGTGAGGCTTTGTGCCGACATCCCTTACCAGCCAGCAGGAGAAGCTGCGCAGATCGGTACTGCAATACATGAGGTGGCTGAGACTGCATACCTCACCAATGCAAGCCCCTACGACTGGATTGGACAGACCGTAAAAGACATTGTGATAACCGAGCAGAATGCCGACTTTGCTCAGGCTCATGTGAACCACATCAGGGACTTGGAGTTAAGACTTGGCACTCTCAAGGTTGAGCAGTATGTGACCGTGTACAAGGACAAGGACATCGAGCTTGGCGGTACTGCCGATGTGGTTGCGTGGAACGACGAGAAGTCAACCTTGGTCATTGCAGACTTGAAGACTGGTCGTGGCTATGTGGACGCTGACTCAGACCAGATGAAGATATACGCCATCGGTGCGATGCGTCACGCAAAGACAGAGTTCAGCAACATCGAGTTGTCGATTATTCAACCTCACCACGGTGAACCCCGTACCCACAAGATTACATTCAAGGAATTGAACGATTGGGCAGCGACAAAATTAACCCCAGCGATACAAGCGATCAGACAAGGCGACACCGAACCCACGCCAACAGAGGATGGATGCCAATGGTGTCCAGCAAAGGCGGTGTGTCCAGCACAGCGTAAAGGCTTTGAGGTCATTGCTGCTACACCAAACCTTGCGGTAATGACTAAGGAAGAGATGAAGTCTTTAGCGACTACGCTCACTCCAGAACAGATCGCAGACTTACTTGATCGCGCTCCTCTTGTGGAGAAGTTCATCGATGCCGTGAGAGATCACGCAGTCAAACGCATTGAAGACGGTGCAGTAATTAAGGGCTGGCAGATGACAGCAAAGCGTGCGTACCGCAAGTGGATCGATGAGACAGCAGCAAAGCACGCATTGCACGACGCTGGTATCCCAGCAGATAAGTTGGTCTCTAGTGAACTAATTAGCCCATCTGAGGCAGCCAAACTGTTGCCCAAAGAATCAAAAGACTTAATTGACACGCTCACACGCAAAGAGTCTAGTGGTCTCACTCTTGCGCGTGACTATTCTTTAGGTCAATAATCCATTCCCCCAATCCGTTGCCCTGTGCAACATAAACTCGAAAGGCTCAAATGCTTAATCT
>Ga0247723_1000705_pt1 | contig 21749 bp, 27 predicted proteins | sample MSEWelMarce5H_FC_FD_189079 | JGI IMG/M metagenome (GOLD analysis project Ga0247723, IMG submission 189079) | Subsurface sediment microbial communities from gas well in West Virginia, United States - MSEEL Well Study Marcellus 5H_FC | ecosystem: Environmental > Terrestrial > Deep subsurface >... | reverse complement strand
ACATCAAGTTGGTATATGTCGATGTCAGTGTCATTAGGCTGAGTCTCGATTATGGTCTTGTTATTTGTTTGCGTTATAGTGAACTCAACACGAAGTATCGCTCTTGAGCAGTCCTTGCTATCTGCTTGGAACTCTGGAGAAACAGCGTTAGCATGTCCACGAATAAACATCCTGACTTTTCCAGTTGTAGAAGTTGATGAAGATTGTGTTGCCTGCGTCAATTGTTGAGAGCCTGATCCAACAGTCCTATAACCTTCACAAGTTCTAAAGAAAATTGTTGTAGAACCTTGGTTTTTATTTCTGGCTGTCATTACGAACTTTTCGTAAATAGAGTCCTCAAAGAACCACTCCTCTATGTTTACATAATCTCTAGAAGATATGAATGTTTGTTCTGGTTGATTTTCGCCACCACCAACTCTGCTCTCGCTTATTTTAAAAGAAATAACAGCTCCACCGTTAATTGCAGTAGGCTCGGAAGGTACAATTGCAACACCTCCAAAACCATCGTTTTCTCCACTCCATGATATAGTTCCGCCAAAAATACCAGCGGCTTCATTGAATGAGTTTGATCTAACGTTAACTCTCCAAGAATCTCCAATAGTATGTCCATTTGAGCTGAAAAAAGATATCTTGCAAATTAAAATTCCAGAAACTATTATATCTTGAGTACCTGCGGTAATAGGTATATTTTGCTGTGCCCAACCACCTGGGCCAATTCCCATTACAGAATATCTAAATGTATCAATACCAGCCGCTGTTCTGCCATCAATCTCAACGGTAACTCTACAATCTTGAGAAGGCGTTATTTGTGGCAATGGCCTAGACAAGTCATTTTTCCCTGTTCCATAAAAAATAGGGTACTCTACAACGCCAAATCTATTCAATAACGGATCAATCGTCTTGTCTGAAAGAGAACACTTTGTAGATGATTTTCTAGCAGAGTTCGCTCCAACGCTTGTTGTTTTGTTTATTATTACGTTAGAAGGAGAGAATGCAGTTATACCGTTTGTCTTTACCTTCATGTAAACACCAGTCACTTGAGACTTTGAATTTCCCAAGAAGTCCTTTGGTTTTACTCCAACCTCTAATACTTTATACTGTTCGTTTGAGTATGTAATTCCTATTGGATTGACCTTAAATACAATGTAGTCATTGGCGTGAACCTTATCCACGTCAGACTCATTAATCATAAAGTATGTGTAAATCCCGTCAGTATAGAAAATGTTAGGAAATATAGTATAGTACTGACCCTTTGATTGCTTTACAAATACTCTATACTTGGTTGCAAATGCCGGAGCTTCGTTTTTAATCGTAAGCTTCAAGTAGTTACTTGTATCAGAATTTAACGATGAAACATTTGTTGTATTTGTTGTAGAAGTCAATACGGTACTCATTCTACCATAGTCATCCATGTAGCAGATACCAACTTCATAGTCCCTATCAGAGTGAAGAGTCTTTACAGGGCTATTAACAATATAATTAATGCTAAGCTTGCTTTCACTAATAATGCTCGCTGAGTAAGTTGGTATAATTTTTCTACCAAAAATATCAACAATGTTATAGAACTGAGTATAGTTTCCATAAATAATTCTACTACTAATTAGTTCTTGAGCCTTTGCTTTTAAAGGCACGTTGTCAAATAGTCTTGTGAGTTGGTTCGATGGCAACACACCATAAACCTTGTTGTTAGCAAAACCAGCAAAGGTAGCAGTAGTTCCAACTACCGTTACACCCTGTACGTTGAATGGAAGGTCTGCCCTTACTATGTTCTCAATTACTTTTACATTTGTACTTGCAGAGTCCTTGAACAACAACTGGATCTCCTTAATGTTTGATCCACCAATAGAGAATGAAATGTCTATTACGTTTTTTTTGTTCTGCATTGACTTGTTTACACCAGTCCCGTAGTCAAATGTAAACGTATCTGGCTTAAATCCAACTTCAGAGAATGGAGAAAAAGAAGAGTACTCGTTATTAAAATATTTATACCTATAAGCAAAGTATAAGAACTTGTCTTTGATGTTGTTCGAAACACTAGTATCTTCCCTAAAAACTAGTGTAGGAGCACTTAATGGTGGCTTTACAATGACATTGATGCTTTCCTCTGTAAAGTTGTTGAAGGCGTAAAAAGCCTTTGTGTCAATTCTCCTAGGTGGGTTTAAGTTATCTGTCCAGAATAATAGACCACTAATGTAGTTTACACCAGTAATTAAGTAGTCAGCATTAAAGTTTAGAACATTACTAGATCCACCCCTAGTGTCCATAGCGATAACGGACGTAAGTCCTGTCTGTGAATTGTAAGACGCAACGATACTACCAGTAGAAGCTTTTACAAACCAGAAGATCAAGAACTCAGCAGGAACGGCTATAGAGCCAATTGTCTTAGCCCCAGATAAAGAGAATGCATTGTTTCCAGAAAAGGCTCTAGCAGCCTCTAATAAAGTGCTTGCCTTGGTATTGCCTAGCTCGTTAGCTACAGCTCCAACACCGGCCTCCTCAGAGGTTCCTACGGTTACGTTAAGAGCATCACGATACTGCCCGTTTGGAACTAGACGCTCGTCTAAGTCCTTATTCATTATGCCGGATACCAGCGTTCTTGTTATTTGCATTATTTAATCCAGTTAGATTGATTCCGTAATACCATCAACAATCTACCAGAGTGCAAGTTGCTCATTCTAATCTTTGCGTTACGAAGAAGGGCTGACTTCTCTTCTCTCGCTCTACGAACGATGTACTCTTGTACTCCAACACGATTGTTTAAAATACACCATTTGATATAGCTATACATGAAGTCCTCGGCAAACTTGTTTACCTTAACTAATGAGTCGTCACCGTTCTCAAGACCATCGGAGATGTACTCCATCACCAATAATTGGTCAGACATCTGAGAGCTGAAGTTAATCACGCCAGAACCTTGATCGATTCTGAAGTTTGGATTAGAGTTAGCAGTCTCTCCGTTCAGGCCAAAGTATCCACCTAGATCGTAGTTGAAGTACCAATAGCCATCTACAAGCCATCCATATCTTCCGTTCGCCCAAGCGTCTCCAGTGAACAATGCTCTTGGATATCCTTGGATTCTCTTCATGTCAAGCTCAGACGTGCCCGTAATAACCTCTCCATTCTGATCGTATAGGATATTGTCACTAGAGTCCTTTAAGTATGTCTGTGCGTAGTTTACAGTCTTGCTTTCAAACAATGGGAATAGCACACCCTCTTTCTCCAATGAGATACGAACATAGTTTACATAGTCAGGTGGCAAGATCAACTTAAGATCTGGGCCAATCCTAAACTCAAGAACACGGACATTTCTAGCCGCATCGTAGTTTAGTTCCTGGATTGCACGCTTTGCGTAGAACAGCACATTGTACCTATTCACGGTTCCGATCAACTTGTCGTCACCAACATACATAAGCATGAAGTTATTCACTACGTCAGCAAGGCTGACATACTGGTATTCCCCGTTGTTATTGGGGTCCGAGTAGTATTGTTGGTTGCTTATATATGCCATTATGATTTATTGGTTTGATCTGCATTTTCTCCGGCCATTGCAAACTGAACTACATCAGACTCACGAATGTTAACACCAGCGTATGAAAGGATCTTGAAAACTAAGTCGTTTTGTGAGCTTTCCGAAAGCTCAAAGTCTTGATAGTCAGCAGCTGACTGGTTGAATATAGGCGATCCCGACACGACAGAGTATGTCCACTTAGGATCAACAGGATAGCGAACGTGCAGAGCGCTGACATTTGTTTGGATTGTGCTCGGATATACATAATAAAGATTCTCCTTCTCATAGTACGCAGGGTACGATGTAGTAGGTGCCGTCAAGTTTGACGAGATAAGGTTCATAATCTTGGTGTGAGCCACGTACTCAATTTCTTTGTTAGCGTAAAGTAGAACGTTAACAAAATAAGAATTAGAAGGTGCAGCAAAAGCGCCGGCACCAGAATTGTACGTAAGAGTCGCTTGCTCGCTAAATCTATCAATTTTTTCTGCAATTTGTTTTTGAATGTCAGAGTAGCCATCGTTAGCCATCCGGGCGTTTCTTTTGTTAACCCAGTTTGTGTAATTGTAAAAGTATTGTTCAAATATCTCTAGCTGAGCCTGCTTAGCAAACAAGTTGAACTCATCCGGTGTAATATAACCGTTGTTGTCCTTGTTTATGATAGCCATAACAGTATTTCTAACCGTGTTAATCATGTTCTCACAAAGATAACAAAAAAAGGCCACCCCTTCCGAGATGGCCTTAGTTTTAAATAGCCTTAATGTTTACGCTACAGCAATTCCACTAACTGCGTATGGAAGGTTCGATACAGTGTATGCAACAAAAGTCCAAGAAGTCTGCAAAGCAGCAACTACGGCATTTTGAATTGCATCACGCTCTGTCTCGTCTCCTGCACCAGCAGTAGCATGTGTAAGTGTAACCACTTTACCGCCACCGTAAGTGATGGTAACTGTAGTTGTAGAGGCTTGTTCAATCAAAATGATTCCTGTAGCCTGAACTAGCTGATTTTGTTCGCTAGTAACTGGGATGCTTAAAAATTTTTCCATACAACAAATATACGTATAATTACGATAACTTAGATTTTACCATCTCAAGAACTTCTTTTCCTTCAGCAGACTCTAAGTATGCAGTCAAAACATACACAGCGTCTTCTCCCTGCTGCACGTTCATTAACTTACGCTTGTTTCCGGTCATGTTAAACCAGATCTCACGGTTATTGTTACGCATACTGAACAAGCCCTCAGAAAGTGCCTTAGAGGCTAAAGCTGTCTCGGTCAATGATGGGTCATTCAACATCTCTAGCAACTGAATTGGATACTCTCTTGCATACAATAATACATCTCTCTTTAACTCTGGAGTTGTCATTGTGTCAACAACAGGTCCCCATACCAATCTAGCTACAGCTAACATGGTATCTAAGTCCATATTTCTAGCAGCTATCTGAGCGTCTAGCTCTATATTCATGTCTTCAATGTTAGTCATAGCTTCTTTTTCTGGATTCAACTCCATAAAGATTTGGCCATTCAATGGATGGATATCCAAGAACTGTGACAAAAGAGGATTGTTTGCTGGAACTACCAAGGCTCCATCTTCAAAGATAACAGGCTCGACAATTGCGTTGTCGTCTTGTTCGTCTTCAAATACAGACTTTTGATTTCTTGCGTAGCGTAGTGCACGGTTAGTCTTTCCATCGAAGTGGAGCAGTGAAAATCTTTTAGTGTTACGAGATGGCAACACATAAGTTAACGGTGAGGTGCTGGAGGTAAGAACAAATACCCTGTCCTTGAGCTCATTTGTAGATTTTATCATAAGTAGATTTAATTGTTGGTACAAATATAAACAAAAAGGGTGAGTACATTGTACCCACCCCTATACGTATACAAACCTCTTATTAGGAAGGTCTTTGTAAATTTCCACTTGTGTTTTTTTAATTTTTGAGACGTATAATAACAAGCCTCTGTTAACCAATCATAGAAAATTCCGGTCTCCAAATCTAATACCGGCTTTTTTCTTGAGCTAATCATTTTATTCCTAGTTTCGATAGACAACTTCTTTCCCAATCTATTTTCAGATATTTTCTTTTTATGCTCTTCAGAAAAAACAATCCCGGTCCTACCTATACTTATATTCATCCTTTGCTCGTCCGTCCTTTTCTTACCCTTATTGCCTTCCGATATTTTTCTCTTATGATCTTCTGTTCTTTGCATTCCAACAACACCTTCTCCACCTAGTGTTAAATTGCATAAAAACCCACCATCACATTTTCTTTTATACTTCAAAATCAGCTCCTTTTCTATTTCACAAGCTTCATCCCAATCTAATCCTTCATGTAGTATATCTACAGTGTATTCCGTATTTGCGACTATATTTTTCCAATGGGCATTTCTAAACTTCTTTTGATACGCCCTTTTAGCCTCTAAGCCAATGCCAACATAAAATACATTGCCCGTATCCGACCTAGTGTGAGTATAAACAACAGCCATACACGAATATAAACAAAAAGGGTGAACACATAGTGCCCACCCCATTTGATTGTTGATAACTAAGAGTTATGCACTCTTAAATAAGAAAAAGTTATTCGCTCCCAAGGTGCACAATGCACGCTCAGACAAGAAACTAACTTTCATTGCATCCAAGTCACTAGTAGCAGCGCCACCAGCAGAACCTGTGATCCAAGTCTTGTATCTGCGATTCTCAGTTTCGCTAGCACGGTAGCGAACGTGCAAGAATGGACGCTTAGCGTTCTTACCCATAACTTGATCGTAAACAGTAGTTGAACCAGCAGGTACTAATACACCGTTGATTTCACCACCAGTGATACCACCACGAAGAGTAGCATCGTTTAAGTATTTCCAATCAGTTTTGTAGAACTCATATCCACGCTTAAATCCAGAGAAACCTAAAGTCAAGGCCATTTTCTCATCGTTGTTGAACAAACCGTAGCTAGTTCCACCAGCACCGTAGCTGTTTTGAGCAGCCAACATATCATCGATATCGAAGCTGAAGTTACGGTTCAAGAACAATACGTTCTCTTGAATAGCACCCTGCTTGTCCAAACGTTGGATGATAGCATCGAAGTCAGCCAAAGTACTTGGATTTCCACCAGCCCAAATGTTTCCACGCTGTTCAACTGTGTAGAACAAACCTTTAGTTCCTTTGTTACCAACATCACCAGTTACTGCGATAGCACCAGAAGATGCTTCAGCAGGAACACCTTCTACCATGGCCATTTCCATGTAGTCTTCGAAACGCAAACGAGTTTCGTGCTCAGACTTGATGTACCACAAGTAACCAGTTGCACCATTTTCAGTAGAAACTTCTACCCATCCGATCTGAGCCATGTCAGAACCAGATACTTCGTAGTTGTCCTTGATGATGATAGGAGAGTTGTCGAAGAAACTATCTTCAGCCTCCAAAGAACCAGACATACCGTTAGCTCCTTTTTTGAATTCAGAACCATAAACAAAAGCAGTAGAAGTAGTTGATACAGGGATAGTTTGTCCACCACCAGCATAGTAAGCAACGGTGAAAGTCAATCCAGATACTGCGGTGATGATAGCTTTGTCGCTTTGGGTACCACCAGAGTTACGAGACAAGAATACAGTTTGACCAACACGGAAGTTACATGCAGTAATACCTGAGTCAGCAACAGTCCAAACAGCGGTGTCAGCAGCAGCGGCAGCAGCTGAAGTACAGCTTACATACTTAGTATGCAAACGACCTTGTTCTGCCCATTTGATAAGGTCAGAGTTAGAAGGCATCTCAGCTCCTACTTGACGTAAGAAAGATGCGATAGAGCGGTTACCATAACGCTCGAATTCTTTTTCGTAGGTATCAGGAAGATACTGGTTTAAGAAATCGAAGTTGGTAATGTAGTTAGAAGGCAATGTTGCCTTAACGGATGAGGGGGTTATAGCAAACCCGGGACTCACTTGAACTGATCCAGCCATAGTTTTGTTTTTTTAGTTTTTTTGTTTAGTTACGTGTTTTTATGCGTAGTCCAGAGCCGTGGTCGGAGTCGAGTGCAGTTACTTTGAATCCACCTGTCGCGGTAGGCTGCGGTGTCTGTCTGATATCCATCTGGATGTTCTTAGACTCCTTACTTACTTGATCGATGGCAGATGCTTTTCCTTGCTCGTAAAAGAACTTGGCAAAGCTGTCTGGGTTCATTGCAACAGCAATTGACTTGTGATATGCTTCAGCGTTTTTAATAAAACCATTCTCATCTAAGAACGATCCAATAAATTGGCTTACATCAGACTGAGCTTTCTTCATTTGTTCGGGATTGCTAGGTTTGAAAGATACATCACCCTCACCGACATTGAATTCAAAACCTTTGAACTTGTCGTTGAAGACTTCTTCTGTCTTCTTTGCAAAGAACTCTGAGCGCTCCATCTGCTGCTTTTGCATTTCCTCGGTCTCTTTGGAATACTTCTTGAAAGCCTCGTAGTTACCTTTTTCATTTTCCGGAACAAAGCCTTCTCTTGACTCAAGAGGAATCTTGTACTGTTCTTTCTGTTTATTAAAGTACTCTTTGGCCTTAGCAAGATCTTTTTTCATTGCGATCTGTTTTGACTTTACCTCTTTGGCATCGTCATACTCGGCATCGTATGCATACCTGGTCTCTACCTCGAACTTGATGTCTTCATCGTCTAGGTCGGGATTGGTCTGCTTAAGATACTCGACTAACAAATCATTGGCGGGAATTGTATCGTAGTCCTTGTTGATTTTAACAAAGTCTTCGAAACCACGGCCTGTATCCTTCTTGAACTTCAAGAATGCAGATACGTCCTCTGGCAATTCCTCGGCCTCTTTTCTTGCGGAAAACAACTCATCTACTGAGTTGATGTCCTTGTTGTACCGATTTTTAAGATATGTAAGAACGTCTGTGTCTTCCAATTCTCTTGGGGTTGTCCCAGGAGTCTCTTCAACACTTTCTTTTTCAATCGTGCCATCCGATGCCACTACTGTGGTCTCTACTGGCGTTTCCTCTGAAGAGATGCCATTCTTCTCTTCGTGTTCCTTTAGTAGTTGTGCCTCGATCTCTTGAACGGATTTCTCCTCATCAAAAGAGACAGCACGAACTTTCATTTCGTTTGTCATATTAGATTTAATTATTTGGTCACAAATTTACGAATAATTGTGACATGTTATTATCTTGGTTCAAAGGACGCCAAATCGAATCCGCTAAGAGTGTCATTTTCATTCGACTCGAAGTCTACCGGTGGCAAATTGTTTTTTCTTTGGTCGATCAACTTTGATTGCTGTGTATTTTGTAAAGATACTCGTTTGTCCTTTGCCTCTTCCTTCATCTTGTCCTTTTCGGTTAGGCTCTGCATGTCGGCGCCCTTGAGCTGCATGTTCATCTGGAACTCCTGCTGCATAAGGCCTAACTTGATCTGTGCCTCTTGCTGCATTTTCTCCACGTCGAACTGAACCTCTGCCCTCTTGATCTCGATCTTAGACTGAGTCTCGGCTTGAATCTGTTGCATCTTGGCCTGTGCCGTAGCGTTAGCGGCCTCGATGTTCGCCTGTGACTGGAACTGAGATATCTGCTGCTGCTTCTCCATCTCCTTCTTCTCTTTCTCCTTGCGCTTGACCTTTAACAATTGGTTTGCAAGCTTCAAGTTCTTGATCTCACGGATATCGATCGCATCCTCTAGACCGATCTGGTCTCTAGACAATGCCATCTGGATGTTAGCCTCAAGCTGTTGCTTCTCTTCTTCGTCTGGAGATACTTCAATGAAGATACCAAAGTCATGCAAGTAAAGGTCCTTTATGCTCTCTAGGATCTGCACGTTGTATTTGCCGATCTGGTTTGCGAACTCCTCACGGAAGTCAGCGTACTCCAAGATGTCAGACACACGACCAGATACACAGGTAGACAACCTTCTTGTGATAAATAAGGCAGCGTCAAGGATGTGCCTTGTGGCAGTATTTGAGTTAGCGGCAGCCAACTTCTGAACACCAACTAGTGCGTCAGACGATGGCATAGAACCATCACGAGCCTCGTTAAGGCCTGTAACGTCCCTGATCATAGACAGGTAATGGTTGTATGTACCGATCAAGCTAGAAATCTTAGCCTGACCAGAGTTAGAGTTTAGCTCTTGAATTGGAACACGTGCATTGTTGAACTCACCGTCAGATGTGTAGCTTCTACCGATAACGCTACCGGTCTGGAAGTACATGCGTAGAGCGTCCTCTGGATTGTAAGCGGCACCATTGCCTAGGTCAACGTCAACAAGTCCGTCAGCATCGATAAATACACCATCTGGAACGATCTTAGTAAGTACCTGCTGCAACTTAAGGTGTGTCATCTGAATCAAGTCAGCGAATGTAATCATCCTGCGTACCAATGACTCAACAACGCCCTTGTAAAGACGAGGTGCACACATTACATAGTTAGAGTATGCGTACTGAGACGCAGACTTTGGCCTTACCATGTTCTTGGAAAGTTCCCACTTGATCAAGTGGTTCGATCCCATAACCAAGATACCCTCGTACCAAACGTCAATTCTCTTCTCTACCTTCTCAAACCTGTCCTCTGGAGTTGCCTCTGGGTTAAAGTTCTCGTCCTTGCGGATAACACGCTCACCTCCGTTTTCCAAGAACTTCTTCTTGTAAACAAATTTCTTGTCTGTCTTATAGTTGAAATAAAGAAGCGTTACATTGTCCTTATCGAAGATATCGTTACGGTATGCACGCATGATGCCATAGTAATTATACCAAGCAGATCCTAGCTGAGAGATTTCTTCTAGCTCTTCCTTGGTAATGTCTGGCTTGATCTTGATCAGCTCTGTGATCGGGACCTGCTTTACTTCACCATAGTAAAAGCAATCTTCAAATGTTGGTGACTCGGTGTAACTGTAGACCAAGTTGGCTGGGTCAACGTACTCGACTTTAACACCTGCCCCGGGTAAAAAGCTGTGCTTTGCCCCACCCACGCCCAGTACTGCCAAGTCATAGTTGATTCTTTTCTTAATGTCTGCATAATTGTTTTGTTCTAGGATTGTATTAATAGCCTCTTCTTCAGCAATCTCGATGCTAGGCTTGTAGTTTAATTGCATGTAAAGCTGCAACTCCTCGTCATTTGATGGAAGGTTCTCAACGTCTGTGTTGAAAGCGTCTACACCAAACTGCTCCTTTGTCTGAAGCAAGAAGTCCTTTGCAACCATGTCTCCCTCGATCATGTCCTGGAACTGAGACCTCTTCTCAGCGGCCATCGCATCCTGTGCAACTGCCTTTACGCTGAAGTTTCTGTCTGCCATTCCATTGACAACGATGTCAACGAACTTAGGAATAATAGGAACTGGAGTCCAAGACAAGTTTAAGTACGACAGGTCTCCGTCAAATGACATCTCCTTCTTGTACTTGTCAACGGCCTGCTCACCACGGGCGTACAAACGCAAGCGGTGGAACTCTGTCCACTGGTTATAGTAACGACAAGAACCCGCATCTCTGCGAAACCATTCGTATTGAATAGAGTTGCCTATCTTGAGGCCGTACTCTTTTGAGGCCTTTTCGGCATCCGTAGCCAACTGACTTGGAAAGCTAGTTGGGCTTATTGCAATGATTGGTTCTGTCATTATCTTATCAAATGGCTTTGAGAGCCTTTATTATCGTATTGTGCAAATTTAACGCTTATTTTCGACTTCTGTACGGCCTTTAAATATAAGTGTTTTTGATTAGCCATAATTGCAAGACCTGAGCTGATAGAAGCATCGTGCTTTGTTCGGTTGTTGATATCGAATCTTGCCCAGTCCTCAAGCGTCCTAGTGAACGGCATCACACCCATCTCGTCCGATGGCCTGTAAGTACCCTCCATGTCTATGCCAACGTGCTGCTCGATATAACTCTCGATAGCCGATGCGTGAGCCTGCTTAATGTCCTCAGATGTGTTGGGTATCCCCCCGATCTCTATCTCTGTCTTAGACAGCTTGGCAATGGGCTTGTCTGGCCTGTTCGTAGCAAACGCCCTATATCCTCTGTTCTTAAAGTGGTAAAGTAGTCTTGGCTTGTTGTTCTCCGCCAGTACCGGCATGCCATAGAACACGCACGCCATCAGAACGTCCTCAAAGAATATCTCCGCTGTCTGTGGCCTTGCGATGTACTCTAGGAAGAACTGGTTGCACGGTCCGCTGTCCATGTGGAACTTGGTCATTCCGTGTAGAGATCCGTTAGACCCACCACCGCCTACAGTACCCGAGATATCGTAAGGATCGCATCCGAATGTGCCCATGTGCTCGTTGCCTGGCTTCTTTCTTCCATTGATGTCGATGACATTGTTAGGCTTGTCAGGGAACCAAGAGATGTAGAACCTACCTGTATTCTCTGGAGTCCACACAACCTCTCCGTCCTTCTCGCCATTCTTCCAGTGGAAGTTACCACGGGTAATCATCTGGCCCTTTATCATGGAGTCATTGTAGTCGATCTGCTGGTATATCTTGGTCAGGTTGAACAGAGACTGCTTGCTCTCGTCACGGAATGCGTGTGACTCTGTGCGTGGGAACTGACGATAGAATTCGTTCAGTGCGTCCGAGTCAGACTTTAAAGACTGTACCTCGTTTTCCCAGTAGTTGATGACGCTGTCCTGTATCCAACCACCGTCTATGCCTTTGATCGGCTCTACCGGCTTCTCAAGTACAGGCCATCCATGCTCATCGATAAATCCCTCGAAGTTCCACTCCATTGGAATAAAGAGTGCGTACAACCCGCTCTTTGTCTGACCGTTTTGGCTTCGCTTCCTTGGGTCTGAGTCATTGTAAAGGTCCTTGTAACCAGATCCACCCTTATCCATTGCGTTAGAGGTAGACCCCATCATGCACTTGCCGATGATCCTAGAACCCAAACGAAGACATGTCTTTGTTACACGCCAGTTACTCTCGATGTTATTCGGTGGTGTCCACTTGGCCGCCTCGTCATGTATAAGTAGCTTTAACTTCTCTCCATCATACGAGTTGTCAGCTGTGTTCTTCCAGTCAATGGACGTGTCTAGACCCTCGATGTCCTCCTCATTCTTGTCCATGTTATTGCGTGTGATCTTGGACGCAGGCACACGGAATCCTAGCTCCGTCTTAGGCTTGTCCATACCATCCTGCACAGGCTTGAAGAAAAATGGGTAATTTGTAGATATAGGCACGACCTTGTCCGTGAACATGATCTTGGCATCGGATCCGGTCTTAGACAGGATACCAAGCCTTGCATTCTTTGTGATGGTACCAATGTTCACCAGCTCGGATGAGCTCATAAACGAGAATCCAGAACGTCTGTTCTTGAGGTAGCACATTCCGAAGCATCGTGTGTCAGCCTTACAAGCCTCCCAGTAAATAAAGAATATGCGGTTAGACTCACGGAACTCAGGAAGACCAACGTCTATCTTGGTCCACTGCAAGTACATGTAGTGTGTACCCGTTATATATGTCTTTTGCTTCTTGTTGAGGAACCAGAAACCGTTCTCACGCCTGTCAAACTCCGTCTCGATGTAGTCTACCCACTTCCCTTTGAACTGGTTGTCGTACTTGTTCCAGTCGAATATCGTCTTTAGCTTAGATAGCTCCTTTGGATACTCCTGTGGAACCCACTTGCCTCCACGGTCCTCTACGTGCTTTGGAAACGGCAAAGCTATCTTAAGCCCGTTAATCTCGTAGACCGGTCCGATTGTACCGTCCTTGGAGATTACGATTACGTCGTACTTAGGGTTATAGCCATACTCCCAAGAGCCTTCCTTGTTGCCCTTGGCTACAACGTCCTTTGGTATAGGATCCTTTATGACCTCGTACAGCCTGCTCATTTAGAGAATCTTTCTGCAAAGCCCTTCTTGGTGTCTACAGACGCAGATACCTTAACCTCTGGAGTCTCCAGCATGTTACGCTCCTCCTGTATCCTCTTGAGGATGTCGAATGCATCCATGATGGCTAGCTTCTTGGTAGCTGCAGCGTTCTTTAGCTTGTCCGCAGACAGGTCCGTCTCTGAGTTGTTGTTCAGAATAGGCTCCTTTGCCACTGCGATAAGCTCGTGTATGGCCTTCTCTGCAGCGTCTATAATCTTTTCCTTGAATTCTTTCTCCGTCATAAGGCTACGCATATGTTCTTGCTAAACATCCGGTACAGCTTCTCTCCGTCCACAGTGAACGGATACTCGCTCTCTGGCTGGAAACTAATCATGTCTCCATCCTTCAGTCCCTTAGAGTAAAGATACTCATTTCCATACTTTAGAATCCCAACTAGCGGGCTCTCCATGTCAGTACTCTTGATGATAGTGGAGTTATCGTTCTCCACTGGCTTGACCATGCAGTAAGGGTGCGGTGCCTTCCACACGTCATCGTGCTTGTACAGAAAGAACTGATCGAAGTCGATGAAGAAGGTGCTGTCCCTAAAGTGAGACGGCCCGTACTTCTCCTTTCCACGTACATCGAAGTACTTTCTGAACACGTTGTGGTGTACCATGAGTGTGTCACCAGGGACGATTTCCCCAGTGTAACCGATTGGAGTGGCGATGACCGTGGCAAATCGATTGGTTGCAGTGTGGTCCTCCTTTGATGCGCTCAATATGAGCCCGTAATCTGTTGTGCTGTCGTAAAGCTTGTCGCCAACAGGCTCTACCACAAAGTAGAGCGGTGATTTCATTTTATTTAAAAGTCTATATCGTATTCAATTGAGATTGGCATGTTGCTGTTGAAGGTCTTCCAAAGCATCATACCAGAGGCATTCTTGATCCAAACGGCTACGGTCCCGTCGTCCTTTAATAGCATGAGAGATATCTTGTACTCGCCACGCAGCACGTCCTGACCAAGCACGTAGTGCATGGCATCAGACTTGTAGTCCTGGCCTATAGATACCTTCCTTACGATCATAACGCGATCCAGCCCGTAGACTTGTACTGATACGTTCCCTCAGTTGCGTCTGTCTGGTAAACCAACTGACCGACAACTGGAGATACGATAGCGAGTCTCTGAGCTTGTGTAACTTTAGGGGCTCCCGCTCCGAATGTGTAGACAGCAACCGCATCAACGGTCGTGTTATTTGTCGCACCACCGGCGGGTGTGTTAGACATCAAAAGTTTCTCAGTACCAACTAAAGAGTTGTCTACCGTATAGTTGTTAATATTGCCCATCTTTTATTTCTCCTGTGTTTAGGTCGATAACAACGTTACCGTACTTCTCTTGTAATTCTCCTTGCAGGCTAGTCAACTCCTCGGCGGTGTTCTCAATATCAAAGATAAGAGCAGGCTTACGGTTGTTCAAGCGAGACAAGTTTACTTCAATGTCAGCGATCTCTTCCTTCAGGTTCTTTACCTTTGAGCTCAAAGATCTAAGCGATTCTAATTCTTGTGTTTCTAATGATTTCATTTAAGTACAAATCTAAGGATAATAATTAACAATAACAAGGTACCGAACGCAATTGCCAAAGATTTCCAGAAAGGATCGTTCTTGTACGATACTGTTGGTGGCAAGCTGAATGGGATCTTCGTAGTAATACGGACTGTATCTGACTTACACTTGGTATAAACCTTAATCACATTGTCATGCCTGATCACCTTGGTATAGACAAAGCTGTCCTCCATTACGATTGTATCGTAGCATGTGGTAAAGAAGCTGTCGGTAAGCACGCGCTCCTTTGTTACGAACTGGGTATCGTGTACCAATACCGTATCCCTACTCAAGAGTAGTGATGGGTCCTTCTTGATGGCACGCTTAAGGTGCCAGTTGGCACTGCATGATGTTAAAAGAAGGATGGCGGCAGCGTACTTTAGCATTACTTTTTCTTTTTCATTTTAGAGGCCATCATCTTCTCCTTGGCTTCAACTTTTTTGCCTTCTTTCTTTTCGTGCTTTACTTCAGCTTTCTTTGAGGTGTACTTTTCCATTCCACCATACTCGGATATCATTTTCTTTTTCATAGTCTTAACATTTCCATCTTTTACGTGCCTGTCTGAGGCGTGAGTTCGGGTCTGCAGCTGCCTTTGGGAAGTCTGCCATCTGGCCAGCGCTGCGTGCACAGTATGACTTGCGTCTTGCTGCGTCTTTACTACCTGCCTTTACCTTGCCCGTTACGGCTGTACGTAATTTGCTGCCTGGATTGGCCTTGCGATACGCTGCTACGCCCTTAGATGTCATGCCTGCACCCTTGCTCGTTGGCAAGTAGTTTGCACCCTTTCCGGCTGTAGTCTTTGGTATTGGCTTATCCTTCATTTTTATTGGCAAACTTGTCGATGCTTGTGAACCCAAGGCATGCGATCACTACAAGCTCAACCGCGGCTACGAGGTCCTTGCTAGGTGCGATCTCCTCTGGGCTCAGGCTGTTGTGCGCCATGGTCGCAAAAAGAACTAAGGCCCCCACGATCCCAACGACACGCTTGGAAGAAATCTCTCCCTTGTCGCCCTTGAACATTTCCATTAATTTTTTCATAGTGATTTTAAAATTTGAGCCTTAGCCAATACCGTTAACGATTCGCTTTCTTTTATAAAGTTTTTAAAAACCTCCATATCGCTATCGTCTAAATCTAATTCAATTCCAGAGTGTAATTTTGTAGCCCATCCCCAAAACTTCAAGGGGTCACCCTTTGGTGATTGAGAAAGTGTTTGAGCTACAACCTTTGCTAGATTAACCCCTGAAATCTCTGACCCATCTAGGTCTAATGCGTTTTTATTTAAGTCCGTCATAAATTATAAATCCTAATTTGTTGCAAGCCCATTTTGTTACGTAGCTATCGTCGCTTGACCATCCGTCATATGTCTGCTTGTCCATCACCAACTTTCCATCCAAAAGGCAGTCTTCTTTACTGTCGGATAATAACTGCCAATAAAAATTAACAGAGTCTGGTGACATTTGAAAGTTTAAAGCCATTATGTTGAAATAAGCACCGCTCCCCTTTGTTGGTATGTCTACTGTTTCAATTTTTACCATGTGCAAATTTACAAAACATTTGTGATAATTCCATCTTGAATAACTAGCGTTTGCATTCCCGGAGGATTTGTTGGTACAACAAAAGATCCAGTGTACCCAGCCACCGATACTAATACTCCAGATGACGACTTTACGGGGCCGTTTAATGTCAAAGATGCTAGGTAAAACTGCCCAGACCCATCTATATATGCTTTATTTACCCCAGAAACTTGCCACTCCTGTGTATATTGAGAAGAATTTCTATTGTTAATTACTAATGCCGAACCAGTACTAGCAGGACTTGTCCTTAACGTAAGCCCATGATACGCATCCATAATTACCCCAGACCCGTATGTCGTACTTATCCTGTGGTTTACGTCGCCCCCATACTGAAGGTGAATTGTTTGTCCAGAAATCAACCCCGTAAATCCTGCGATTCTACCGTTTTCGGTTGTTACGTACGTATCTCCATTACTTCTAAAAGATCCATTTATATCAACATTGTATGATGGGTCAATTTTGTTGATCCCCAAAAATCCAGAACTATTAATAAAAACAGATTGTACAGACCCAACATATATAGAAAAGGATCCAGATGCTTGAATCGACTGAGTCTTTACTAGTGGAGCAGAGACAAATCCGCTAGTAAATAAAGACAACTTTCCATAAACAGATCCGTTGGCAAATACGTTTCCAAAATCACCTATCTTGTTAGCTACGCAACCAATGCTTTCTATAAATCCGCCAGCGGCATATACTCTTTCATAATATTTAATTGTAGTCAAACTGGACGTCCCGTACAGAACAGAGTTCTCTGCTATCTGCTCTCCACCAAGGACGTCTATGTCTGTTAAAAATTTTTTCATTAAGCTATCTTAACAACCAGTGCTCTTAGCGTGTTTATCGCTTGTGGAAGTGCAAATCCAAGCGTAACTACGTTTGTCGTAGTTCTTATTACGTCACATTCTACACTAGCTCCTGTAGATATTTCATAAACCTCGACCATTACGTCTAAAGATCCCAAACTATGAGTAACAACCATACTAGTGGCTAATGCCGAAGGCCCGGTTACCGCATACCTAAGAGCAGCTAGGCCTGACGGAGTAACTACTAGAGTTGAGCTTGACATCGCTAGAGCTTCAGCGCTGGTAGCCAATTCAACAACACCAACCACACTAGTGGTAGCGTTTATACCGCTAACACCGATTGTCGTCGTTCCGCTTCCTGTTACAGCTACACCATTTGATCCAGTCACAGTTACGCCTGCGATGATGTCTGCTGCTATTTCTGAGGCTGTAAGATATTGAACAACTCCAGAGGAAGCGACTAGGTATTGATCCCCAGAGTAAGCTCCACCGGCTGCTGCGATAGATCCAATATGAAATGGTTTGTCTACAGTAGACCAATATCCAAGGCTCTCTTTCCATAAGAAAGACACGTTTGGAGATGTTCCCCTCTCTATCTCTAATCCTGCATCTTGTGTCGGAGTGCCAACCTCGTCCTTGTTAAGGATGATGATGTTATCTCCAATCTCTACAATATTCGAATTGATGTAAGTTACGTTTCCGTTTACGGTCAAGTTGCCTCCGATAGTTACTGTAGTCCCATCGTCCGTGATGGTTGAGTTTGAGAATCCTGTTCCATTCCACTTGCTAAGATAGTTATTGGTTAAAGATCCTGCCCCGGTAATTGCAATGTCATTAGAATTTACCGTTATACCTGTACCCGCTCCAACGTCGAGAGTAACAGAGCCTCCTAGAGCAACAGAGCCTCCGTTAGCAAGACCCGATCCAGCTACTACCGAAACAGAAGAGTTTGCCAACATTGCATTGGTAATACCTCCTGCCTTAACAAATAATTGGTTTGATCCATTTATCCCGATAGACGAGTTGTCAAAAAGTGTGCTTACAGTAATGTCGCGAACCCCGCTTACCGAGATACCCGATCCAGCTACTATAGACTTAAGGTCACCACCAACGTCTACCCATGTCGTTCCGTCCCAAAAGTAGATTGACTTGTCTCCAACGCTGCTGTCGTAGTAAATCTGACCCTCTACTGGAGATGACGGTGCTGTAGCAAGGTTCTGAATCCTCGCATTTTGTAATTCGTTTTGGTTTAAGTCTATGGAGACTAAAAATTTCTTTGCCATGTTAGTTTAGATATGCTTTGCCTGAAAATGAGGATGAAAAGGTTATTGTTAAGTTACTTGTGTCTACGTAGTGAACATCTCCAATAACATCGTTATTTGCTGAGTCTACCACGCTTACTGACGGGAATTTGTTTAATGTATGTGCCACATTCCATGTGCTAGATGGAGCACCTTGCGTATAAGTGTATGTCTCAGGCAATAGTGCCTCGTTTATCCAAAGGCTAGTCGCTGAGTCATAAGACAGTACTTGGTTATTCTGTGGTGACGTTATTTTCACGTCATGAATCTCGTATAGCTCGTACCCGTTCTGTATGTTCACCTCGATCACGCCTTGTGTTGGGTGGGACCTGACTACAACACCAACGTATACTAGGTGTGCAGGCGCCAACTGCTTTACAGTTGTATATGCTCCTGCTACGGTAGAGCTAAGGTATAGCTGAGTACCCTCGGCTATTGCCTGTGTGTCTAGGTTTTGAAGTTTTCCCACCACAACGACATAACCGTTGTTATTGTTGGTGATACTATCCCTAACAAAACCAAATGTCTGAGCAGACGTAGCGTCTCCAGTTGCAATTGCCTTTGTTACTGTTGGAAGGTTACCATGTGCTCCGTTGATGTATATAATGGTTCCCCTTGTAAGGGTAGCGCCGGTCTGGTTGTATACCTCGGTGATTAATGTAGTTGTGCTTGGTGATATTGGGTTGGTCGTACCAGAGATTGTAACTACTCCTTCTCCACTTGTTGGGGTGACTGTAATATTCTCCCCAGCGATGATTTTGTTTACAGAAGAGGCGTTTACCCTTTTTAATATATAGTCTATAGACTTTCTTATGTCAACTAGATACTCGGAATATTTGGTAGGTGGCCTAAACACCCTACAAATATACGGCTTTACTTTTTAGTTGACTTACCATTGGCGCCCTGGCGACGGCGATTCAAAGACTTGCTCTCCAGCACCATCTTCCCGCTCTTGGTATGCGAAAGGTCTTTCGACATGGCTGCTCGTTTCCCATAGATCCCTCGCTCGCGTGCCTCTGCGTTTAGCTCACTGCGATACGCTACGCGTTTTGCGGTAGACTGATACGCCTTCTCCTTAGAGTAGTCCCTGCCTGTGGCCTTGTTACTGCCCGGCCTAGTGTTTTTCCCTGTAATCTTTGCCATCTAAGTACTCTCCTATAATGTATGAAATTCCGATCGTAAAGGTAATGAATAATAGCCCGAACAAGAATCCCTCGAGCATCATTATTTCTTCTTAGCTGTCTTCGCTGACTGCTTGAATGCTTTCGCTGTCGGTGCACCCTTGGTACCCGGCTTTCTCATTGTCTCACCGCTACCGGCTGCAATGCGCTTCTTCTTAGCGTTAATGTTTGCGTAAAGTCCGTTTTTCATCCTTGTCCTACGTTAGGTTTTTTGCTTTTATGCTTGTTCACGTGCTTTGTGTGCCTGCGAAGTTTAACTCGTGGCTTTGATCTGAAGGTAGAGACGTTTGATTTTACCTTGGCCGCCATCAGTTCTTTTTAAATATCCCTTTGATATAATAGATACTTGCCAATACTCCTGACACGATTCCGATTAGTCCAACTACCAATGAAATGATAGGCTGCCACGATGTGGCGAAAGATGCTACGGCTGCTACACCAGAAACGGTGGCAAGCGTGTTAGCTACGGTATCTGTTTGCTGGATCATTTGGTGTTGGAATTACGCAATAAGGGGAGTCTGGGAACTTAGCGCAGAAAGATTTTAAATAGAGTGACTCATCACCGCTGAATGTATGAATCCCGCAAGGGTTTGGCATTTCTATGGTTAATAAAAACCTATTTTTTATTCTATTTGCTATCATGTTTGAAATTGATGAAGGGTTTACATTAAAATATTTTGCACAATCGTTATGTGAGTCAAATGTCAAATTGCACAATCCAGAGTAAACTTTTTTTTGCGCCTTTTTGTGTAAGGCTTTCATAAATTCAAATCCAGAGTGACACTTTCCTTTGTTGGCCGTTCTAATTTTTTCTTTTGTCTCATCAGTATGGACTTTGCCATAAAATGGATTTTTATCGCCTAATGAATTTAATTTTCTTTTTTCGCAAAGTTCTTTTGGCACTTTCCTTCCTGTAAGTGTTGCGCTAATTTTGTTTTTTGTCTCCTCGGAAAATGGTTTTCTTACACGATTTCTTAAGGCATCAGATATTTTTTGCCTTGTTTCAATTGACATATTTTCAACAGTTGGCCCTCCGCCCAATGCCGTGTTTTTCATGTTATAACTTTGCCTATCTCGTGCGGCATCTAAATACAATAAAAAAAACTCCTCCGCTTGTCTAAAATCTTGGCCCGTATACAAAATAGAACGAATCATTTTATTTTGATTTTTTGCGTATGCGTTTTGAAAAACCTTACCGCTACCAATATACCCATCATCTAATTTGCCATAGTGTGACCCGATATACCATTTCTGGTTATCAATGTTTTCCCATTTGTATACTATGCCTATTTTATTTTGCATTTAATTCTGGCAATTTACAATATTCACTATCTGGGAATTTACGGCAAAAACTTTGTAAATACAAATCATCACAACCAGCAAAAGTATGTATTCCAACTGGCGACGGAAATACCTCAAACGGAGTAAACTCTTTGGGTACTTCTGCATAGAATAGAATATCCACCGCCCACTTATCGCTTAAAACTGCGGGGGTTTTTACCTCCATCCCATCGAGAACGGCGGGGGTAATTACAATAAATCCCAACTCAACAACTGCACAATCTTTCCAACTGGTTTGCTCTCCGTCGGGGGTGGTTGTGGTTGTTTCTATTAACTTGCGAAGGGTTGCCCATTGTGTAGGGGTGAACTCGAATTTAGCGAAGGTTTTCATAAGGTTGTGAGTGATGCAAGTTCTGCGTTTGTTAGGCGGGTTGGGAATAGGATGGCTTGGTTGTATTTAAGTGGTTGGGCTTGATTATAATTAAACAATCCCATTTCAGAACAAGTTGGAACGCTTCCGCTTGTGTCTGTGCCTATTTGAGTTCCATTAATATATAAAACAAAGTCATTTGCTTTGTATGCCGCTGCAATTTTGAAACGACCCGTTGCTGAATTTGCCAAACTGATTCCCGCTTGTAATACAGAACTTACAACAACTTCATAATCAATTGAGTTAGCACCAATTCCAACGCCTATGTAATTTGCCGCGCTTCCTAATGATGTGGCTAATGC
>Ga0247723_1000704_pt1 | contig 21766 bp, 27 predicted proteins | sample MSEWelMarce5H_FC_FD_189079 | JGI IMG/M metagenome (GOLD analysis project Ga0247723, IMG submission 189079) | Subsurface sediment microbial communities from gas well in West Virginia, United States - MSEEL Well Study Marcellus 5H_FC | ecosystem: Environmental > Terrestrial > Deep subsurface >... | reverse complement strand
GGTATTCCCATTCGTTCAGGCACAGTTTAACACCATTAAGAAATGGGGCGAACTGTTCGTACAGAACCCTGCAAACTTCTACAAGTTGGGTCGTGCATACAACTCACTTACTAAAGAAGGTTCTAGCGCCATCTACGACATCACTGGTGTCGAGTATGACGAAGGACAAGGTTTTATCTACGAAGATGAGTTTGGCGAGAAGCGTTTCCGCTATCCAATTGCTGGTAGTTTCATTGGCGGTTTGGCTGGTCAACTAATTGGCGTTGAGAATGGCTCTATGTCTAAGTTGGAAATCACAGCGCCTGTACAGTCTCTTAACCTTGCATTTGGTAACGTGAACCCTGGTGTTCCTGGATTCGGTCCTGCTGCACAGTTTGCTTTCCAAGCAACTGGCAAGTCAGCAGCATTTGGTCCTGTATGGGAGACTATTCGCACAGTTGTAATGCCTTTTGGTGAGTCACAAGATGCAATCGGTGGACTTGCCCCAGCATGGTTGCGTAAGACTTTCTACTATGCAATCAATGACCAGAAGACAGTTGAGCGTGGTATCAAGGACTGGGCATCATACCTAGCATCTACTGGCAAGTATGGAGAGAATCCACTTGCTGATGATACTGCCCGTAATCAACTATTTGATGACGCATCAAAGATGTCTCGTGGTGTAGGACTACTACAAGCACTATTCCAGAACATTGCACCTGCTACACCTTCTAGCGAAATCTTTACAAAGATTCCTACAAACAAGGGTAAGTTGGACTTTGCTAGCATGACAATGCTCTATAGCATGTGGGACCAGATTAGCAAGAAGCATCCTGGTGATTACATGAAGGCTGTTACTGAGTTCTCAGATGAGTTCGGTGAGGATAACCTTCTTGCGATTATGGGTGGTTCTTCTCGTTCTGTTACTGGTACTGCTGATGCATGGACATTCTTGAATCAGAACCCAGAAGTGGCAGATACTTATGCTACAAAGAGCGGTGACATTATTCCGTTCTTCTTCCCTGGTGGAGAGGCTGCTACAGCCTACTACTCATGGCAGAAGGCTACAGGACGTCGTGAGGCTTTAAGCCGCGAAGAACTAGCAGGAGCAGCAGAAGAACTTGTCTACAAGATGGCTAAGTCTCAGATTTCTGATATGCAGGCTGCTGGTGGATACTCAGATGTTTGGTATGCACAGGAAATTAATGCTTTGAACCAGCGTTTTGGTGGTGCAGCACCTGCATCATTAGTAACAGTTGGTACTGACCAAGAGCGTATTGCTAATGTCGGTAAGGCTTTAGCAGATGAACGCTTCCAGGATTCACCTATCTATGAAGAAACACTGCAATTCTACAGAGCATATTCAGAGGCTGTTGAGTTGTTAAAGACCGCAAGAGTAACTGCAGACCCAGACTTAGGTAGTTCACACTGGTATGCAACATCTTTACGTACAAACCTAGAGGCACTAGGTAACCAGTTAGTGCTAGAGAATCCAGCATTTGCACCAATGTATTACCGTGTATTTGCAGGAACTATGAAAGTGAAGGACTAAAGTGGCTGAGAAAGTAGTATACAGAACAGCAGATGAGGCTAGAGCAGCAGCGACGTCAAAGTCAAACACTGCCTACTACTCAATGGGTCAGATGGCCAATTCTAATGCTGCAGCCATTGCTGCAAAGGTTAGAGGACCTAACTCTTTTTATACCCAAGCACTTGCACAAGCAGATGCAGTTGCATTTAGTAATATCTTTGCTCCAGAACTAGACCGCCTTCGTGCTCAACAGCGTTCAGATGGATACGGAAACAACGCTAACTACCTACAGGCTCTATTGCGTTCAGCAGGTGGTTCTAAGGGAACTACTCCACTAGGTTCTTTTGACCTATCAGATACTAAGGCTCTACGCGAGGCTTTAGTTGCTTCTCGCCTTAATGGAGTTGAGTACTTCACATTCCTTGAGGATATGAGCAAGAACGGTATTGGCACTGGTGGCCCTAAGACTAAGTTCAGCAAGGATGCATCTACTGCTATCAACCTAATTGATAAGTCAGATGCTACAACAACCTTTAGCAAAGGATTCTATACAGCCTTTGGCATGATGCCATCAGAAACTCAAATCACAGCCTTCATGAATAAGTTCAACGCCAAGGCTAAGCAAGAGGCAGTTACAACCACCTATAGTGGTACTTCAACTACCTCTAAGGGTGGTTCTACTGGCAAGAGCACAACTACTCGCAGCGGACTAGGATTTACAGACCAAGAGCAATCCAACTACCTTGCCAAGTATCTTTCTTATTACACTGAGGTTACTCCAGAAGTAGGCGGCGCTGCAAAGGTAATCCTAGACGAGATTCGCAATACTTACAAGAACAATGGCTTGCAGGAACCAGCATTTGAGGCAATGGCTAAGATAGCCAAGGATGTTATTGGAACTGGTGATTCTGAGATGGCTAAGCAAAAGATTGCAGAGGCTAAGCAAAAGATTCGTAACCTTGCAGCCAAGTTGAATCCTGGTGCTGCTGACCTCCTTGCAGCAGGTGAAGACATGAGTACAATTTCTGAGCAATATATAAAACTTGCTGAGTCAGTAACTAAGAAGAAGTACACAATTGATTCGCCCATCATCAAGCAAATGGTAAACATGAAGGATGATAAGGGTGCTATCCGCTCAGCGACAAACTGGGAAGCATACGGAATTATTAGAAACAGCAGTGACTGGGATACCAGTCCTGATGCCTATTCAACATACAGCAATATTGGTGATGTTTTGACATCTAAGTTGGGATTATAATATGCCTTGGAGTTTAGAAGACATTGGAGAGTTTGCTCTCGATTTAGCAAAAGATATTACTGGTGTTACTAACTTTCAGAATGCTGCAGATGCCTTTAAGCGTGCACAAGCCACCCAAAATGCAGTAGATGGTGATGTAGGTAAGGCATTAAGCGCTCTCCCTTCTTATGTAAAGGATATTGGCGTTGGTGTAGGACAGAGTGTTATTGGTGCAGGTACAGCACTTATGAACTTTGACCCAAAAGCAAAAGTAGCAACATCAGCATCAAAATTAACAACAAAAGGACCAGTAGTAGCATTAGGTGAAAAACTTGGCGCTACTATTAGTGGTAAGGCAACTAAGGCAGAGGTTTTATCTACTACTGCTGGCAAGAATGTTACAAAAACTACTAAGAGTGCTGATGATGCAAAAGCCGCTGCAAAGTTAGCCGCTGAAGAAGCAACTGCAGCCAAGAAGGCTGCTGAAGCAGCAGCGAAAAAGGCTGCTGAGGCTAAGACCGCAGAGGCTGCTAAGAAGGCTAATGAACTTAAGTTAAAGGCTGAGCAAGAAGCCAAGCAAGCCGCTGCTGCTAAGAAAGCAGCCGATGAAGAGGCAAAGGCCGCTGTTGCTGCAGCAAAGAAAGCAGCAGAGCAGAAAGCAGTTGCAGATAAGGCACTGGCTGCCGAGAAGGCTGCAGCCGAAAAGGCTGCTGCTGCTAAGGCAAAACAAGAAGCCGAAGCCAAGGCTGACGCAGAGGCTCAAGCAAAACGCGATGCAGATGCTAAAGCACGTCAAGATGAACTTGATGCAAAAAGAAAAGCAAGTGAAGATGCTGCCGCAGCACGTAAGGCTGACCTAGAGGCTAAGGTTAGAGCACGTGAAGAGGCTGCTCTTAAACGTAAAGAAGAATTAACTGCTAAGCAACAAGCGCGTCTAAAAGAACTTGAAGATGCACGACTTAAGCGCGAAGAAGATTTAAGACTTAAGCGTGAAGCAGAGGCTAAGGCTCGTGAAGAGGCTAAAATAAAGAAAGCCGAAGAAGAAGCCGCTGCGGTTACTCCAAAAACTGTTACACCTAAGATTATAGACCCAGATGTAATTCCTCCAGATGAGGAACCACCTCCAGTGGAACCTCCACCTGTAGAACCACCTCCAGTGGAACCTCCTCCAAGTGAGCCTCCTGTGGTGACACCACCTCCTACTGTAACTCCTCCTCCAACAGAGGAGCCACCTCCTCCAACAGAGGAGCCGCCGCCGCCTGATGAAGAGCCTCCTCCAGGAGATTTCATTCCAGGCGATGGCGACTTCAACGATGGTACAGAAGAAAATGAAGATGAACCTCCTGCTGATACTCCTGCTGCAACAGATACTTTTGACAAGACTTGGTTAATCCTTCGTGCAAAGTTAATTGCTGCAGGACTTCCAACAAAGACTGTTGATGACAGTGTTACTTATTTCCGTCAAATGATAAAGGATGGTGTATTCGCAGGGGATACAAATGAGATTAGTAACATGGTTGACCAATATCTCTATCTCCCTACATACACACCTAAGGGTGGTGGGGAACCTATTACATCACCTTACTATCGTGACTTTGGTTCATATAATAATGACCTCAAGGTACCAAAGCAGCCAAAGGATTTAGTTCCATTGGTTCTTGGATATGAAAAATTAGTTGATAAGTATCAAGTATCTAGCAAGTTTGCTCAGAGAGATGCTATCCAACAATATCTAAAAAACGATGTTTCTGTATCTGAATTAGATGAGCGCATGAATGCTTCACGACTTCGTGGACTTAGTGCTGACCCTGTTTACCTTAATACTCTTAAGGAGATGGGTTATATCTCAGATGGTGCAGACCTAACAAGTTTCTTCTTAGACCCTTCAATTGGTACTATGGAACTTGAGTCTCGCCGTAAGACTGCAGCATTTGCTACAGAAGCAATGCGCCGTAGTAATGCAGGTATCACTCTTGATACAGCATCTGCTCAGGCTAACGCTGCTCGTCTAACAGCACTGGGATACTCAGAAGCACAAGTTACTAGCCTTGCTGGTGAGGGATATGAGAATATTGCTCAGCAGTTGAATCCAGTTACAGCCCTATCAGGTATCTATGAGAAGACTGGTGAGAGTGCAAGCGCACTTGCTCCAGTTATTCAGAAGGAACTTGAATCAGAGCAGTTCTTAGGAATGGCTTCACAGCGTCGTAAGAAACTTGCTGAACAGAACATCAAGGCCTTCCAAGGTCAATCAGGTATGAGCCGTTACGGCCTAACTAGCGGAAGCGCTAGCAGCCTAATATAAAAATCCTTTGCGGACCCATCGGCCCCGTGAAGTGTACAAGACCGATAGTACAAGCCAAGAGCAGATACCCCGTCTGTGATTGAGGTGTGCGACAACTACTAACAAAGGGAGAAAATCGCTATGAGCGATAACCGCGATAACATATGGGATGACGAAGAAGACGACGATACTTATGCATCGTTTGATTCAGATACCGACTTGGTAAAGAAACTTCGTAAGGCTCTAAAGGCTGAACAGAAGCGAAACAAGGAGTTAGAGTCAACTTTGGGTGACCTAACTAATTCCCAGAAAGAGCGGATTTTGAAGGATGCACTTGCATCCCGAGGTGTCAATCCTAAGATTGCACAATTCATACCATCAGATATCGAAGCATCTGAAGATGCTATCGGGGCCTGGCTAGACAGTAATGGTGATGTCTTCGGATATAAGCCATTAGAAAAGTCAAAGGTTGCCCAACAGGATATCGCAGCGATGCAACGTATGGATAGTGCACTCACAGGTGCTGAGACACCAGCCTCATCAGATGACTTGCTAAATCGCATTGCGAATGCAGGTTCAGAGGATGAGATTTTATCCATTCTAAGCGGTAACTAAACCGCACACTAACCAGAAAGGGGATATCGCCAAATGGCCGATGTCTTTACCACTTCAACCTCTGGGTTAGGTTCCAATCTTGTAACTATGGCGTACGACAAGTTGATTGAAATCAACTTGCGTTCAACACCACAGTTCCGCGCAATTGCGGACAAGAAGGTCGGAAACCCAACTCACGACGGTTCTTCAATTCGTTTCCAGTTCCACAATGATATTGCTGACACCACAATTGCTGGTGCAACACTCACTGAGACTGTAGACCCAGATGCAGTAGCACTACCAGCAACAACAACTCTAGATGTCTCACAGACAGAACTAGGTCGCGTAGTACTCCCAACACGTAAGATGTCACTAATGACTCTTGCTGATGTTGACCCATGGATTGCTAACGCAGTTGCGTTCAACATGGCAACCACACTAGACAACGGTATTGCCGCTGTTCTAGATGCAGGTACAAATGTTATCCGCGAATCTGGTGGAGCACTTTCAACAACTGCTGCTAAGTCAACAATTGACACAACAGACACATTCAAGGGACGCGACGTACGTTACGCTGTAACAAAGTTGCGTGCTGCTAATGTTCTAACTCGTGGCGGAATGTATGTTTCATACATCCACCCAGAAGTTTCACATGACCTCCGTACAGAGACAGGTAACAACATCTGGCGTACACCACATGAGTACCAGAATGCTGGTCCTCTACTTGCTGGCGAACTTGGCGCATGGGAAGGTGTTCGTTTCATCGAGACACCACGCATGACAAACACAGTTTCAGGTAAGGCGCTAACAGCACTTGCTACTGCTCCAGCAGTAAGCGGAGTTTCAGGTGAGTTCACAATCGTCGTTGCAAACGGCGCATTTGGTGGTCTTGCTGAGGTTGGCGATGCTATCTCAGGAACTAACGTAGGTTCAGGTGCTTTGATTACAGCAATCTCAGTTGGAACAACAAACACAACACTTACAGTGTCTGTTGCTAACTCAGGAACTGTTGGAACAAACACACTTACAGTTACTCCAAAGGCACGTGTTTACAACACTTACGTACTAGGACAGCAAGCACTTGCTGAGGCAGTATGGAAGGAACCAGGCATTGAGTTTGGTAACGTTGTTGACAAGTTGAACCGTTTCCGTCCAGTCGGCTGGCATGGAATCATCAACTGGTCTATCTACCGTCCAGAGGCTCTATACCGCATCGAAACTGCTTCATCAGTTCGTGCATAATCTAAGTAATTAGATGGGTGGGGCAGGGGGTAACTCCTGCTCTATCCATAAAACGGCTTAGGAGGCTAAATGGCATATAGATTCACAACACCTACAGTGAGCGAAGGCCCTGCAGGCGAAGGTCGCTTATTCAGCCGTTACAGGCTCGTAAGAGGCGTCACAGTTCTCAAGATAAATGGCGAATACTTTGAACTTCGCTATCCCTCATCAGAGGAGATTGAGGATGCAGATATTGCCTATATCGGCGGATATTCATATGAAGTCAGCCCAGGGGAGAAGGCAGACCTTGAGGCTGCAGGATACACAGTGGAGACGGTATGAGACACAGATTAGACCACCCAGAGGATGTTGAAGGTTGCTTTGGGTGCAAGGTTATTGGACTTCAAATGAGTCCAGGAGATGCATCATCTCAGAAGATGGTAAGCAATAAGAAGTGGGACGGTGAGTTAGAAGCCTATCGTGCAGCACGTGCCGATGGGATTCAACCTGCTGGAACTAGCATGAAAAAAATTCAGGAAGCACGTCGTGCCTCTGATGTCATGGGTAAGGCATTTGATGCCAACACCATGGGTGATAGTAGAACAATTCAAAAGAAAACAGTAGCCACACTCAAAGAAGTAGGAGCAATATAATGCCAATGGTAGAAGGAAAGAAGTTTCCATACACAGCAGCAGGAATGAAGGCAGCAAAGAAGGCTTCTAAGAAGCACGAAAAGACAGAGGGCAAGATGGAGCGCGAAGTCGAATACGGCTCAAAGAAGGTCATGAAGAAGACCGCTAAAAAGACTGCCAAGAAGAAGGCCGTAAAGCGTGGATTGTTTGGTGGCAAGTAATGGCTAAGAAAGTATCATACCTAGATAACCTACAAAAGGAACTAGGCCAAGCAGCAAAGAATACAAGCAACGCTATCGATAAGTATTTGAATGGAAACCGTCCTCTTCCTAAGGGAATGAAACTTGGTCCATCAAATATAAAGCAAGAAGTGGGACAACTTGCTGGTGCGCTTCTACAGGGTCGTCGTTATAGTGACAAGACTGCGAAGCAAGTAAAAGCAAAGAAGAAGTAAATGCCAATTCGTAAGCCAGGCAATTGTCGCTTATGTAGCAAGCCAGATAATAAGTGTAAGTGCTAATGAAGGCTAAACCATTCTGGGAGAAAAAGAACCCAAAGAAGAAATCAACTCCTTTAACACCAGCACAGAAGGCTAGGGCTAAGGCACGTGCTAAAGCAGCAGGTCGTCCTTATCCAAATCTAGTGGACAATGCAGCAGTAAGGAAGAAGAAGTGAAAGACTCACGATTAACACGGGCAGGAGTGGCAGGCTATAACAAGCCTAAGCGCACTCCGAGTCACCCTACTAAGTCACACGTAGTTGTGGCTAAGGTAGGTAGCCAGGTCAAGACCATACGTTTTGGACAACAAGGCGTTTCTGGCTCACCTAAAAAAGCAGGAGAATCTGCATCATATGCAGCACGTCGTAAATCTTTCAAAGCAAGACATGCAAAGAATATATCCAAAGGAAAAATGAGTGCCGCATATTGGGCAGATAAGGTGAAATGGTAATGGCAAAATCAGCAGATGAGGCTCGCGCACAAGCGATGAAGCCAAAGCGTGGACTTCCAAAAGGTGGAGGCAAGGGACTTAAGGGTTCTAACCTATACACACCTGTAAGTCAGGCAACAATTGATTCAATCAAAAAGGCAGGAATGGCTGCTTCTCTTAAGAAGGCAGCAACATCAAAGGACGCATCTTTCGTTCAAGGTGTAAAGCGTATGTATGGTGCTGAGCGTTTAGCAGCAGCAAAGAAGGCAGCAGTAGTCAAGTCAGGTTCTGCAGATGCAGCACGTTCTAGCGCAAGCAAGTCCTCTGGTGCTAAGTACAAGTCAGCAGACTCTGCTCGTTCATCAATGAACAAGACATCAAGTAAGTCATCAAAGCCAATGGCTAAGAAGTCAGGAACAACTGACCCATTCGCTAAATTTGTATTTGATATTCCTCGCGCACTTAAAGAACCATTTACTTCAAAGAATAAGAAGAGCAAGTAATTCAACCTAAAGGACAAAAATGACAACCACCTACGCCAATTTGGTAGATGAGGTTATCCTCAACCTATCAGGCTACACATTGAGGCAAGACCGTACAACGCACCTCACACAAGATGTGACCTCTACTGGTCTTATCTTAAATCTTGGTAATACTACCAATATTGGTAAAGGTGTTGTCGAAATTGATGATGAACTACTTTGGTTAGATTCTTATGACAGAGTTTCATCAACTGCAATCGTAGCACCTTATGGCCGTGGATACCACGGTACAACCAATGCTGCTCATACAACAAATACCAAGGTTACAGTTGCTCCAACATTTCCTAAGGCTACAGTTAAGAAGGCTATTAACGATACTATCGATGCAGTCTTTCCTAACTTGTTTGGCATAGGAATTTACACATTTAACTATAACTCAGTCAAGACAGCATACTCAATCCCAGCAGAAGCACAGACAGTTCTATACGTTTCTTGGAAGACCACAGGACCTACAGACGAGTGGCTACCAGTTAAAGGATGGCGTCATGACCCTCTTGCAAACTCTACTGCATTTACAACCGCTAACACTATTTCAATCTATGACCGCATTGAAGCAGGTCGTACTGTTCAAGTTTATTATACTAAGAAACCGACTACGTTAAATGCTGCAGCACCTACAGACACATTTGAGTCTATTACAGGATTGCCTTCATCTTGTAAGGATGTAATCCTTTATGGTGCAGCATATCGTTTGGCATCATTTATTGACCCAGGTCGCCTTAACTATTCATCTGCAGAAGCAGACCAAGCCGATAGCAAGATTCAGTATGGCTCTGGTGCTTCTACAACTAGATTCCTTCTTGCCCTCTATCAACAACGCTTGAATGAGGAAACCAAGAAACTCCGTGACGTTTACCCAATTCGCATCCACTATACGAGGTACTAATAAATGACAGTTCGCCGCTATTCCTCTATCTCACAAGAGACCTACTTACAAACCGCTCTTAACGCTACCGCTACGACTATGACTGTCAACTCAGCAAACGTACTGGGTGGCATTACTCCTGGTTCTGGTGAGCGCTTTACACTTGTCATTGACCCAGATACAGCACTTGAAGAAATTGTCTATGCTGTTTCTCCTACTTCTCCTGCTAGCACAACAATCACAATTATTCGTGGTGTAGATGGAACTGGTACAGAAGGTGTCTCTGGTATTGCTCACTCAGCAGGTGCCAAGGTTCGTCACATGGCTATCGCCGTGGACTTCCGTGAGGCTAACAATCACATTGAGAATGTCACAACTGCTCACGGATTGACTATTGCCAACGTCCTAGAGACAACCGACACAAACATGATTACTACAGCAATGCTCCAGGCAAACGCTGTAACTACTGCTAAAATTACAGATGCTAACGTAACCACTGCAAAGATTGCTGATAGCGCAATTACATCTGCCAAAATCGCAGACCTTACTATTGCTACAGGTGATATCGCAGACTCTGCTATCACAAGCGGTAAGATTGCAACAGGTGCTGTAGGAACAGTTAAGATTGATGACCTATCAGTTACAGAAGGAAAATTAGCCCCTAACGCAGTTGCTACTGCCAAGATTGCAGACTCAGCAGTAACTAGCGCTAAGATTGCAGACGGAACAATTGTTGCTGGCGACATTGCAGATGGAGCCATTACATCAGCAAAGATTCTTGATGGAACAATTGCTACTGGAGATATTGCTGACAGTGCTATTACTTCGGCTAAGATTGCTGATGGCACTATCGTTGCTGGTGACCTAGCAGACGGAGCAGTTACATCTGCCAAGATTCTAGACGGTACTATTGTCAATGCTGACGTATCTGCTACCGCAGCAATTGCTAAAACTAAGTTAGACCTTGGCGGAACTATTACCTCTGCTGACTTGGTTGACGGAACTATTGTTAATGCAGACATCAACGCATCTGCTGCTATTGCCCTATCTAAGTTGGCGGTAGACCCACTGGCTCGTGCTAACCACACAGGTACACAGACAGCATCTACTATCTCAGACTTTGATACACAGGTTCGTACATCTCGCCTAGACCAGATGGCAGCACCTACTGCAGCCGTTGCCTTGAATGCTCAGAAGATTACAGGACTTGCAGACCCAACTAATGCTCAAGATGCAGTAACTCTTAACTACATTACAACTCAAAAGGGTGCAGTAAATGGTATTGCATCTCTAGATGGTTCTGGATTAATTCCTACTAATCAATTACCTGCATTAGCAATTACCGAAACATCAGTGGTTATTTCGCAGGCTGCAATGCTTGCTTTGACTGCACAGATTGGTGACGTTGCAGTTCGCACAGATGTTAACAAGTCATTTATTCTTACAGCAACTCCAGCCTCTACCCTTGGCAACTGGCAAGAATTGCTTACTCCAACAGATGCAGTTCTATCTGTTGACGGTAACACTGGAGCAATTAGTCTTTCTGGTACATACCTAAATAGAACAACTGGAACACTACTTGGCAATCTTGCTGCTGGTGGTTTCAAGGTAACTGGTTTAGGAACACCTACAAGCGATGCAGATGCTGCTACTAAGGTATACGTAGACGCAGTTGCAGGTTCTGCTACCGCTGCTGCAGCAAGTGCTGCTGCCGCTGCTACAACTTATGATAACTTTGATGACCGTTACTTAGGTGCCAAGTCATCTGCTCCATCTGTAGACAATGATGGTAACTCACTTATCACAGGTGCTATCTACTGGAACTCAACAACCAATGCAATGTATGCCTGGACTGGAACAGAATGGGGTTCAATCTCCTCAACTGCTGCAATCTTCCGCTACCGCTTTGATGCATCTGGCGGAGAAACATCACTTACAGGAACTGATGCTAATGGCGTAACTTTAAGTTATCTACCAGGTAAAGAGCAGGTATACCTCAATGGTGTACTTCTTGCTCGCACATCTGACTACACAGCATCTAATGGTACAAGCATCACATCTCTTGCAGCGCTGGTTGCTGGAGACATTGTGGAGATTATTACTTTCACATCATTTGAACTGGCAACAGCAATTGACAAGAGTTTATTTGATGCTAAAGGTGACATCTTAGTAGCAACTGCTGCAGACACACCAGGAAAATTAACACTTGGCACTGATGGGTACTACCTACAGGCTGACTCATCAACTGCTACTGGTATCAAATGGGCAGCAGTATCTGGCTACTCAGCACCAACTTTGGGTTCAACAACTATTGCATCAGGTGCAACAGTAACAACAATTTCAGGATTAACCGACGTAGTACTTAACGGTCCAGGAAGCGTGGCAGATGAACTGGCACTAATCCTAATGGGCGCACTCTAAGAAAGGGAGTAAGTAATGCCAACAACAACCAAGGCGCTGTTCCGTGGAGCAGCAACAACTACAGTAGGAACAACTCTTTATACAGTTCCTTCTTCTACAACAACAATTGTAACTAACATTGCTGTGACTAACACAGCAGGAACTGCAGGTACATTTACACTAGGACTTGCTGGTACTGCACTGCACACAACTGCAGCCATTGCTGCAAACACAACAGCATACATTGACCTAAAGCAGGTACTTGCCGCAACTCAGACCATTACTGGTGGAGCATCAGCAACATCAATTAACTTCCACATCAGCGGAATTGAGGTATCTTAATATGGGTCTATCAGTATTTCCTGTTCCTACAGCAGCAAGTGGTTTATCGGTTGGTCGTTTTCCTGCTGCATCAAATATGCCATTTAACATTCCTGCTGGATTAAGTTTACAAAATACAGTTACTTCTACAACCACATTTACTGCTGGTCAGTTACCCGCACAAGTATGGGCAGTAATAGTTGGCGCAGGTGGTGCAGGTGGCAGCAATGGCTCAACTTCAGCAAATGGCGGCGGCGGTGGTGGTGGTGTAGTAATTGGTTGGGTAGATGTTCCGTCTACTGGAATCACTGCAACCATTGGCGCAGGTGGTGTAACCGCATCAAGCAATGGCGGCAGAGGTGGAACAACTATTTTTGGTACAGTTTTTGCAAATGGCGGTGGTGGTGGTTGTGGTAATGGTAACGCTCAACTTGACACTGGCACTGCAGTACCTATTCACGGCGATGGTGTACCTGGCTATGGTGGCAACGCTGCTACTCCTGTGTTTCCAAATACAAATAAAATACTTACATTGCCTTGTGGTGCACCTTGGGGAAATAATAAAGGTAACTGGTCACAGGCTTCAGGTTCAAGCACCGTTACTTCTGTTTCAAATCTTCTTAATGTACGCCAACATAATTATTTAGGCGGCGGCGCGGGTGCTTGGTCAGCGGATGCTCCTTGGGGAAACACTGGTGGTTCTGGATTTACCGCAGGAGGTGGTGCTTCTTCTGGAAATGGCGGAGGTTCATTTAGAGACGGTGGAATAACAGCAACCTTTGCAGGAGGAACAGGTGCAGGTGGCGGTGGTTCTGGTGGTGGTGCAGGATTTTTAGCAGCAGGTAGTAGCGGTTCTGGAACTACTGGTGGTAACGGTGGCTCAGGTGGTGGTGGTGGCGGTGCTGGATTTGGTGCAAGCCAAGCAGGCAACGGTGGCGCTGGATGCGTATTGATTTATTACTAAGGAGAAATTAAATGGTTAATTTTGCAGTACTTAATGAAGAAAATGAAATTATTAATATCATTGTGGCTGACTCTTTGGAAATAGCAACTGCCGCTACTAACGCAAATTGTGTAGAGTTGCCACCAACAGAATTTGGTATTGGTGATTCATATGATGGAACTCAATTTATCAAAGCAGCAGAACCAGAGGTAACTGAATGACTAAAGCCCGTGACCTAGCCAATGCTGGTACAGCCTTAACTACAGTATCTGCTACAGAGTTAGGCTACTTAGATGGCGTAACTTCTGCTGTGCAGACACAGATTGATGCTAAGTTAGCAACTGCTACTGCAGCATCTACGTACGCAACTGCATCAAATTTAACTACTCATACTGGTGCTTCATCTGGAGTACACGGTGCAACGGGTTCAATTGTAGGAACTACTGATACGCAGACATTAACCAATAAGACTCTTACTGCACCAGTTGTTAACTTGGCAAGTAATCCGCAAACTGGTACAGCGTATACACTTGTTTTGACAGATAATGGTAAACTTGTAGAAATAAGTAATGCTTCTGCTATTACTTTGACAGTTCCTACTAATGCATCTGTTGCCTTTCCTACGGGAACGCAAATCAATTTGCTTCAAACTGGAGCAGGACAGATTACTGTAGGCGGCGCTGGGGTAACAATTAACGCAACCCCAGGACTTAAACTACGTACACAATGGTCATCAGCCACACTTATTAAACGTGCTACAGATACTTGGGTACTTGTCGGCGACTTATCAGCATAAGGAGAAACTATGCCTATTTTAGGAACTACTGCGTCTCACGCGTTAGTTATAAAGTTAAAACCAGTAGTAACTGGAGGAACTCTTTATTCAGATGCAACATACTACTATCGTAAGTTTACCGCTAATGGAACTTTAGGCATCACTGGTTCAGCACTTACATATGACGCTTTAGTTATTGCAGGTGGTGGAGGTGGTGGTTCTGGATACAATCAAACCGCTAGTTTCCCAGTTGTTTATACCGCAGGCGGTGGAGGTGGTGCAGGTGGTGTTCGTTTTGTAACCTCTCAATCATCTAATACTAATTTAGCAGTTACTGTAGGTGCAGGTGGAGCAAACACGGCAAACGGAAGTGACTCTGTTATTGGTTCTGTGACATCAACTGGTGGTGGTCGTGGCGGTGGTGGTGCAGGTTATGACTCAAGACTGCTAGGTCAATCTGGCGGTTCATCTGGTGGTGGTGGTAGTTATGCCTACAATGATGGAAGTGGTTGGGGAGTTGGTGGGTACCAGTCCTTAACGGCAGCATCTCCAACTCAAGGAAATCTTGGCGGTTATGGAAACTATGTCGGCTCTGCTTCTTATGATGTTACAGGTGGAGGTGGTGGTGGTGCAGGTGCTGTAGGAACAGCAGGAACTACATCACCAGGAACTGGTATTGGTGGTGCGGGAACAACGGCATATAGCAGTATTGGTTCTATAACTTCTAGTGGTCAAAACGTTGGTGGCACCTATTGGTTTGCTGGCGGAGGAAGTGCTGGAAGAAAAGGACAAACACCAGGAGGTGCTACCAATGGTGGCGGTGGTAAAGGTGGAGACGGTAACGATGCTGGAACCACAAATGGTTCTAGCGCAGGTCTTGCTAATACTGGCTCTGGCGGTGGTGGAAATTCTTACAACGCAGGATATCAAACATATAACAACCCCGCGTCACCAGGTGGTTCAGGTATTGTAATTATTCGTTACACGAAAGTGCAGGTAGATTAATTATGTCTCATTGGGCAGAAATTGATGAGAATAATGTTGTTCTTCGCGTAACTGTTGGAGACAATAATGACCCAGCAGGGGATGAAGGATATCAATGGTTAATTGATAATCTTGGTGGCACCTGGGTAAAGACATCTTATAATGGAAATATCCGTGGAAAATTTGCTGGCGTTGGTGACATTTATGATGAAGTCAATGATGAGTTCTATTCACCAGCACTTGATGTGTTTGATGTTGAATCAACGGCAATTGAAACACCAGCAATAGAAAATTAATACTTATCCCTGAGCAAGGATTCAAACTGCTCGCCAATTTTTCTAACTAAGGAGCACAATGCCAACGCCAGATATTACGGAAAATATCCCCTTAAACATTGGTAACCCTGGAGTCTCTGGCTTTTGGACTAATACCGCTGAGGATTATGACGTTGCTGTTGGTGGAGAACCTTTCTTCCTAGCACCTACAGACCAGAACCCTTACCAACGTGAGACTGCTCCTTATCGTAAGGACCAGTTTGATAATGGCAAGGAGCCAGGTGAGCAATCATTGACTGGCTGGTGGATTCGTTCACAGTCATCTTTCCACGTAGGTAATGGTATTAAGTTCTATGACCCATCTACAGGCGAGTCAAGCCCATACCGTTTTGCTGACTCACAAGGTGTAGATGTCTGGACTAAAGGACAGGTAACACTACTTAAGGATGTAGTTAGCACTCATATTACTACAGGACCTGTAACAGGTTCAGACCATCAGCACGTTAATCAACATGCTCGTTCTATTCAATGGAATAGCACCAACGGTATTCTTTTACATGATGAATACGATGTAGATAAGGTATTCCCTACTATCACAGTATCTATCAGTAATAAAGCATTGACTTCTAATGTGGCTACACTGACTACTACTGCAGTACACGGTCTATCTATTGGCATGGAAATTACAATTAGTGGGGTAGGTTCACCGTTTGACGGTGAATACCGCATTACTAGCGTACCAACAACTACTACCTTTACCTATGCAAAAACTGCTAGCGATGTTCCATCTGCTGCAGTATCTCCAGTTGGCACTGGCGTTGCTTCTATTATTCACTTTATTGATTATAACACTGGAAGTGCTGAACCTGTTTATGCTATCTGTGATGACGGCGTATATGCATACTGGGTAACTAATGCTGATGTCAGTGGTACTCCAAGACTTCATATGTACAAGAAGTTACTGACTGATAACACAACAACCGTTCCATCGCCTATGTTTACTGCAAACAGTATTACTATTACATATGCTACTATGGAGTTTGTAAAAGACCGTATTGTACTATGCGTTAATAACGCAGTATACGAGGTATCTCCTAACGCAACATCGTTGCCTACTGCTGTATATACAAACCCTAATACTAATTATCACTATACAAGTATCTCAGCATCAGGTCCTGCTATCTACACTGCTGGTCACTCAGGTATCTACTCCACTATCCAGAAGTATACTCTTACTACTGGTGGTGCTATGCCTACACTTTCACAGGCATCTGTTGCTGCCGAGTTGCCACCAGGAGAGATTATTGAAAGACTCTACTACTACCTAGGTTACATGCTTATTGGAACTAGCCGTGGTGTTCGTGTATCTACAGTTAATGACCAAGATGGTTCTCTTGCCTACGGACCAGTTATCTTTGAATCCCATCAACCAGTTTATGACTTTTGTGGGCGTGACCGTTTCGTTTGGTGTGCCTCTGGGATTGGCTCTATTGATGGTGGTTTAGTCCGCATTGACTTAGGTCAAACTATTCTAGATGAGCCATTGCGTTTTGCTTATGCTAATGACTTACAGGTTTCTCAGTCAGAAACTCATTACACGACTTCTGTAGCCTTTATTGGAACAACCAATCAATTGTCCTTTACAACTGCTCACAATTCTACCAATGGTGCTATCTATCTTGAGTCACCAACTGTGCTACGTTCTAGTGGATATCTAACCACTGGTGCTATCCGTTATGGAACACTTGAGCCTAAAAACTTTAAGTTTATCCGTGGTCGTGGTGACTTTACTAATGGTGCTATGGATATCCAAACCGTTGGTCCTGATGGAACTATCTATACAGTAATTACTTACAGTGCTACTGCAGGTACTCCAGAGGCAGCAACCACATACCCAGAGAATGCACAAGAGTATATCTCATACAAGTTTACGCTCTCACGCAGCGCAAGCAATACCAGTCTAGGCCCTATCTTTAAGGGTTATCAAGCAAAGGCTCTACCTGCCACCAAGAGACAGAGATTGATTCAGTTTCCTGTCTGGTGCTTTGACGTAGAAACTGACCGTTACGGTGTACAAACTGGCTATGAGAATCGTGCGTGGGAGCGTATTCAAATCCTTGAAGCAATCGAAGCAGCGGGTGATATTGTGAACGTGCAAGATTTTACTACTGGTGAACGTATTCAAGGACTTATTGAAAGAATCAACTTCTCGCGCAGGACCCCACCATCAGGTAAGTTTGACGGATTTGGCGGTCTTCTCTCTATCACAGTTAGGACCGTCTTATAATGACAGCAGCAAACTGGGCTGGCTTAATCGTATCTATTGTTGCAATTGTATCAGCGTTTGCTGGCTCAGTGAGATGGTTAGTTAAACATTACCTTTATGAACTCAAACCTAATGGAGGTGGAAGTGTCAAAGACCAAGTTAATCGCCTTGAGGCTAGGATTGATGATATCTATCGTATTATCTGCGAGCGCAATAACTAGTTGCGGTTACCAAGGCTGGGTTCGCTATCCCTGCCAAGAGTATGAAAACTGGGAAAAACCTGAGTGTAATCCACCTCAATGTCTACCCACAGGAACTTGTACCAAAGACATCCTTCCAGGAGTATTAGATGAGCCCAAGAAATAAATTTAGCCCAGAAGACCTACATGCAAGATTGATAGTGACGATTGGCATCATACTAGCCATTGTGTTTGCTGGTTCTGTTTTTGCATTGTTATACGCTTTGCTGTTTATCACACAGCCTTTAGGAGAACAGGCACCCAACGATGCTGCATTTATTGACCTTGTTAGTACCTTGTGTGTGTTTCTTACTGGTTCTCTTGCTGGCGTACTTGCAGGAAATGGATTAAAGTCAAAACCAAAGGAAAAGAAAGATGGAGAATAACTATGAAACTTGTAAAGAAAGCCACGCCTGCAGCCATTGCTGTCCTGCGCCAGGCCACAGCGATAGCACCATTGCGTATGAAAGCCAGCGATGGACTTCTCCCTTCCCAAGCGCATATCAAACAGAGTCCAACTAGCGACCATAATACAGGGTTTGCAGTTGACTTGACTCATGACCCTAAGCACAAGATTGATTGCGATGACATCTTCCAGAAGTTAAAGGAAGACAAGCGAGTCAAGTACCTGATTTTCAAGGGCAAAATTTGGTCAAAAGAGCGTGCCAATGAGGGTGACCGCGAGTATACAGGTAGCAACAAGCACAACAAGCACCTACATATTTCCATCAATGATGACATGGGCAAGGATACAAGTCCTTGGTTCTGGTGGCTCAATCAACCTAGCATCGTATCACAGGTTGCTGCTAAGGTGGTACCTGTGCCTGCTAAGAAGGCATACAAGACAGAAGTTTGCACCTGCTGTAAATTACACGGTGTGAAGTAATCCTAGGAGGATACAATGGAACAATTTAAGCAAGTAGCAGCCACATGGTTCCGCGCTGCAGCATCTGCTGCGGTAGCACTTTACCTTGCTGGCGAAACGGACCTTAAGACTCTTGCATACGCAGCCCTTGCTGGTGCTGCTGGACCTATCCTAAAGTGGTTAGACCCATCTGCAACTGAGTTTGGTCGTGGCTCTAAGTAGGCCATTTAGGCCCCTAGCAGCCCCATAGAGACGAGATTACCCCTCTCCTTAGTAGAAATACTAGGGACGAGGGGTTTTTTCTTGTTTTAGTAGGCTCTACGATATCCCAAACAGGCAGGAAAACCTGGGAGTTGGGACACTTTCAGGGCGTCCAGGTCATAATGTATAGGTCGAGGGTACTTTTGGCCTCAACTCAAGGTCAATTTACTTCTATTTACTTTTGCTAAGGGTGTACTGAACCCACTAAATCCACCCTGAGTACACCCCGTACAGTTCACCCTCCAGTTGAATAGAATCCTGAGCCGTTGAACTTGACTGGAGCAGGGTTGTACACCCTGACCATAGGGTCATTACAGGCATCGCAGTATGGGATAATCTCATCCTCTGTCATACCTCTGGTAATGATTATGGTCTCTGAGTCGTTCTCGCACTTGTATTCGTAACTAGCCATTATCCAACCCTCCAAGATTAGACTCATAGTGTAACATAGAAGTGCGGGTAACCGTGGGGCGGAAACTTCAAATGACGGATGACGGCAAGTGCCTATCCTGAACTGTCTCCCTGAACCACCATTGAATTTAATGGGGGGTAGGGGGGCGTTTCTTAAAATCGGGATTCAGGCAGATTTTTAAGAAACCCGTGTGGTACCGTCTCCGTATGACGAAATTTATAGACGAAACCGAACACTACTTCATCATGGATATCACACACTTCTGCTGTGATTCTGTACAGTTTAAGTATCTATGCCGTATCTGCAGTGAAACAATGGATTGTTACTTCTGTGGATTCGACCCACATAGTCCTCACGACTGTGTTATAGTACAGCCATGAACGAATTACCTAAGCATATTTCCTATTCCAGTTTTACCACTTGGCAAGAGTGTGGCTGGAAGTATTATCTACAAAAGGTCGAAGGTGCTAAAGAGGCACACGCAGTGTGGTTTACTGGTGGCTCTGCCCTTCATAAGGCTACTGAAAACTATGACAACGCAGGTGAGATATCACTTGACTCCAAGTACCTTGATGAGGTCTGGAACACTGCTTGGTTTGAGCAGGTTAAGATTGATGAAGAAATCAACGGTGACATGAACACTTGGCAGTACGCCAAGAAGGAAGACATGTCATGGTGGTATGGCGAAGGTCGCTGGATGCTAGAGAACTGGGCTAAGTTCCGTAGCAACGGCTGGTCTGTCTACGAAGACTTTGTTGAAAAAGAATACGAGATTGAGATTGATGATGCCACAGTCAAGATGGCAATTGACCGTGTGATGGTGGACTTCGAGGGGAATCGGGTGCTCCTCGATATCAAAACTGGTGCGTCATCCCAGAGGCATCCTTTGCAACTTGCGGTCTATGCGTGGGCCCTCGGGAAGCAAGGGATTTCTGTCGACAAGGCAGGCTTCTGGGATGCACGTACTGGTCATATCTCCTTATGGAGTCTGTCCAACTTGTACCCTGAACGCGTAGAAGATATTCTTAATACTTTTGATAAGGCTCGTAAGGAGACAATCTTCCTGCCTAACTTATCCAACTGTGGTCGATGTGGTATAACATCTTCCTGCAAATACGTTAATGGCAACGTACACTAGAGTTCAAACTCGAACACATCAAGAGGGGATAAACAAATGACTGGTAACTTCCAAGTCAGTAGCAAACTCTACGACGGACGAATCTTCGTTGTAGCATCAGAGACCTACGCAGGATTCTGCGAGGCTTTAGAGCAAGCCGTAGGCATTGAGGAATCGCAAGATGTCCTTAAGCAGATGGCACAGTCACTTGCAGGTGCACCACAGAATGCATCACAAGCGGTTGAGAATGTTCGTCAGGCGTATCCAAACGCACAAGTCGACCATACTGCTCATCCAACACAAACTGCTAGCAGCACACTAGGACCAGAGGCTAAGCGTTGTAGCCATGGAATTATGACAAAGCGACAGGGTTCAGGGGCTAAGGGACCTTGGAAGGGCTACATGTGCCCATCTCCAAAGGGTACTCCCGACCAGTGCCAACCTGTATTCATCCGTCGTAACGATGCAGAATGGGAATCTTTCTAAGAGATGAGAACACTTGCCCGCGCAGTAGGTAGTAAGGACATAGGTGGCGAACCGCTACCAACTGTCTTTCGTACCTTCGAATTAAACAAAGTCGTGTTTCGGCGTGCCGAAATCTCGATGATTGCTGGTACACCTGGTGCTGGCAAGTCTTCTGTCGCATTAGCCCTAGCGTTGCGAGCAAAGGTGCCAACACTGTATGTCAGTGCTGATACCAATGCACACACTATGGCTATGCGATTACTCTCTATGATTACTGGCAAGCCTCAATCTGATGTAGAAGTTTTACTTGAAACTGAGGTTGCTACTTCTCGCAAAGTTATTAACGAACATGCTCAGCATATCTTTTGGTCTTTTGATTCTAGCCCTACGCTAGATGACCTAGACCAAGAGGTTGCTGCGTTTGAAGAATTGTGGGGTTGTTCGCCAACACTCATTGTTATTGATAACCTTATGGATATCTCTAATGATGGGGGAGAAGAGTTTGCGAACATGCGCTCCACATTGAAAGAACTCAAGTACCTCGCAAGAGATACAAACGCTGCTGTTGTAGTACTTCATCATACGAAGGAGTCCTACACAGGTACACCGTGTCAACCACGCTCTGCTCT